>Ga0256404_1010237_pt1 | contig 13059 bp, 12 predicted proteins | sample RumenRJG_01DNA_FD_185990 | JGI IMG/M metagenome (GOLD analysis project Ga0256404, IMG submission 185990) | Bovine rumen microbial communities from Lethbridge, Alberta, Canada - RJG_01 | ecosystem: Host-associated > Mammals > Digestive system > Stomach > Rumen | place: Canada: Alberta | collected...
CTCAATAATGTCTTTTCTGATTTGCTCCAATGTTACATCTTCTGCATGTTGTGTCGAAATTACAATTGTATGAATCCGCTTCACGGTCTGCCCATCTTTGCCAAACTCTACCGTCACCTGGGATTTTCCATCCGGTCTCAGATATGGAAGTGTTCCATCTTTTCGAACTTTTGTAAGCTGTCTTGTAAGTCTGTGCGCAAATGAAATGGCTGGTGGAAGATACTCCGGTGTCTCATCCGTTGCATATCCAAAAATAATTCCCTGATCGCCGGCTCCTGTTCCAAAGTCTTCCGTTGCTCCGTCCTGCTTTGACTCATATGCTTTATCGACGCCGAGTGCGATATCTGCTGACTGCTCATCAATTGATGTAAGTACTGCAATTGAGTTTGCATTGTATCCGTCAACATTGTTTATATATCCAATTTCCTTAATGGTATCTCTTGCAATTTTTGCTATGTCTACATATGCATTTGTTGTTATCTCTCCAACTACTAATGCAATTCCTGTTGCTACTGTTGTTTCTGCTGCAACTCTTGAATAAGGATCCTGTTCTAATAATGCATCTAAGATTGCATCCGAAATCTGATCTGCAATCTTATCTGGATGACCTTCTGTTACTGATTCTGATGTAAATAATTTTCCCATATGATTAATTCTCTCTTTCATTTTTTCTATTATTCTTTTATTTCTCTGATTTTCTATAGATAATGCTTTTTATTTATTCATCGCTAAACTAACAATAAATAATTCCTCCCGCAGATAATTTACATGTATTCATTTAACTACCTCCATTTCTATAAACCTGATAGCACTGGTTGGATTCGAACCAACAACTTCAGCTTTGCAAGCCTATGCCCTTCCAGCGGCTACAGCGCTTTGTTTTGATAGGGCTATCTTATATGATTACCCCTTAGCTAACAATCAATATCTTTGAAAACGTTCTCACTCGACCCATAATTTTACTGGTTATTTTTCTCATTTTGGCACAAAAAAAGACCAATTTAAAAACTAAATCAGTCTTTTATGAATACGTTTACAATATAGTATTTATGCGACTTTTCTCCGCGTTTCTTGTGTTTATATCATCTTTTGCCGTTGCTTTCTTACACTAGGGCATTGTCTAGCCATGAGATAAAACCAGCAACGGAAATGATACTGTGGAAAAACTGGTTGCATTAGGATGCGATGCAACACTTGCCCCAAAAGTATTGGAGAAAAATAAATTGGAAACGATTATGTTGCACATAATTCCATGATTTGGACATATACAAAGAAATTTATTATTATGTCCTCACCATTTTCACTTTTTAGACATATACAATTTTTCTCTTAATAAATGTCCTTGTTTTTTTCTTATATTGGACATATGCATCAAATCTCCATAATTTTGTTCCAATAAATATCTATTTACAGGACATTTTCAATCAATTATTTTGCATATGTCCTATCTTTCTGTTTTTTGTGGACATTACACTTCTGTTTTTCACATATGTCCATTTGCTCCATTTTTGCTGAATTATCATAATGAATGAAATTAAATACATTGCATAGCTGCTTCCCCTTTTATATAATGTAAAGTAGAACAATTATTGAATTACAGAAAACAAAAATTTAGTTAACGTTTGTTCGCAGGCTGAATCATGACATCCTCAAAGATGTTCTGCTGAAAAATCGAAGCGAGGTGCGTCATATGCTTTTAACAGAGTTTGATGAAAAGAAATTTGCCAAGTCCATGTGGGAGGAGGGACACGAATCTGGTTACTTAGAATGTCGCAATTCAATTCTTAAGATCATGGATGAAATCAACAACGGAAATGATACCGTGAAAAAACTGGTTGCATTAGGATATGATGCAACACTTGCCCAAAAAGTATTGGAGAAAAAATAAACCGGAAACGATTATGCAATGTTGAATGGGAAAATCATAAGAAACACAACTCCAAAAAGCTGTAAGGACTGAACACTTACAGCTTTTCTTGCATCATAAAATTTACAATTATTAATCGGCAAACAATGGTGTTGATAAATATCTGTCACCAGAATCCGGCAACAATACCACAATATTTTTTCCTTTGTTTTCTGGTCTTTCTGCCAAAATTTTAGCAGCCTTCAATGCTGCACCAGAAGATATTCCTACTAACACACCTTCTGATAAAGCAAATAATCTACCCTCTTCAAATGCATCGTCATTTTCAATTGCAATCACTTCATCATAAACCTTTGTATTTAAAACCTCCGGCACAAAACCAGCTCCAATTCCCTGAATCTTATGGGACCCCGGAATTCCCTTTGAAAGAACAGGACTTGAAGCAGGCTCAACTGCTATCACCTTTACATCAGGATTTTGTTCTTTTAAGTACTCACCGACTCCTGTAACAGTACCGCCTGTTCCAACACCAGCAATAAAGATATCCACTTTTCCATCTGTCTGATTCCAAATCTCGGGTCCTGTTGTTTTCTTATGTACCGCAGGATTGGCAGGATTTACAAACTGTCCTAAAATAATAGATCCTTCAATTTCCTTATGTAGTTCTTCAGCTTTAGCAATAGCACCTTTCATTCCCTTGATGCCTTCTGTTAATACAAGCTCTGCTCCATATGCCTTTAGCAATCTTCTTCGCTCAATACTCATTGTTTCTGGAAGTGTAAGAACTGCTTTATATCCTTTTGCAGCCGCTACCGCCGCCAGTCCAATTCCAGTATTACCGCTGGTTGGTTCTATAATCGTTGACCCTGGTTTTAATTTTCCACTCTTTTCGGCATCTTCAATCATTGCCAGAGCAATTCTATCCTTCACTGAACCCGCAGGATTTAGATACTCAAGCTTTCCTAAGATAACAGCCTCATCTATGCCTGCCGCTTTGCTGTAACGATTCAACTTTAGCAATGGGGTTTCACCGATTAATTCCAATGCACTTTCTTTAATTTCTGCCATAATATCTACCTCACGTTAACATTATTTCTATGCTTTCCATACTATTGACTTCGCTGATACAATCATCAGAATAAGCTTAAAATTCAGCTTTACCATATTCCTTCACTTTCTCTTCAGCAGAAAAATTCAACTCTTTAATTTTTTCTGGTATAATCCTATATATTACGCTGTCATCGACCTTATAATTAAATTGAGGTCTTCTCTTTTTAATTATCTCAATAGCTTTTTCTATCTCATCAGGCTCAACTTTCTGAATTATTCCATATACTGTAAAGTTTCTTAATCCTTCCTGTTTTTCCTTTTGAAACAAAGCTGCGACTTTATTATTTAAACCAATTTCCTTTACCTTCTGGCTGGCCTTGCTTGTTCCGAAAATAATATCTACTCCATCAACATTATATCCACCTATATGTCGGAGATTTGGCTGATTATCAGCTCCCACCGTTGCTAATACAAAACTTCTGCTTTCTGTTAAATAATCTTCATAATTCTTAATATTTAATCCCATTTTCGTCTCCTTTATGCACTTATTTCTGCATATTCATCATGCTTGTTACTATGACGAATTGCGTCCTCGAGCTTTGTTGCTACATCTTTTGTAAATTCACCAATTACAGGATTGTCAATATCCCTTGGATAACTGAAACCAACATTAATTTTTTCAACAATATTCGCATTGGGTGCCACTGAAAAAATACTGATTCTCTGACCAAGATACACAGCCTCTGTTATATCATGTGTAACAAAAAGGATAGTCTTCTTTGTCTTTTTCCATACATCAATAAGCTCATTTTGAAGATTCCGTCTCGTTTGGGCATCAAGTGCTCCAAATGGCTCATCCATAATAAGTACCTCTGGATTTGCTGCAATACTTCTTGCAATCTGAACTCTCTGTTTCATTCCACCAGACAACTCATATGGGTATTTATGCGCGTGTTCTTTTAGTCCAACAAGCTCGAGACTTTCATATGCAATCTTTCGTCTCTCGGCTTTCTTTACTCCCTGCATTCTAAGACCATACTCGACATTTTTTAGCACTGATAACCATGGGAAAATTGCCGAGTCTGCATTTTGAAAGACCACTCCTCTTTTTTCACTTGGTCCTGAAATTTTTTCTCCATCCAAAAGCACCTCACCATTTGTTACATTAAGAAATCCTGCAATTATATTAAGAAGGGTTGTTTTTCCACAGCCGCTGGCACCTAAGAATACATGAAACTCTCCCTCCTTTATTGCCAAATTAACATCTTTTAATACCAACTGATTTTCTTTTCCCACGAAATTGTCATGTGCATTATTTCCCTTTGTGAATAATAATGACTTTTTCTCAATTTCATATGCTTTTGAAACATTTATCACTTCAATTTTATTTTTTTCAGCCATAATAATCCCTCCAGTTCGTAGTTAAACACCATATCTTCTTAGTGACTTTTGCGCAAACAGACGTAACAGCCTGTCTGCCAAAAATCCCAAGATACCTAGAGTGACAATACCTACAAAAATATAATCTGTTCGGTAATATAGTCTTGATGTATAAATCAAATATCCTAATCCGCTATTCGCTGCCAGCATTTCTGCTCCAACAATTGAAATGATTGCAGAACTAAGACCAAGTCTTGCACCAGTTAAAATACTTGGTACAACGCTAGGGATCGTTATTGTAAAAAAAGACTGAATGGCATTTGCTCCAAGTGATTCCGCTGCATGATATTTAATTGGATCAATAGTATTTACACCAGCTATTGTATTAATTACAATTGGGAAAAGTGAGGCATATGTAATAAGCACTAGCTTTGATTCCTCACCAACCCCAAACCACATTAAGAATAGTGTCAAGAATCCAATTGCAGGAACAAATCTAAAGAAATTGATTACCGGCTCAATAAACCAGCTGAATAATTTAAATCTTCCAATTAGAAGTCCTATAGGAATTCCAATTACCAATGCCCTAATCCATCCAATAATAACTCGCGTCATACTGACTCTAAAATCTTCTCCAAGTTTTCCATTTAGTAATATTTCTTTAAAGCCTTTGAAGGTTTCAATGGGGCTGGGAAAAAAGGTTTCCGTATAAAAAAGTGAAACCACTCCCCAAATAACAATCAAAATTATCCATGTAATCACACCGCTTTTTATTATTTTTTGTAAGACATTTTTCATAGGCTGTCTCTCCTTATTTTTTAGTCCAATCTACTCTGTCGGGGGCAACCTCTTTAAGAGCATCAGTATTTATAAAATCCCCAACTTCATAATCCTTGTCAAAATTACCATTGCTATAGCACCATTTTTCCACATTTACCAGATCGTCATATGCCTCCTGTTCAAAGGTATATTTATGTGCTGATGCTTCCCATGCTGCAAGTCCAAGCTCTTTTTTTAATCCTAAATCAGATTCAACCCATGAAAAAAATTCATCCTTATTCTCATCAATATATTGAAAAGCTTCCTCGCTTACCGATAAAAACTTTGCAACTTTCGCCTGATTTTTTGTAAGAAAACTATTATTTGCAACCAAAAACGTATACATTGTTGCATCTATGTCACCTACTGATAATAATGATTTCCATCCCTGTTTCTCAAACTCCGGTGCAACATTTGCATAAGCCCAAGCTGCAACGCCTTCCTTTGACTGAGCTATAGCCAGCGCTTCCTGATTACTTGACACATTCACAATGTTTACTGATGAAGGATCAATATCATATTTTTCAAACAATTTTCCATAGTCATATTCATAGACAACACCAGCCATTGAAACCACTGTTTGTCCCACGATATCCTCCGGGCTTTCTACCATTTCCGGATCTACATATAAATAATATGCATTTGTTTTGTTAATTGTAGCAAAAGCTCTTAGTTCAGTGTCATCCAATGTATTTCCTATTCTATTAACACCGGCATAATCAGCGAAAAGACCTATATCCACCTGATCCGTCGTAATCGCATCGATAGTATTAATCCCCGCTGCAAATTCTGTAACCTCTAAATTTATTCCTCTGTCCTTCAAAAAACCTGTATGATCATCCAAAACCTTCAGCAGATGATTGCCATCTCCCGAACATACGCCTACTCTGATTGTAAAGTTCTCCTGTGAACCCTTGGCAGACTGTGAAGCTTCCTGTTCATTAACTTTTCCACATCCAACAATTCCTATTGCTAATGCAAATACAATTGCTGATACTCTAAGTATTTTATTTATCTTTTTCATAAACTCACTCCTCGTTTTCATGCTTTCGACTAATCTTCATTCACAAAATGAATTCTATCGGCCTCATGTCTGGCATTAACAAGATGATCTCCATCCAAATCATATAAATAATCAAAAATCGAATTTTCAACATTTGCTGACTGATAAAGATTTTGATGCGTTAAACCATTCTTCTTAAGAATAATGTAAGTTTTTAAATCCAGATCCAGGAACCACTCTGGAGTAGGTGCGCGATGACCTTCAAGCGCAGATCCAGGATTTGGCAGCCAATGAAGTGGAATCGCAACAACTCCTAATTCTGCCAAATATTCAATTCCTTCAAGAAGTGTTGATTTAGGTTCAATACCTGCAACAAAGAATGATCTGACATTGCCCTTACCAAATACCTCTACTTCATGTTTTAATGCATTAATCCAGTTTTGTCTGCCTCCGCACAGCTGCTCTTTTCCAGGGCAGATTGTTTTAAAAATATTCTCATCCCAAATTTCCATATTTGAAGAAATCGCTCTATATCCAGCCTCTTTATATTTTTCAATTACAGATAAATCTGTTGGAGCGCCAACACATGCTGTTCCACCGAAATCACTAAGTCCAGTAATATCCTGAATAGCCTCTGCGACATCAATATAATATTCAACCTCTCTACGCTCTGGAATAAAGCCGCCAGTAATAGTTATTGACTCATATCCCTCTTCTCTGGCTTTTGCATAGGTTTCTGCTATCTGTTTAGCACTCTTCCACTGAATTCCCTGTAAATCTGCAAATCTGCTTTTTGTAGCATTAATATTGCAGAACTTACAATCAAGCCCCTTATCCTTTAGTGCACACTCATTGCTATATGCCACTGTAATCTTTGTCTTTCCAATCTCATTTGCAATGGTCTTCATGAGTATTCCGTCACTCGTCTTTTCATTGTAGAATTTAGGTTTTTCTACAAATGTAATCTCATCTATAAGATTATTTCCATCCAATAAAAAATATTTACCATTTTCATGTTCGACCTTATATCTGGCATCATGCTTATATGTAACTCCAATTCTGTAGTTACTGGAAAGTCTTATAGCTGAGGGAAGTTTTGTTTTCGTATATGTTTCATGGTTCATATCAAAACAAGTTCTCATTTGCTCCTGCACATGATTATCAAAATCAAGTGTTTCGATTACTTCCGGACTAATATAGATACCTTCATTAGTAGTATAATTGTCCAGTTCAAGCTCCTTAAACAATTCCTCGCGTGTTATCTTTTTTGACATATAACTAATCCTCCTCTTTTACTTTGTTGAAAATCTTCTAGATTAATCCATCTTCGATTAAGAACAATTCGTGCATTGTCCAATGACCATTACTTGCTTTTCTGACTTTATCCCATGTTAGACCATTTTTCTTTAATATCTGAACTGCCTTGTTTTGCACATCCCAATGCCACTCAGGAACCGGTGTCTGATGTCCTTCAAGTTTTGAACCTACATTCGGTCCCCATGTTGTAGTAGTTGCAACTACACCCCAGGAGGCTAAAGTCTCTAAACCTTCAATAAGATAATCTTTTGGTTCTAATCCTCCTACCAAATTACTTCTGACATTTCCTTTACCAAACACTTCAACAGCATACTTAATAGCTTCAATCCAATGTTCATATCCACCACATTCCTGTACTTTTCCGGGACAAATAGCATTGAAATAATCTTTATTCCAGACTTCCATATTTAGTCCAATCGTACTCCAGCCGGCTTCCTTATATTTTTCAATAACTGATAAATCCTTTGGTGCTCCAATACATGCTGTTCCACCAAAATCTTCAACTCCAAGTTCATCCTGAATTGCCTCTGCTACATCAATATAGTAATCAACCTCACGTCGTTCAGGTATGAAACCTCCTGTTACAGTGAAATGATCATAACCCTCAGAATATGCAGCCTTTACCGTCTCCGCAATCTGCTTAGGGTTTTTCCATTGGATATTCTCTTTCTCCGCATATCTGGCTTTTGTAGAATTGATATTGCAGAAAAGACAATCAAGACCTTTTTCATGCAATGAACATTCATTTGAGTATGCTACAAAAATATCTTTTCTACCATGCCACCTATTTCCAGAATCAGATGCAATTGTATCCATCGGAACTCCATCTGATGTCTTCTTATTCAAATAATCTGCTCTTGGATTAAAATGAAGATTTAAAATTTTATTTCCAAGCAAATCTGCTACAAAAACATCATCACCTTCTACAACAAATTTATACTGTCCTCTAAAGTTTAATCCTGCCGTCAGAGCAAAGTTATTTTCTGTATACAACTGGCTTGGAATATAGAATGACGAATTGTCATCCTTTGAAAAATCCATACATAAGTGCTTCGCCGTATATTCTGGATGTCTTGTCAAAATATCCTTAAATGTATCTCTTTCGTAGCGAATTCCGCCTATCCCAATCTCTAAAACTTTATATAATTCATCTTTTAATAGCTCTTTTGATGCCATCTATTTTTCCTCCTATGCTCCGATTTTCTCAAAGGCAACATGATATTTTTCTTTTTCAATTGCTCTTACAACCTTAATGTAGTCCTCTGCAAGCGTTATTGCCCCACGAATACCAGCATATGTTTTATTTAAAACTGTCTGACCATATACCGGATACGAAATTTTCCATAAGTGACTATTCGCATTTTCTGCTATTTCCTCCTCAAGGGAACTTCCTGCAATTATTTCGCTGTCCACACGGAGTAGGATTCCAGATATTTCTTTTCCATCCTGAGAAAATTTGACTGTATCGGCTAAATCCTTTAGTTCCTCTAACTTGGCATCAATAGGATTTTCATCTCCCGGGAAAAAATCCGTAATAATCGCAGTCTCAATTCTTGCACCTAAATATTTTTTTATAAAATCTGCAATCTGACGGACATTTTTTTCATCCCCCACCAAAGAAACTTTCTTAGAAAAATTTCCCTTATAAAACTGCTCTGATACTCTTGAAAAATAATAATCAAAATATTCCTTTTCTTTTTCGATAAAGTTATCAACTATGTCATAGCATAATAAGAGCTTATCACCTATGGTGTTTGCAAAGTCTTTTACCTCCTCAAAACCTGTCGGAATCTTATCAAATACAATATAGTCAGTTCCATACTCTGCCTTTAACTGCTCTGCTGCTTTAATTCCCCACTTTGAGAAAACAATATTAAGACTGGCATTCTGCGCTGTTTCGAGTTCCTTTACCCCGTTTGAATGAAAGAACGTGTTACTCTTTAATCCGATTCCTGCAAGGATTCTGGATATTTCTTCCAAGTCACCTTTAAAGTAAATATCCTGATTGGGAATAATTCCTAAAATATTGACAAGCTTATTGTCTACATTCTGCTCTATTTTCTTTACCTTTGGCAGCTTCTTAAATATATCTGCAAGAAGGTTCTCATAGCCATAATGATTATCTCCATTAAAGCCAGCCAAAAGGCTTTCGATAACTGGCTCTCCCTGCTCCTGTACCTCTCTTGTCATAGCCTCAATATCATCACCAACCATTGCAGATTCGCAGCTGTTTAAAACAATATATAACTCACCTTCAAATACCTTAAGCGTATTTTTTATCTGTTCTCTCAGCCTTGATGCTCCACCAAAGATAATATGTCTCTCCTGAAAATTTGTGCCCGGAACTGACAGACCTTTGACATATCCTCCTGCAAGTCCACTCGCTCTATTGGCGAGATAATTCTGAACCGAGCAACCACCATTTGCATGCACAATCGGTACGATTCCGCCTATTTCGCTTAAAGTCTGTACTGCACCATGGAGCGCACATCCATTTCTCGGTCTTTCTACAACTACGGTCATTTATCTCACCTCCTGCTTTACATACCAGTTACTACTCTTTCTCAGCCATGAAGCCTTATATATGGACTTTCTTCTTTCATAAAACAGGCTTGAACTGTTAATGGCATTTACAAATGCTTCTATTCCTTTATATCCATAAATCGGCAATTCACTAATAATAACCGGCTTTACATCATACTCTTCTAAAAATTCAACATCCGAATTACTTGTAATAAAATAATCGAACTCTCCCTTGGATATTACATTTGCAAGTTCAAAATACTGTCCCACACCTATCACAACATTTGTTCCTGGATTTAATCCTGATAGTTTATTGATATATTCTCTGCTTTCAAGATCAACGTATGGAAACTGTATTCCATCAATTACTCCACCAAGCTTCTCTACAAGACCATTAAGTCCCTGAACCTGAGATGGTGTTCCGGAAATAAACAGATGTTTTCCTCTGATAGAATCGTCACTAAATATTTCCTGCGCAATTTCTGTCCTTTTTTCAATGTATTCCAAAGCCTGATCTTCTTTCTGAAATTCTCTTGCCAGTCTTCTGAAAAATTTATTCGTATTATGTATTCCTATTGGAGCACCCGTTTTGATATATTTCACACCATATACTTCTTCTAACTCCTCAGCCAGATAACCGCCTTCATCAGGATTCAATACAATAGATGCTTTTGCTTTAGATGCCTTTTTGATATTATCAAGATCAGCATATTGAAGCAGAAGATTATAGTCGATAGTCAATTCATCCAATACGGATGTAATTGCTTCTATATCATACGGATTCTCTGAAAAGGAAATAAGATTTACAAAATTCTCCTTTTCATCCTCTGGTTTCACTTTATCTACTATATATTTCAATACGGAATGGGTGATAATATCATATCCCGTTGTTGCAGATTTCGATTTAAATCCATCCGTATAAATTGAAATAATCTTAACATCAAGCTCATCCTCAAGTTCAAGAATCATTGAACTGATATCATCATTATTGATAGCTACGACCGGTGTTCCAAGAACAAATATAACCCTGGCATGAGTTTCATTGACCGCTCTGGTTACAGCTCTTCTTAGTTTCTCATCACCGCCCAAAATAGTATCTCTTTCTTCCAGATTAGTTGAATACCACTCAAACCTGTAATCTGCATTATATGCAATATTGGCAGCTGCGCAGCCTGTTGCACCATGCACGACTACCGCAGTCTCCTTTATTGTGCTAAGCAATCTGGCTGCATACAACACCTCATCATACGTAACCTGTGATAACGTTCTGATCTTCTGCTTTATTTCTTCTCCAGAAGTCTCATCCTGAATGCCGCTTAATGTTCCATTAAAGTTACTTAGTGTACTTAATCTTTTCTCACGGGTTAATGCCCTTCTTTCATCAATAAAACTCATTAAATCGCCTCCCCCGCGGCAACCTCACCATTTTCTATACCATAGATCCTGTCTCCCCACTCTCTTGCCCAATCACGTAATTCTGATGAGCCAAGCGGATTTGGAACTACAAGATTCTCATTTTCCGCAATATATTTTGCAAGATTTCTGTAGATATCCGCCTGCGCCGAAGTTGGATTTGCTTCGATAACCGTTTTTCCATATAACTCACTCTGCTGTACTGCAATTGAACGATCTACATATCCTGCAATCGAGGTTCCAGTTCTTCTTGTAAAATCATCTACAATTTCTCTGTGGTATCCTGGCTTCATGCTGTTTGCAATCACTCCGCCAAGCTTTGCGCCACCTGTAGGTGCGTATTTGTTAATTGCCTTAAAAAGATTATTTGCCGCATATAAAGCCATAAAGTCTGACGAACTTACAACATACGCTCTGTCTGTAATTCCATCCCTGATTGGAACTGCAAAACCACCACATACAACATCTCCAAGGACATCATATAATACATAATCTGGTTTGAATTCCTCAAAAAGATTTAGCTCCTGCAACAGATTAACTGCGGCGTTAATTCCGCGTCCTGCACATCCTACACCCGGTACAGGTCCTCCTGATTCAATGCATAAAACACCACCGAATCCCTTGATTGAAATATCATCCAGATGTATTTTGTTTCCTTCTCTCAAACTATCTAATACTGTTGGAAGGTATGTATTTCCCCTGAGTGTGTTTGTTGAATCACTCTTTGGATCACATCCAATCTGAATTACTCTATACCCCTGCTCCGCTAACGCAGCACTGATATTTGATGTGGTAGTCGATTTACCAATTCCTCCCTTACCATAAATCGCTATATGTTTTCCAATTTTATTTCCCATATTATTAATTTCCTTTTCAATTTTGATTATTTTTTTAGCTTAATTAAATAGCTACGCTTTCTTATATCATTTATTGTTAACACGATAGCTCTGCTCTAAATACTGAATAATTAACTGCGTTGGTCTGGTATTTAACTGGTTCCTAATCTCACTCTCATCTTTTTCAATATTCTGAAAGATTTTTAATGCAGATTCATCTGCCAAATCTGAAAAGATTCTTATCGCCGCAAAATTAATTTTCTTTGAAGTCGCAACCTGAGCAATAGCAGCTGTTTCCATATCAAAGGAAACTGGATTGAATTCTTCAATAATCCTTTCTCTTTCTTCGGAGTCATTTAAAAAAAAGTCTCCCGTGGCCAGTTTCCCAACAATATAATCAAATCCGTTTTCTTTTGCCACTCTTTCTAACCCTTTGACCATTTCATCTGGTGTATCATTTATTTTGGGATAATTTTCCTTTAGAAATGGACGCATATCTGTCTGAACATAATTTTTTCCAATAGCAATCGTTCCTCTCCGGGCTTTTTTCGAAAGTCCTCCTGAAACCCCGATGTTAACTATTAAATCAGGTTGCAACTCATGAATCACATCAGCTGTCTGAAATGCAGCATTTACCTTTCCAATTCCCAATACCTTAACATATACTTTTGTGGCGATTGCCTTATTCTGATAAATGTTTTTTTCTATTTCTTCCCAACCAGAACGATTTTCCAGATATTGCTGAATATAACTGGTTTCCTCTTCCATTGCACTTACGATTGCGACCTTTTTCATTTTGTCTTCCTTTCAAAATGGTTTTTCAAATTGCTATTTATATAGAGCCTTATATA
>Ga0256404_1010239_pt1 | contig 13057 bp, 20 predicted proteins | sample RumenRJG_01DNA_FD_185990 | JGI IMG/M metagenome (GOLD analysis project Ga0256404, IMG submission 185990) | Bovine rumen microbial communities from Lethbridge, Alberta, Canada - RJG_01 | ecosystem: Host-associated > Mammals > Digestive system > Stomach > Rumen | place: Canada: Alberta | collected...
GTCTCCGTAGGGCGCTTATAAATACGCTATACGGGGGGCTTTCCGGGCTTTTATGGTATAATACCCTCATGTGTGCGCTTCCCTTCCGTTTATGTTACTTATGTTCTATTGTGTAACATTGAGCGCCTACCTTCCCGCCTTGCTCCTTAATCCGCATACCGTCAAGCCTTACGCCTGATCGTCCCGCCCTTTTCTCTCCGTCTATGTTACGTTTTCCCCTTGTGTATCTTCGTAGACAGAAAGACGTTTATTTATAGCGGAAACGCCGCATAGCTTGGTCTATTGTCGTCTGCTCTATCCCGATGTAACGAAGCGTCTTGCTTTCGTCGTGATGATTGAAGATCCGCATAAGTAATACAACGTCTTTCGTCTGCATATAAAAGTGATAACCGAAAGTCTTTCTCATGGTATGTGTTCCCAGATTATCAAGCCCGAACGCTTCCCCCGCTTCCCTTATGATCCTGTATGCCTGTTGTCTGGATAGCGCCGCGTTCTTTACCCGTCCGCTCGGAACGATATACTCATAATCCGCCTTACCCATGCAATACGTTTCCAGTACGTAGTATAGTTCCTTATTCACCGGGAAGATCTTTTCTTTTCCTGTTTTCTTTTCCCTGATCTTTATCTTGTCTTTATACTTCACGTCCCGGACTTGTAGGCGCAATATGTCCGATATACGAAGCCCGCTATATATTCCCACCATATACATGATGTAATACTTTTCGCTCCGTTCCTTCAGCCAGTCGCCTATATCTTTTACCCTTGCCGCGTCCCTGATCGGCTCCACAAAATTCATAATCCTTTTACCTCTCTTTTCCTGAATTACCCCCAGACGCGCCCACAAGCCCCGTATAGCCCGTTTGTTATATTCCTGCGTTATGTATAAGACTTGAATAATAAACGGGCTTGTACGCGTTCCTGCGCGCTCTCTGCGCCTGTTCAAATGCCTTGCGTTGCTTCTTAAACTCTTTTATATCGGCGGACTCTTTCACCTTCGTTATGTTTCCGTGTTCGTCGAATTGCGCCCGGCTTCCTTTTGCCGTGTGTTCCCTGTTGTGGCAATCCTGACATAAACACTCTAAATTATCGAAGTTGTAAGTTATTGCCGGATCCATGATGTTTTGCGGCGTTATGTAAGTCTTATGGTGGCAGATCTTACCCGGCGCCCCGCAACGCTCACACATATAATTTTTACTTGCCATGTATGCGGCGCTTACCTTCTGCCACTTTGCCCCCTTGTAAAACCATGCGGCATAATCCTTCATACGCTCACCCCCTTTATGCTCCCCGGTTCACCTTCAGCGTGATACACTTTAACAGACTGTCGATCGTCCTTTTTAACGCCTGATCGTCCGCGTGATCCGCATAATACCACAACGTAAGAATGAACCCGCTAACCGTTTTTACAAGCGGCTCCGTCGCCTGTTGCGCCGCCGTCATTCCTGTTGATACTTCGATATAATCCGGGATCGCGTCTATAAGGCTCTGTATAAGTACGTCGTTAGATCCTTCGTCTGGATCCACGCGCAAGATATTTAATCCTTCCTGTAATGTCATGTCCTCAATTCCTTTCTTAAATAGCAGGAGCGCGGGGCTTCCATGTAAGCGCCCGCGCCCCCTCAATCATCATCAGTATTTAGGAGAACCTATATAAAACTTACGCGGTCGCCTTATCCAGAAGGACGAACGCTTCCGTAACGATTGGCTTGCAATCTGCGATTGCCATAGCGCGGTAATCAATCAAGCCCTTGCGGAAACTGCTTTCGCGGCTTGTCTCGATTGAAATTCCTTCAGGCATATTGTAGCCCATATACTGCGCATAGTTGCCGAGGATTGCGGCGTTATCCGGCATATTGTCATCAATGACAACATCGAAGCCGAGGACCTTTCCGACGGTCTCCGCCTTCGGATCCGCAATAAAGATCGGTCTCTTATTCTGGTCGGTCATACCATAAAAGACGTTGTAAAGTGTTGCGTTGTTCATGCACCACTTCGCGCCGTTGGAATAACCACGCTTCAGGAGCGCCACGGTCTCCACTACATTTGCATAGGTGAAGGATCCGCTGGCGGCGATCTGTACGTTGTTCTTTCCTGCCCCGGTCTTTACCCATGTGATACCAGACAGAAGCCCGGTTCCCTGATCGGATCCAGTACCGTTAATAAGCGCGTCCGCGATTGTCTCCATAACGCAAGCGGTCAACTCCTGTACAAGATAACTCTCGAAGGCATTGATTGACATTGTGCGGACTTTCGCACTAATTGAAAATACCTTCATGATCTCGTAGCCGTCGAAGGTAACGGAAGCAATAGAAACCTTCTCGCTATCTACCGCCGCGCCCTCTGTATGCCATGCGGCTTTATCCTTTGGAGTTGCCACGGGAACGGCAATCTTTGAAGGAAGGGAGAAACTACGACACTCCGCGATCAAGCCGCCCATTGTGCGGGCTTTGCTGATGATCTCGTTAAGTGTCTGTGTGGGAAGGATTGCGGGAACGTCGCCGGATCCAGTAGGAAGATCGGTCCTCTTTTCCGCTATCTGCATACCCTTGTCAAAAGCCGCCTTTTCAACTTCGTTCATCTGATGCCCTAAAAGGCTCTTGAAAAACGCGCTCCTGTATTCCTTTGTATCGAAAACGTCGTCCCCGAAAGTCTTTTCGTCGGGCTTTCCGGCGTTCATGCCTGTAAGCACGTTAAATCCGCGTGTTTCCGCGCCCTGTACGTCCTTGTCGGCGTTGTTTGCCTTCGCTTCCTTGATACCCCTTAACTCAATGTTAAGGCTCTCAACGTCGGCGTTAGCGTCTGTCTCGATCACGTGTGCGATCTCCTGCGCCCTCTTTTCCAGAGCGGCGTTATTGAAGTCCTTATAATAGTTAAAGGCTTCTGCAACTGTCTTAAATTTCATTTTTACACCTCTACTTTCAAAATCTGGTTAATCAGGATCTTTGCTTTGTCCTTCGCGTCCTTGCGCTTTACGCTCTCCATAAAGGCGGATCGTGCTTCTACGCTTGTCGTAGGATATGCCGGGAACGGCACAACGCTACACTCATAAACCTTCTGGATCCGCGTTATTGTGCGCGTGTTCGTGTCCGCGTCGTAACTGTCACCGCCGGGCGGGACGGTAAACATAAAACTCATGCCCGTAAGATCTCCGCGCTTTACGGCTTCGTAAATCGAGCGGGCTTCTTCCGTGTTTGGCAATGCCGCCGTAAAATCAAGTCCTGCCGGGCTTAATGTTAGTTGCATTGTCCGGGGTGTTCTCGCAAGCGGTACTTTGTTCAGATCGTGATTGTAAAATAAATGCACGTCTGACAGATCCGCGCCGTCAAGCGCTCCCCTTTTAATGATTTCCGTGTAGGATCCTGCCGGATCGTTTATCGTAGCGGGAACGTCGTACACGATCGGACGTCCCACTAAAGAAAGGCTTTCCGCCCCTGCCAGGGCTTCCGCTCTTATCTCCGTTATACGTTTTTCTTTCATCATTTACCCCCTGCCGATTTTGCGGCTTTTTCTGCTGCTTCGAGCGCCCATGTTTCCACCTGTTGATCTACCTGTGCAATATGCGGATATGCCTTTACGCGCCCGCCGTTCCTTGAAACGTGCCCGTGTTCGAGAAGGTGTGTTAATTGAGCCTTGCGCCTGTTGTTTACTACAAAAACGTCATGCGTTCCGCCTATGTTTTCGCCCTGTGTGGTCGTAACCGTCCACCCCTTCGTATAATCCCCGGTCTTTTCCTTGTAGGATCCGCCCTTTTTGAGTTCACGCGTTGCCTTCTGCGCTACTCCCTTCAGGTTTACATCAAGATCCGCCTTCACGTTTTCTATATAGTCCGTTATGGCGTCCTGAATAGCGTTTCCCAGATCTTCCGGCTTTACTGTACTGTTTGACATTTTAGCCCCTTTCCGGCGGTACGCTCCGCGATATGATTACATCTTCCAAAAACTCGCTATACTTGAAGCCGTAAGCGCTCTTGTTGCCCTGTTTGTCCTTCAGGACGAATAAAGCCGCCCTCGCGCTATCCATGACGCTTACGCGCTCGATCGTCTTTCCTGTCATTTCCTGAAGTTGGCTCCGTGTTATCGGTTCAAATAATATTTCCTCTTTACTCACCGTTTCCGCCCTCGTCCACGCTTACGCCCGCCTTTGCCGCCTGATACTCCGCCGCTTGGCTTGCGTCTATTACGTTAAGCGTCTGTAATCTCCTGTCGCCGTCCTGAATAGCCGGAAGGTTAAGGATCTCCAACGCCTGATTTATGCTCAATAAACCGTATGGCATAAGTTCCTTTATGAGATTTACTTTTGTTTGGTTGCTTGTAAACTGAAGGCGTCCGCTTTCAAACATGATCGAATTGCCAAAAGCCTGTTCACGGTCGTTAAAGATCTTATTTGTAAATTCAAGCCCTAAAGCAAGCGCTATCGGCTCGATCGTGCTTTCATAGAACGCCGCAAACTGATCTTCTGTGTAACTACTGTTTACGATCGGCTCCGTTACTCCCAGATAGTTGTATATACGGTTCTTAATTTCCTTCGTCTGGTCTGCGTCCAGTATGACGGGCTTGCTCTCGATCGGCGTATAATCCATTTTCTGATCCGTCGCCACTACGCCGCCGTCGTTGTTGATCTGTAAATAATCCGTGATAAAGGCTTCTTTTTCCGCCTTCAGTTTTTCAGGCGACATTATTTGTGTAAACTTCAAAATACCGCGGATATTTGCCCCCGCCTTGATCCCGCTTATAACGCCTTCGTTCTGTGTGTGTGCAAGTTCAAGCGCCGGGCTTAATGCGTCGTTACCGTCTCCCAGAAAATCATCATCATTAAAAAATCTGCGTAAATGTACCACGTCCGCATATCGAAGCGTATAGATCGCCCCGCTCCTAAAGGTGAAACGGCAATATATGCCCCCCGTAGGATCGGACAATATATCGACGTGGCGGGCGCTGATCGGATAGATCCCCGCGATCCTTCCCCGGTCGTCCCTCTCGATATATGCAAAACTGTTGTTATATAAATATAAATGTGTCACGATCTTATAAAGGCAATCGTAAGCGTTCATGTACGGGTTGGGCTTCACCTGAAGGATCCGATTGATCCGGCAATCACCTTCCACCCTTTCATGATCCGCGTACTTTACTACGTGGCTTCCTTTCAGTTTCCCGGCGTTCCTTGCGATTGCGTCCACCGCTTCCCTGTATATATCGTTTGCGTATGCGTAGCCGGAATACGACGAAAAGCCGCCCGCCTGTTCATTTACCAGACGCGCCGCCGTTACCTCTACCCGTTCTTTCCTGAAAAGCCTGTCTATGATCCCCATGCTTTCACCCCGTTTATGATACATAATGATTTTTATGTTTACTCTTTTTACATAATAATATAGGTTTACATTGTAAATGTCAATTACTTTTTATACATTGTAACCCGTATTAAAGGGTACAAAATAAGGATCCGCCCGGAAGCCGTCGCCCTTGCTTCCGTCGATCCTGTCCCTGATCCTTGATACATATATTATTTTTGAAAAAACCTTGACTTTGAGAAAGCCCCCTGATAGACCGGTTGAGGGAGTAGGGAAAACGGCTTCGGGGCGCACTTTCCCTATTGCATAGAGAAAATGCGTCTCCCGGAAGGATAATAGATAGACCGTATATCGGTCGTTAGGGTATCCGTCCCGATCACCTGACCCGTTAGCAACTGCTTTAAGTTCGTGACGCTTAAAGACTGGTTCCGGCTCACTTTCTACACGCGGCTCGTCGCCCCACGTGCGCACCCTTTCGGGCGTTCTGTGTAGCATCCGGCTTTTAATACCATTAAAACCCGACGTTTGCCCACCTATCGTCTATCTTAACCAATGTACCGCCGTAGCGGGTTAGGCTTGTTGAGGTGTTCGACACTTTACCCCTGACGTTATCCTCTCCGGGTGATCTTTGGTCGGATCGGAGCCGGGCGTATTCATTGAATGGGCTACGCCACACCACCATTTTTTATACTGGTATCGTCCTTCCAGATAGCGCGCCGCGTCGAATAGTATGTCCCACACGGTCGCCCTCTCCGCTTTCCCTACGAAGCCGGGACGGGTGTTTTACTCGCACCCGTTCGAGATTACTTCAGCACAATATATAGTGTCTTTGGCGTAATTATGTAACAAGATAGGGACTTCGTAAAGGATCCGGCGGCGCGTTCTATAAAAACTTATAGAAAAATAAGAAAAGACCGAAAAGCCTTGTATTTACTGGCTTTAACGGTCTTTTTTTAGTCTCTCTATTGTACCCTTTAATACGGGGTAATTGTACCCTTTAATACGGGTAACGCAAGGTTTACATTGTAATCCTATATTACTATTGTTACTCCTATTACTTTGCGCCCCTTGCTATATTCTTCATAATCTGATATGAAACCCTTATTTTTGAAACTGTATAATATATCCTGCGTCTTTTTTCTTGCGTTATCCCTGATCTTCCGGCTTAACTCCTTGTCGCCGTATAGTTCGTTATATATGCCGTCGTAGGCTATATTATTGCTTCTTCTGGATCCGGGTTGTTTCATCCAGACTATTTGTTCTAAAAGATAGTTTATTAAAATATCGTCGTTGTCGTTTGCCCTCTGTACCGTGTCGTTAATGTTCAATAGTTCGATCGGAAGCGTTGTTATTTGCTTCACGTCCTTTGCGTACTGATATAACAAGATCGGATCTTCGTTTCGTGTTTCCAGAAACCTAAACGCCCACACTTCCACGCCGCCCGCTATAACTTGTATTTCGTCGATCGGTAAAAGCGCCCTTGTCCTGCGAAACTTATTTCGGCTTGTATCAATCCCCGGATAACTCATTTTCATGTGTTCCGCATAATCTATCGTTATCCTTATCATGCTCATTTTTTGCAATGATCGGCGCGTTGCTTCCGTTGTCGTTTTATATACCTTCCGGGCGTCTGTAATCCCTTTTCGCGCCCTGTAAACCATATCCGCCGTTATAAATTCGTTCCCGGCTTCGTAAAGATCGTGCGCGGCCTTCAGGTTCAAAAGGTCTATTGTTGTCAGTTCGTCCCCGTAAATCTCTATCCCCTTCAGTTTTGACAATCCAAAAATAACGGAAGTCTGTTTCTTCGCTTTTGCGTGGCTTACAATTACGTTTTGCTTTGTCTCGATCTCTAAAAGCGGCTTTATTTGCCTTTTTAATTCCTTGTCTAACTTCGTTGTATTGAGATACGTGTCTTTCGGCTTATGCGGACGTAAAACAAACTTTAATTGCCCGTTTTCTTCAATGATAAAATCCGCCCGCTTCATACTCTCGAAGTATTCTTCGTAAAGCGGTACAATCTCGAAAATAGAAAGATCCTCTAAAAATTCCTTCTGGATCCGTTGCAGGTCGCCGCTCTCGAAGGCGTCCCGGATCCGCTTTGTATATGCTTCCGGGATTTCGTCGCCCTCTACTAAACTCCGTATATCGTCGTATGAAATAGCCTGTAAAAACTCCCTCACCTTCTGGGGATCGTTAAGCGCCGCTATTGTAGCCTTGTGCCTTTTCTCATACTCCGAATATTGTTGTAGTAGATTGTGGGCTATTTCCTGCGTCTTTTTTATGGCGTCTTTCGTGTATTCATTTATTGTGGCGGACGTGCTTTCTAACGTCTCGCGTAATTTGGTAAAATCAAAATCGACGCTCATAGATTGCCTTACCTTTCAACTTTGCCCTTTATATAATCCTTTATGATCCTTTCTTCGATGTAGTACGGGCGTCCGATCCGCTTTGCCTTCAGTTCCCCGCGCCTTATGAATTGCCGGACGGTTTGCGGCGTTACCTTCAGGACTTCCGCCGTTTCCTGTACGTCATACATCTTGATATTGTCAAATTCTATCATGTGCGCCCCCTTACTTACGCTTCATTAAGTCGGTTTTATCGCTTAAAAAGCCTTCGAGCGCTTCGTTGATCGCGTCTTTTAGGCTTAACCGCTCCGTGTAGGCGTAATCCTTTAGTTGATCCAGTAGATCGCGGCGCACGATAAAGGTTGCGCGGGTGTAATCCTCTGTTAATCCTTCCTGAACGCTTACCCCTCTCACAGGATCCGGGTTGCGTGGGCGTCCTTTTCCCGCCTTTTCCTTTTCAGGTTCCTTTATCGGCTCCGCTTCACTCTCTTTATTCATGTTAAAAAGCGGATTGTTTCCTAATCTGCTCATGCTTTTCTCCCTTCCTTTGCCATGATCTCGTTTACAAGCGCCTTGTATTGCTTTGCGCCTTTACTGGATGGCTTATACTGGAAAATGTCTTGATTGTGGCTCGGTGCTTCCGCAAGGGCTACGTTATTGCTTATCTTGGTATTAAAAACCGTGTCCGGGAAGGCTTCTTCTACGGCTTTTAACACTTCCTGATCTAATAATTTTCTTTCATCGTAGAACGTAGCCACTACGCCGCCGATCACTATTTCCGGGTTAATCCGCTTTCTGATCGTCTGGATCGTGTCAATAAGTTGCGCCATGCCGTTCAATGCGAGATACTGCGTTTGTATAGGGATTATAACTTCCGTACACGCCGCAAGCCCCATGATCGTTAATATATTTAGGGACGGCGGGCAATCCATAAGAATATAATCGAATTTCCCGCGTTCTGGATCTATTTCGTTGAGCGCGTTTTTTAATATCATGTCGCGCCCTGGCTCGTTTACAAGTTCGATCTCCGCTCCGCTTAATCTTATGTCCGTAGCAAGCAAACAATAGGGCTTCGGCGCGTCGTTTACCGTTATAGCGTCGTTAATGTCCGCCTTGCCCTTCAGGACTTCGTATAGCGTCGGTTCGCTTTCCTTAATCTGGATCGCGCCCATGCTGATACTTAAAGACGCTTGCGGATCCAGATCTACTAAAAGCACCTTACGTCCGGCGTTAGCAAGTCCCGCCCCCACGTTCATACACGTTGTGGTTTTTGCTACGCCGCCCTTCTGGTTGACAAAAGCAATAATCCTCGTTTTCATGTTCCCCGCCTTTCTTGTGGTTTGATCTCTTATATTCTTAATGGCTCATGTAATACTTTTCGGCTTCCTTCGCGTTCATCCTATCCAGAACGCCGGACGCCTTACCGATAACCGCGCCCCGGATCTTCTGCGCAGCTTCCGCTTGTTCGTCGTCGTCGCTCTCGCATAATTCGTCTATTATCTTCTGCACATATCCCTTGAAAATAGAATTAAACGCGGTGCTATCGAATAATCTATAAAAGTCCCCTTCGTCACACTCCGCCAGAAAATCAAAGATCCTGCAATCCTTGTCCGCCTGCTCCTGCGTTATCTTTCCTTCTTTGGCGGCTTTGCGGTAACTGTCCGCCGTAAGTTTGTAGCCGTTCATTCTATCCCCTTTCCGGGCGTGTCTGTACGCCGCAAAACGCTTTTTGTTGTCGTGTCCTGAATAGCGCCGATATTTATTGCAATCAATTTCATAAACCGCTTACGATATGCGTAGAACGTGGAGCGCCCGCAATATGTATCGCCCATGCGTTCCCATGCCGTATCTGTTTCTATGCTATCTATGATCTTTTTTGTGATAACCTCTCTTACTTCCGGGGACGACGTACCAATATTTACGTTATTGATCGCTTCGCTGATCGCATACGCCGCCATTTTGTCGAATTTCGAGCCTTTCCCGGCGCTGATCCGCGCAAGGCGCTTCGGGTTTGACTTGATTAGCGCCCTTACAAGTTCCTTGTACCACGGATCCTCTGTTATTCTGTTACCCATTTCCCCGCCTTTCCGTAAACAATAATAATATATGTTTATGTTATTGTAAACATGAAAATACTATATTACTCTGTTTACTTTGTAAACTGTTTTCATACCTTCTAAAATAGCGTATTTCCGCCGTTTTCGGCTCCTGCTTCTTTTCTTTCCGCTCCCCGCAATCGCAACGCTCCCCCGGATCCAGATTAGCCCCGCAACACGGGCATACATTGAAATATCTACCCATTTTTGCACCTGTTAAAAGCCCCGATCTGAATTTTCTTTCTTAAAAGGGCTTTCCCTTTCTTTATAAGTTCCTCAACCTTTCCCACGTCCTGCGTTTCGATATAAATTGCGGTCTTTCCGTCCTCATACGCCCACGTTTCCACCGCTTCCGGCTCTCTTGTGGTTCCTACGCATATCATGAAGGAAGGATCCTCGATCTTCTCCGGGCGCTTTGGCGGTCTTTCCGTCTGGTCTCTCATTTCCTCGATCTGGCTTTCCTCTATTGCCGTCTTTACCTCGAACGGCTCACCCCTTCCGGGCTTTTCCTTGTAGGATCCGTTTTTATATGCTCTTGCTCCCAGAACGAAGCCGTAAACATACGCCGCCTTAAAAGCCGTTGACGGTTCCTTGATGTAAATGTCGTGAAGGTCTAACAGTTCCCCTATATTCAGGTCGTAGCGTTTCGGGATCCTGTCGATCTCCTTTCCTATCACTTCGAGCATATTTCTTTTCATGGTTTGATCTCCTTTCCTGATTGCGTGGTTTTTATGTTTACATTTATTACTATGTAAACATGATAATACTTGTAAACATAAAAATCAATATTTTTTTACAAAAAAATAACGGGCGACTTATGCCGCCCGCCGGGATCTGTTCTTTAATCTGGATCTTCCCCGTAAGGAAGGATCCTTCTTTCGTCCGGTACGTCTCCGTGTGGACACTCTCTAACCGTTACGTGCATATCGCCCCGGTAATCGTCCTGCGTGTCTACGCGCTCCACCTGATACCATTCCCCTTTATACTTGATAATGCTATCAATCTCGATCTTCGCGTTGTAATTGAAAACAAAATCGCGTTCTATGCTTTCGTCCACGATCCGCGCTTCAAACTTCTTGCTCTCACTCACAAGGCGCGTATAGCACCACATAGGCGCGGGCGTTATCGGTCTCCACCATATCCGTTCGTTATCGTCCTCTAATACCTCGTAAACGATCGCCTTTTTGTCCTTCAGATACGCCTTTTCTCTTGCAAACATAATTAAAGCCCCCTTTCTACAATGCTTCCTTGTATTCGTTGAAATGTTCATATAGTCCCACGTATGCGTCCAGTAGGCTTGCAAGCCCATCTATTCTGTGTTTCGGGTTTTGCGCCTTGATCGGTACAATGTTACCGTTACGATCTTCCTGTATGCCCGTGTTCGTCATGCACCATTTAAGCAAACTGCTATTGTTATAATTTATCTTCTTTGCCTGAAGATCCGCCCCCAACATCTGCATAGGTAACGAAAGAGTTTTCGCGCCCTGTATGCACCTAACCATATTAAAGCCGTTATCTTCCATTTCCTGAACCCAATACTTCGCGCTATAACTGTCGTAATAGATCCACGCGGGCGTTATTTCGTAGGTGTTCACCATTTCCAGAAACCACGCCGTAACGTCGCTATAATTGATCGTGTTACCTTCGCATAGTCTCAACATACCCGCTTCTAACCATTTATCATACGGGATCTTTTCATCATGTACGCGTTGCTCAAAGTTCGCGGACGGAAGCCAGTACATTTGTAATACATAGCGCTTTTCGTTCTTATCCATGAGTAAAAGCGTCGCGCACGTTAGATCGGTCGTTATGGATAGATCCGCGCCGCCGATCGCATAATATCCCCGGAAGGATCCTATATCGAAAGTTTCTTCGTTGTTTATGTCGTCGTAGGTTAGCCATGCCGTCGATACGGTCTCGATCACGTTAAAATCTTTCACAAGTACACCGTGAAGGTCTCGCGGGCTATTCGTCGCCCTTTCCACCTTTGCCATGAGGTCGTCAAGTTTCTTTATGCTATTTAATCCGGGGTTAGCCTTCTCCCATGCCATAGGATCCACCCACTCTTTTTTACTATCCAGTTCGTAAAGGATCGGAAGGAAGGTCGGATCCTGTATGTCCCCGTCGCATACCTGACACGCATAGCGGTACATATCATCAAAGATACATTCCCGGACGGTTCCGGCGGTCGTTATCATAATCAGGAGCGGGGATCTTCGCGCCGATTGCGATTGCTTCATAACCTCGTATAAATTGCGGTCGCGGATCCCGTGTAGTTCGTCCATGATAACAAGGTGACTGTTGAGACCGTCGAGCGTGTCCGAATTTTTCCCCAATGCCTGAAACTTCGAGAATGTAAGCGAAAAATATAGATCGCTCTTGCGCTTCTTTACGGTCTGCAGTAGTTCCGGGCTTTGTTGTACCATGTGGCACGTTTCATCAAAGATAATCTTTGCCTGATCGCGCTTCGTCGCCACGCTATACACTTCCGCCCCTGGCTCCTTATCCCCTATGAGCATATAAAGGGCAATCCCTGACAAAAGCGTACTTTTCCCGTTCTTACGGGCAACATAGAAAAGCGTTTCCCGGTACTTCCTGAAGCCTGTTTCCTTATCCACGAAGCCAAAAAGCGCGGATATAAAAGCCTTCTGGAATAGTTCAAGTTTAACGGGCTTTCCCGCCCACTCTCCTTTACTGTGTTTACAAAATCTCTCGATAAACTCAATAGGGCGCTCCGCCTTGCGTTCGTCGAATATATAGCCACCTGAAGGGTTGTCTATATCGTTCTGGAGCCGTTCGTATTGCTTACGGACGCGGCGCGATACTATACACTTCCCTTTCTCGATCGCCCTCACATATTGCGTAATATAATTCATGTTCTTTAATCCTCTTTCAGAAAATCATAGATCGCGTTGCTTCCGGCGGTCTCCGCGCTCTTTGGCAATAGATCCGCAAGTTGTTTATACAGTTGTGAAAAGCGTTGTATAGTCTGGTTATAGGACTTCAGCGCAGGGCTTTCCCTTAAAAAGTCCTGCTTTCCCTGTTGGAAATGCTCAACGGCTCCGTTATCCTTGATCTGTCTTTTCAGTTCCGTTAATGTCTGATCCATGAAAATCAGTTCCGTTATGATCTTTTCCCCTATGTAGCGCTTTTCCTGCGGGATCTTCTCTAAAATCTCCTCAAGTTGCGCCACGCGCTTCCTTCGTGCCATGATCCGCCCTCTATCTCTTTCTATCTCTTTTTATGTTTACATAGTAATACGGGGTTACTCTGGTTACATGATAACCCCCTTCTTTTGATTTTCCCCCGGAGAGGTTTTCTAAACCCCA
>Ga0256404_1010240_pt1 | contig 13052 bp, 9 predicted proteins | sample RumenRJG_01DNA_FD_185990 | JGI IMG/M metagenome (GOLD analysis project Ga0256404, IMG submission 185990) | Bovine rumen microbial communities from Lethbridge, Alberta, Canada - RJG_01 | ecosystem: Host-associated > Mammals > Digestive system > Stomach > Rumen | place: Canada: Alberta | collected...
ATAAGAATACTGTTGTAGAATATACCTATGATAGTTGGGGAAAAGTCCTCGCTGTCACTGGTTCCTTGGCAACTTCATTGGGTGCGAATCAGCCGTTCCGTTATCGCGAATATATCTACGATACCGAAACCCAGTGGTACTATCTGCAGTCAAGGAACTACGATCCCAATACCTGCCGCTTTATTTCCGCAGACGTATATCTTTCAACTGGGCAGGGCGTACTCGGGCACAATTCCTATGCGTATTGCCTGAATAATCCTGTGAATGCATTTGACAATGACGGAGAGTGGTCATTACCAAATTGGGCAAAAATAGCAATTGGGGCTGTAGCAGCGGTTGGAGCTGTTGCACTCACAGTTGCTTCGGGTGGTACTTTGGCTCCTGCAATTGCAGCCGTAGCCACAACCGTAGCCATTTCCACAGGTGTTGGAGCAGCTGGTGGTGCAATAAAGCATCGTGTTGAAACAGGCGATTGGAAAGGCGCAGGAAAGAGTGCTGTGGATGGTGCATGTTCTGGCTTTATGTGGGGCGGTATATCAGCACTTGGCGGAGCTGCGGTAAAATATGTTAAAGCCTCATACGCAACACACGGAGGGTCTAATGCAATCGGAAAAGCAGGAGAGCGGCTGGCGCATATTGATCCAGCAGCAAAGAAATCAATCACAATAAACGGCAGACTTAGGATACCTGATCAACTGACAAAAAAGGCATTGATTGAGGTAAAGAACGTCAAGTATATCTCAAACACTCAACAGTTGCGTGATTTTGCTGACTTTGCTCGTGCAACAGGGCGAGAGTTAATACTGTATGTGCGTCCTACTACAAAAGTTGCAAATACGGTTTTGAAAGCAGGATGGAAAATTCGGTATTTGTGGTGAAAAATCATGAAAGGTAAATATGTTTCAATGTTAAATGACGCTATTTGCGATGAAATCGCAGGAGTTGATTATACATACAACGAACATGACAAGGAAATCTTGAAAAAAATGTTTGCTGAAATAAACTTGCAAACAGGTTCTGAGTATAATTATCTGGCTGAGGTTGCTGAATTGGCTATGCGTGGAGCAGGTAGCATCATGGCTCAATATGTTGATTTGTTTGATTCCGAGTCAATCAGATGTTATCTGATACCACATATTGTATCGGATGGGGTTCGTTGCAGTATGGAGATTGTTCTACAATCCTACTTGCGTTTTAGAACTTCGAAAGAGTATATATCGAAAGCTGGAGAACCTTCCCCTGCACATATTTATGTGCGATATGATAATGCGTTTAAATCATTGAAGCCCAAACGGCTAGCAGCAGAGTTGTATGCCATTGTGAAAGAACCACGCGATGCATATTACCTGCCGCTTACTGTGCGAATGCTATCCTCTTGGAAGATTATTGATATGGAGGAGTTGCTATTGGCTTTTCTTGGCGGAACGAGTATTACAGCTGAATCCGTTGGTCTTGGTGCCGATGGCTGTGAAGAATACTATCCATCGCTTGATACGATAAAACGTGAACTTCGGTTCACAGCTTTGGCCGGATTAATCCATTTTAACACAGAGAGAACGTTTAAGGCGATCGAATCCGTTATTCATGATGCGGACGAAGATATCGCAAATGCAGCTAAAAAAACGTTAAAAAAACTTAGGTTTTAAAACATAAGCACAGACGACAAAGCCCGCATTTCAGCGGGCTTTGTCGGATCCCGTCAATACTTTTACGCAAATTCATTTCCCTGCTTGATCGCCTTAGGGAAGCGCTGATTAATTCTGCATTTCTACTTCCAACATGGCATCGAACCATGTATAATAGAAGCATCAAGTTAAGGATGGTGTCTGTATGGTACAACAAACATTCAGCGACATGGAATACGCTACCACAGAAGACCGGAGTTTTCACCTATTTACAGACTTTTTTTCACAGACTCTATTCGGAGTTGATTGGCATTCTGTACCTTCGTATTCCTTGATCAACGCAAAACCAATTGAGGCGTAATATGAAAAAAACATTATTTTCACTGCTTACCATACTATTTTTCTGTGTTATCTGCTTAAACACTGCATGCCAACCTTACCAGTATTATGGAAAGCATCCCGAACTGTATTCCGTATTTGTTTGTTCGATTCCGGGCACTGGCGGACGATATGCGCATCCACGGGATCTGAAGATAATTGAAACAGACTCTTATGGAAGAACGCTTTTTAAGCATGACCAGTTTGAGCAGTTTTATCCGACCGATTTCGCCCTTTGCGGTTATGTGATTTGTCAACACTACGACGGCGAGAACGCATACTATCTTCGGGATGTTTCATTTGAGATAGACAAGTCATTTGACAACATCACCGAAGATCGGATCGAAGCCTTAAAGGAACGCTGCAATTGGGAGCAACCGCTCGATTTGGCTTCTGAAGGCATGGCGAAAACATGGGTCTTCACATCTTTTAGATATTTCGGTGAGCACGATCATGCATTAACCGAATCCGCAATCGAACAAAGTATTATAAATACAATAGAAAAAGAGCTCGATCATACTGACTTTGCGTTTGACGATTTTCTGTATGTGAACGTTTATGAGATCTACGATGATGAAAGAGCGTTTTGCATAGTCAGTGGTAAGACACGAAGCTGTATCTTGGCATTTTATTCCGATGGAACACTCTACGAGGGCTCTCCTCTTTGGATAGACGATCCGTATTCGGCGGAATACATCGAGCTGCTTGTGAAGTTTCGCGCGGAGTTTGAAGCTGCTGCGGTAATAGATGATTGATGGTGAAAAATGGCGGAGTATATGTGCTAATGCACTTGCGCTCCGCCATCGCTGTAAACTGTTCCGTGATGATGGCTATGACCAATGGCACGATAACCCAAAGGTTCAGCTATGACGCGCAGGGCAAGGTTGTTTCCGTAAACTATAACGGAACTGAGTATTACTATCTCCGCAACGCGCAGGGTGATATTGTCAAACTCATTGACAATAATAAGAATACTGTTGTAGAATATACCTATGACGGTTGGGGTAAGCTTATCTCAACTGCGGGTTCCTTGGCAACTTCATTGGGAAGCAATCAGCCTTTCCGTTACCGCGGCTACGTCTATGATACCGAAACGCAATGGTACTATCTCCAGAGCAGGTACTACGATCCCAACACCTGCCGCTTTATCTCCTCGGATGTCTACCTCTCCACCGGACAGGGTGTTATTGGACATAATAGCTATGCGTATTGTCTGAATAATCCGATCAATATGTTAGATGGCAATGGTGAAATAGGCGTATTCACATGGATATTTATCGGTTTGGCTGTAGTTGGCGCAGGATACGGAGCAATATCTTCATATGCAGAAACCGGTAAAGTTAGTTTGAAAAAAACACTAATTTGGACTGGGATTGGTGTAGCGGTTGGTGCTGTTATTTATGCTGTTCCGAAGATAGCTCTAGCATTAAAAATAGGAAAAATCGGCAGTGTAGGTATTATTCAAGCCATTAATCAAACAGTCATTAACAATACGAAGCTTCAAAACTGGATTAATGAGTGCTTCAGAAAAGCAGCAAACATAGGAAATGGGAGTTTAGCCGATGCAATACGGTATGAACGATTGTTTGGAAAGCTGGTTGGCGGGAAATCGCATATATTAAAGGGCATTGAGCGCTTGGCCGGACTTCTGAGAATAATCAACAAACAAAGTTTATCTCCAGAAGAACTCAATTTGGCAAGAAAACTATATGATGATTTATTAAGAGCTTTGAAAGGATTGACTGGGAAACCATAAAATGGAAACTGCTGTAAAAGAACTGTTAGTTAATATGTTGATGGAAACATTTCCGTGCTTAAGGTCCGAAATCGAGGATGAATTATCTGATTTCAATGAGATATATTTGCACTTAGTATTTGGGAATGTGTTCAATCCATATTTATTAGCTTTGTTTGATGAACCTGCGAATAATCGCGCAGAGTTGATAAAGGCCGGAGCGCTGGTAGAAGTGATGTCAAATATGGAACTGTATGTACAGGAAGTTGTTGTTGCAACGATATTGGAGCGCTTGACCGATTTCCCAGATAAACTTGCGGAATTCATTGAATTCGCCGGACCGATGACACGGCATTTCATAGATGAACTGCAACTTTGATTAGAATATGCTTGAACGTTATTTTTAATGTTGTTCGCAATGGAATCCAATGTCACAATGAGCATACTGCCAATTGCGACATTGGTATTCCATATAATTAACTAGTTCTCAATGCAATGGGCAACCCGATAAGCTACCTTGGAGCAACCCTTTCATGGAACGGAAAGCAGCCCACCGGTTATTCAAAGGGCGGAACCAACGTTACCTATGCTTACAACGAGGACGGCCTTAGAACGCAGAAAACCCATAACGGCACTACCACAAACTATTATTACAACGGCTCTGTGCTGATAGGTATGCAGAGCGGCAATGCCGTTCAGCGTTTCAGCTATGATGCGCAAGGCAAGGTTGTTTCGGTCAACTACAACGGAACAGAGTATTACTACCTCCGCAATGCTCAAGGCGATATCGTCAAACTCATTGACGGAAACCGCAACACCGTGGTAGAATACACCTATGATAGCTGGGGAAAACTCCTCGCTGCCACGGGTTCCTTGGCAACTTCATTGGGTGCAAATCAGCCGTTCCGCTATAGGGGCTATGTCTATGACGGCGAAACGGGCTGGTACTATCTCCAGACCAGGTATTACGATCCCAATACCTGCCGCTTTATCTCCAGCGATGTCTACCTCTCCACCGGACAGGGCGTTATTGGGCATAATAGTTATGCGTATTGCTTGAATAATCCGGTGAATATGTTCGATGCTAACGGTGAAATAGCTATATTAACTTGCGTGTTAATTGGGTTAGCAGTTGGAGCAGTAGCTGGGGCTTCATATGGTGCTTATTCCTCTAATAAAAACATTTGTTTTTTCATCTTTGAACGGGAGCATCACTTCAATTTTCAAATTGCGTGAACTGCGATCAAATATAAAACCATCAAAGTCCGCATCATGCATGTTAAAAGCATTTTGCTTGATAGTATCTATATTTTTCCTATTAAATAACATCATCAATTCCACCCCAAATACAAGGTATTCCATGGTTCAGGTATTGGCATACCAGCATAATAATGAATATTGGGATTACTATTTCTGCCTAATGGCAGAGCATAGGTGCATTTATACCTATGCCCTGCCGTTTTTCTACCAACGTATTCGGAACCGAGAATTGGTCTCAAATACATTTATTAGAGTCAACGATACTCTCATCGTTCATTTGCTGCCTCAATCAATAGGTGTAAGTTTTCCCTGTCAAAGACTGCTCGAGCATTAACTAAACGCAGTATATCTGATAATGCCGCCGCATCAACATAGAGTTCATCACCGCTGACTTTACAAAATCCAAAACATCCGGGGGGTATTTCGATGATGTTTCTTCCGCTGTTTCCTAACGTCATCCGATGTTCATCAGGAACTATACTGTACTCATTATTATTCAGAAGCAGCGTCAGGCGGTCATCGTCTTTTTTAAGCTGAGCGTTTTCATCAAACTGCTTCAAGATGCATACAACCGGCACTTTCATCTGGTCTCCGAAACGCATTGCATCACAGGAACTTACCGTAATGCCATTCACGAATACTGTGATCTGTTGCGACTGCATAAGCTCAATATACTCCTGCTGCGAATAAACACGCAAGTAATATCCGTCAACAAATGAACCAATCCCTGAATCATCTTGCGTATCAATTGTTATAAACCAAACGGCGTTATCACAATCCATACGCATCACAAGTGACTGCCCAATTACCGAGATGAGCATCATCTCTTTTGGAACATCCTTGACTCCATGATTTGCCAAGCAGCTCTCCATCAGGGATGAATCGGAGCATAGTTTCAACAGTTTAACAAACACCTGCTTCGATGGTTCGGTTCCAATGCGTGAAACTCCATCCGGTATGGTATTGATATTGCCGGAGTAGTCTATATACTCAACGCTGTTCTCTGCTGAAACTCTATAGTATTCGTCGTCCCACATTGCCAAGTTTTGTATTTGCATTTTGGAGCTGGCTTCAGCGACTGCAACAGAATCACTTGCAGCGATTATTGATACAACAACCCATTCATCCTTATCTATAACCGGAGTTTCGGTTTGTTGAATCGGAGTACTTGAATTCAGCTCACTTTCTCTCTGCGTCCGGCTTGACAATGTCCCGCATCCAAGCAAACTATTTAATAAGCATAGTACAAGTATGATGCCAATTAATAATACCCGCATTTCCTGATCTACCTCCTTTTGGTTTTATTGGGAAAAGACAGTATTGGATTTGATGTTTGGTTTTACTCCCCAAATATCCGGCTTTGAATTCAGAAAAACTCTGTTTTCCCTTATAGCCCCATGGGTTATTGGTGTACACCTCGTTTTTCAGAACGTTAACACCTGTCACAACAACTATATGCGCGCCCCCCTTCTCGTCCCGCGACTTTTTATAATATGAATATACGGGGCCGTGTTTCTTTAGCAAGCGATATATATCTATTATGCTGTTTATTTGGACGTCGGCTGCCCCATCAGGAAGCACATTTGTAGGCCATCCACCTTTATTCCAATTTTCATCTCCATGTACTGATATTGCTATTTCGATTGCGCGCGCCTCTGCCATTTCCTGTGACAACACCACTCCCGATTGGTACGACTCAACCATTGTTTGAGAAAACGCCCAACAGAGGCTATAATTGCCTTGGCAATATAAGGGAACATCATATTCCAACGGAGATAGGATGGCTATTATCCATTCAATAATGGCAAAAATGGAAGCGCAGCCACACGTATCCATTCTCATCACCGGATTATTCAAGCAATACGCATACGAGTTATGTCCAATAACCCCCTGCCCTGTTGACAGGAGTACGTCCGAGGAGATAAAGCGGCAGGTGTTGGGATCGTAGTACCTACTCTGGAGATAGTACCAACCCGATTCTGTATCGTAGACATATCCGCGATAGCGGAACGGCTGATTTGCACCCAATGAAGTTGCCAAGGAACCAGTGACAGCGAGGACTTTTCCCCAACTATCATAGGTATATTCTACAACAGTATTCTTATTATTGTCAATGAGTTTGACAATATCTCCCTGAGCGTTTCGCAGGTAGTAGTAGGTGGTATAGCTGCTGCCGCCGTTTTCGGAGTAATCCACGGCGACGACCTTACCCTGTGCATCGTAAGAGAAGCGCTGAACAACGCTGCCCTTCTGCATGCCTATCAGCACGGAACCGTTGTAGTAATAGTTCGTTGTCGTGCCATTATAGGTCTTTTGAGTTCTCAACCCATCCTCGTTGTAGGCGTAGGTAACGTTAGTTCCGCCCCTTGAATACCCGGTGAGCTGTTTACCATTCCATGAAAGGGTTGCTCCAAGGTAGCTTATCGGGTTGCCCATGCTGTCATACGAGATGGTTTGCATATTGTAACTCGCAAGCTGATCGCCCCAAGCGGAATTGGCATAGCCGTATGCACCGTAGATCGTGCCCATGGTTGCCTGATTTTCGGGAGCGGTATATGTGTGTTTCTTTCTCTGAGTCAGATTGCCCCACTGGTCATAGGTATAGGTGTAGGTGGCATTGTTGCTGTTGCCTGCGCCGTAATAGAGATTCTCGCGGATAAGCTGGTTTGCGGCATCGTAAGAATATGAATACTTCTCCGTTGCCGAAGCGAAAGTGCCGTCACCGCGCCAAATTTGGGTTATGTTGCCGTTGGCATCGTAGGTGTAGTTGTACTTCGCATCGCCGCCGTTCTTGTAGCTTTCTACAAGCGCGGTCTTGGAGCCATTTGCACCAGCGATATAGGTAATATCGGTATCATAGTTTGAGGACAGCCCAAGCCTGCGCTTCGTTATCCTGCCGATTATATCGTAGGTATCGGTTATGGTTTTGCCGTTATGGAGCGCGGTGACTGTCGGGCGATTATCCTTGTCGTAGGTATAGATCGTTGCCCAAGTCGTGTTGTTGACCGAACAGGTGAGCTTGGTCAAATTATTGTTGAGATCGTACTCATACTTATAGCCCGATACCGTGCCGGTATAGTTCAGCTTGCCTCCCGTTACGGTGAAGCTCTTTTCCGTGCTTGCCATGCAGCGACCGGCGTGGTCGTACTCGAAGAATACTGCGCGATTGGTCTTGTAGTTGCGAAGCTCGTAAAGCTCGTCCTCGCCGTCATAGATGAACTCATAGGCAAGCTGCTGTGAAGCGGAGGCGTTCGCGCGCTCATAGATCTTGCTCGTCCTGTCAAGATTATCGTATTCGTATTCGGTCTTAAAGCCGTTGCCGTAGGTTATGCTCGAAAGCCTGCCGTACTGATCGTAGGCATTGGTCGATAGCGCGGTATTGCCAACCTTGGTAGCAAGCTGTCTGCCCCAGGAATCATAGGTGAAGTTATAGTAGGTTGTGCCTCGTGCAATCCTTGTGAGATTGCCGTACTGATCGTAGGTATAGTTGACCGTTCCCGTTCCGGCGCTCGAAAGGCTTGCAAGGCGGAGCATGGAAGCGGCATCACCATAGTTATATGTGCTGGTGTTGCCCTTTGCATCGGTTATGCTCGTCTGCTGCCTTGTGGTGCTGTTATAGCCGTAGGTGACGGAATTGCCGCGCGCATCGGTGACGGCCGTCGCAAGCGCGGAGGCGCTATCGTATGTCGTGGACGAAGAGATATAATTCGTGCTGTTGCCGACCTTGCTTTGGGTAACGTTGCCGTTTGCATCATAGGTGCTGGTGGTTATCGTTCCAAGCGGCGTTTTGCTTGTAAGCAGGTTGTGCTTGCTGTCGTAGGTATACGTTGTGGTATTACCCCTTGCATCCTTTGATGAGGTGACATTGTTGTTGCTGTCGTATGTAAGCGTAGGCTCCTGACCGATAAGGGAGAGATAGCCGGTGAGGTTGCCGTTTGCATCGTAGGTATAGCTCTGGGAGAACTGCTCCCTGTGGAGCTGCAGACCGTCGAAATAGGCTTCATTCCTCGTGTAGTCGAAGCAAATGGTGAGCCTGATCTTTGTATATGCGCTGTCCGCCACGGCGTTTGAGCAGGCATACTGCCAATCCTCTGTATCAACAGCGAAATATGCAATGGACTCGTTGTGTATGATCTCGGTGTTCGGGTTGTCTCCGGTTATGAACTGAACCTTCAGACAGAGGAAGCCATACTGCCTTGAGGCAAGTGTGCTGTAGTTATAGATCTGCGTTGAGAGCGGCACGGAGTTCGACCTGCACCAGCCGCCGAAGGAATAAGTATCTCCCGCCTGACCGTTCGCAACAGGGATGTCCTGATATACGCGCTTAAAGGTGGTCGCGCTGCCTGTGAGCTTCAGAGCATTATTGGAGAGATACGAGGGATGCGAATCATCGTTGACGGTAACCACTTTATCCACCGAGGTATTGAGGCCGCTGGTTGAATACTGCGCAGTACCGTTGGTGAAATCGCTGTTTATAAGCATGTTGTAGCGATTCGGGGTTTCGCCGACTTCAAGCTGAGCGGAATCGGCATAGATGTATGCTGAGCCCGTGTTTTCGATCTTTACCGTAACGCTGCTTGAAGGCGCGGTGAAAGTGACTGCAGCGCGCGCCCAATCATTGCCGCTCGTGCCGTTCGTTCCGACAAGATCGCTCTGCGCAAGAAGCGTGGAACCGTTGTAAACGCTCAGTTTTCCGGTGTTCGCGCCCTTGATGTAGGCCGAGAAAGTGTATTTTTCACCCGTTGTTACATTTACCGCCTGATACGCAGTGCCGCTTGATCCGAGCCTTACGGATTGTGTTCCGGCATGGCAGCAGGTTGACAATGTGGTTGAGCCTGTTCCCTGTATGGTCCAGTTCTGATAAAGTGATGCCGCTTCAAAGCCATGATTCTTGAGCAGGTTCACCGTGGTGTACTGCATTTTAGATACCGCAGCGAGCTTGGTAGTGGCGCGATCCTCTTTCTTGTATGCGGCAAACACAGCCTGTCCTTCCGCATTGCGGATGCTGACGGCCTGTCCTGCGTTGTTGAACTGATAGATCGTATCTCTATTGAGATTATCGACCACGGTGGTTACATTCCAGCCGTAATCGTAGGTAAGATAGTTGCCGTTTACAGTGCCCTGCTTTTCCAGGGCCTTGGTCACGCGGTCATCGGCATTGTACTCATAGTTTATGCTGTAGTTGTCGATATTCTTTGCCTGAGTGAGCTTGTGTGCGCTGTATGCATAGGTCGCGCTCTTGCCGTCGGTATAGCCTATGGAAATGAGGTCTCCGCTGCTGTTGTAGCCGAAGGTCTGATTCAGTCCGTTCGGTGCAGTTATGGATGAGAGCCTGTCGTTTGTATAAGCAAGCGTTATGCTCTGACCGTTTGAGGAATTGGCGGCAAGCTTTTCGGTTATGGATGCGATTTTGAAATTGTAGAATGAGCTTGTGGTATAGGTGATGAGCGTTTTATTTCCGTTTGCATCCTCAATGCTTGTAAGGCGGCCGCGGAACTCATTCTGCGTTGCGCTGTTGTTGTCATGATCGAAATAGCCGCAGGAGAAGATAAGCTTATTATCCCCTTTATCGGTTATCGTAAGAATGCCGTTTGAACGGTTGATCGTGAGAACGGAATCGGTGTCGAGTTCGTTCACATACTTTGTATCGGTTTCTTTCTTGTAGTAATGCCTTGTGCCGTCACCGTCTATGAATTCGTAGTAAGTTGCGGTTTCGGTTCTATTTGCAAGCGACACTGCCATAATGGACTGAGCGTAGTTTAGCCTCCAGCCGTAACCATAACCGATATCGGTATCCTTATCGTTGGTATTATAGACGTGGTTTACTGAGATCGGCATCGTTCCGTTGTTTATGCCTGCATCCGAAACGGTGAAGGTGAGGTTGCCGCTGTAAAGGTTCACGCTTCCGTCGCCTGCGCGGCCTGCGCTCTGGCTGCTGTAGCTGAACCTACCCTCAAGACCGGTGGAGTTTACATACACCACCCTGTAGTACGGCTGATAATAGAAGTTGTTGCTGGAGCGGGAGGACCAGAACTTGCTGAGATTGTTGTTTGGTGAAACCAGTATAAGGCCGCCGTTCGTCATCTCACCTGCGATCCATTTCTTCATTACAGGGGTGATATTGAATGCGGTCTGACAGCCGGTTGCGGGAACCAGCGCAAGGGACTCGACCTTATTGTAGTTTGCGGGATTGCCGCCGTTGAGAGCGGCGTATGTGTTCCACGTGGTGGATGCCGCATACCAGTTGCCTGATAGAAGCGCATGCGCATCTATCTCTGTACATGCTGCCGACATTGCATCGTATGCGGTAAGAACAAGGTCGGCCTGTACGATAACATCGCCCGCTTTAAGCTGGGGCATGCCTTGTTCTTTCAGTCTTATCATGGTGCGATAACCGGTGCTGCTGCCGCCTATCTGCAATGTTGCGTTAGCAGGGCTGCTTGAAGAACCGTAGCAGGTCGTCGGATTGCCGCTGCTGATAAAGGTGTCTTCAACATGGTTCCTGAAGTTTACGTTGATATCAGGATCGATAACAACAGGGTATGCGCGATCCTTTGCATTGAGCCATTCGGCATCCGGTATCATGGTATAGATATAGCCGTCGCCGTCTTTCTCGATCGTTACTTTGAAGTCGTAGCATTCAACGCCTTTGGCATCCGACATATACGGCGCGGAAAACAGAAGGATGGTCTCACCATCGGCGTTTTCAAAGCGAACGGTGTTGCCTTCCTGTTTCGGTATAAGGCTGCTCTTAACTGCGTAGCTGTAAACCGGAGCTGTGTCGGGCTTTTCTTTGAGCGTTATAAATTCGGATAGACTCTTGCTGCTGAGCCTGTATTCGATATCCGAGCTTGTTTCTCCGGAGCGGGTATCTTCGGTAATATAGATGATGGAGCTCGAAAGTTCCTCCGGGAAACGCCAAAGCCGATCCTGCTCTTCATCGGTGAGATCGCTCCTAACAGGTTCTTTTTCGACCACGGAAGCATAAACCTTGTTTCCGCGTTCCTCTATCGGATGGAACGAAAGCTTTTCGCCCTTGTATTCAACGGTTACCGCGTTTTCAAACGCGCTGAATGAAACAATGAAATCGCTGGCCTTGTTTTTGTAAACGGTATTGCCGTCTGCGGTCTGCTCCTTTTCGAGCGTATTGTCGATGGCTTCCCATTTCTCATCCTTTTTATAGTGGACGGCGTAAGGATACACGATCAGCTCCGAAGCTCCGTCCTCGCGGCGCAGATGCTTCTCGCTTTCCTGTCTCAGCTCTGTCAGCTCTCCGATGATGGGGCTGTACGCTAAGTACCTGCCTTCATCACCCTCGTCCCATACGTCGTTGAGCTCGGCTATTGCTTCACTCGTCTGCCTGTCGGTCGTTACCATGTCGGAAATAGCATAAAGGGGTTCAAAAAGCGAAAATGCGAATAAGCATATCGCAGACATAACCGCAGCAAAGATACGTTTGAACTGGTTCATGTGTTTTTCCTCCTAATTTTTCAATTTAGTCAATTTTTGCAGGAAAAACAATTCGCGGGCATTATGTTTTTCCTGCATTTTATATATTTTTAAGATGATGTACTACTGTGTTGTTTTCTTGCTTCGTGTTCGATCTATACGGTCAGTCGTAATTAAGTCTCAAGCTCATTGTGGTTCGTAAAATAATACTGTCAGATAAACATATAGGGAATCTCGGTAACCACGGAATACAATCTCAGGGATAGATACTGTCCGGAAATATAGCGGCTTTCAGAGAGCCTGATATATCGGATCAGTCTTTGAAAAGCTTCTCGGGCATTTCGGGCTCGCACAGCGGTCCGATGCACGGCGCTGCGGCAAATGCATTCGCCGCAAACGCAAATACTGCGGCAAATACTGAAACCACCGCTGCAAGTATGCGTGCTTTCTTCATGCTAAGTCACCTCCTGTTCGTGTTTTCTGATTGCATTATACCATGATATATCTGCCGCAAACCAAAACTGTCGTAAAATCCTATATTTCTGTCGTAAAAACTTTTTGACACTGCCTGCAAGGATTGACCAAAGCTGAAATTAAAGATATAA
>Ga0256404_1010241_pt1 | contig 13052 bp, 9 predicted proteins | sample RumenRJG_01DNA_FD_185990 | JGI IMG/M metagenome (GOLD analysis project Ga0256404, IMG submission 185990) | Bovine rumen microbial communities from Lethbridge, Alberta, Canada - RJG_01 | ecosystem: Host-associated > Mammals > Digestive system > Stomach > Rumen | place: Canada: Alberta | collected...
CCCGACAAATCCGGCTTGCCAGGATTTCGGGCCAATCAGACCATTTTCAATCGTCACTCTCCAAGGCAATCCATAAGAGGTGTAACCATTTCTTGTCGTGGTCAAGAGAAGAGATTTGAAATCTTCGCCAATCACGTTGTAAACCGTATCAATATCGGTATCGACGATTCTTTGATTCTGAAGATGGAATTGTTTGGTGTACATATCCACTTCTGCCTCATCGAAAGAATCGTATGTACCCGCTAAAATGTTGAGATCGTACACCAATTCTGGAAATCCAACCAAAGAGAAATAACGTCTGGAAGAAAGGCGAGATGGATAGGCGATTTCCACTGAGGAATAGGCGTCTCCGCTGGAATTGGTCCCTTTGTTGACAACCATCGAGGCAAAACTGTTGGATTTATATTCGATGACCGGTTGGTAACGGGCTAATGACAACGCATAACCCGTTGATGGATCACGGAACATCGCCATCGGGAGGCCGGTCTGGGTTTCTTGATAAATGCCATAGCTTTGGCTGGAAGGGAAATTGCCATTGGCTTCGTTAGGAACAAACCATTCCAGTTTGGAGGCGTTGGCGTTGCTATCAACTCCAAAAATAACGTTATATCCGGTATCTGAAGGGCTAGCGAAATCGACGAGAACTTGTCTTTGGATATTGATGGAATCGGCGACGTCTTCTGAGGCGTAATAGTAACGATCGATGATGGTAAACTCCGATCCTTTGGTGGTCGTAATGTTGGCGGTGGCCTTCAATCCATAACGGGTTTGCTCAACTTTCGTATATTCGGCGACATGTTGTTTGTCACTCTTAAGATAAAGTTTGGCTGGCGTGTGAATGGCAAACATCGTCTTGCCTGTTGTTTGGTCAACGACGTTCACAAAATAATTGAACGTCTTGCTCATCACGAATTCCAACCGATATGAGGTGGCATTCATGAGATACGTGTATCCATCTTGGCTGACTTCTCCTGCTTTTAAATCACGCATCTTGGAGACATCAACCTTATTTTTCGGGAGGACCGCGGTCTGAGAAAGATTCCTGCCCTCTCTTGTTTTCGGAGTTGGCGCGACATAAGGAGTTTGATCCACATCACTTGGATCAATGGAAGCCTCGCTGGACTCAATACTAGGAACAGAGGAAGTGTCCCCTTCAGAGGAGTGGGTTTCTTCCGAATTAGGATTGCTTGGGCTAGTGGCGCAGGCGGCCAAGAAGGCAATCAAGGAAACCAGGTACATTGTTTTTAAATGTTTCTTCATATCATTTCAACCCCGACAGACTAATGCCCTCCGTAAAGGTTTTCTGAGCGCATAAGAACAAGATGATGGTTGGCAACAAAGCAATAACGCAGGCGGCCAAAAGTTTTTGTGTCTCCACAGAATAAGCGGAATTCATTTGGTTAATCGCAAGCTGCACGGTGAAGAGATCAGTGTTGTTGCCTAAATAGAGCAATGGCGTGAGGTAGTCGTTATATTGTCCAGAAAAGGCCAGAACGACTTGCGCCACAAAAGCGGGGACCATCATTGGGAAAACGACGGTGAGGAAAATATCCAAACGATTTAAACCATCGATCATGGCCGCTTCTTCCATCTCGGTTGGTAAGGTGCGGATATATTGCAACATGAAAAACATCGTCACGGTGCTGCCAAATATTCCTGGGATGACAACTGGCAACGGGGTGCCTAGCCATTGATAGAATTTGGCGAACATCACATAAGCCGGAATCATGATGATGATGTTCGGAATGACAAGCGTGGCCATCATCGCCCCAAAGATGATGTTTTTGCCTGGGAAACGAAGACGGGCGAACCCATAGGCGCATAAAGCAGACATAAACGTCCCACAGATAACCGGTGGGATGATATACATGAAAGTGTTCAAGAAAGAGTGCAACATGACCGTCTCTTTGAAGACGTCGATGTAATTGGAGAAATACCAAACACTCGGAAAAAAGACATTGGCCTCCACTTCTTTTGGCCCTTTTAAGGAGTTTAGGATCAATTGAATGAAAGGAATCAAAATCAAAGCGGCGATGAGACAAAGGAAAACATAGGCGAGGATTTTGCCTAGGATTTGCCCGCCACTGATTTTGTTTTTCTTTTTGCCACGTGATATTGCTTTTTCCGACATGCCTTAACCTCCTTTCCTATGATGCGTAATGGACCCATTTCCGAGAGAAAATGAATTCCACGATAGTCAAAATGACAATAATTCCGCCAAGAACAATGCCCATGGCTGATGCATAGCCATAGAAAGCACCATAATCTCCGCCTGAATATTTATAGATCAGCAACACCGGCATCATCGTATTCGATGGTGAGCCATTGGTCATGACTTGATAGGTCGTGAATCCTTGGATGGAGCCAATCAACCCAGTGACCATGATATAGAAAGAAATCGGGGAAACCGAAGGGACCGTGATATGGAAAAATTTCTGGAAGACGTTAGCCCCGTCGATATCGGCTGCTTCGTAATAATCCTTAGGGATGGAGTTGATGGCGCTGATATAAAGCAGCATTGAGGTGCCAAACCCGAAAATCAGTTGCATAAACATGATGGCAAAGACGACATATTCTTCGCTCAGCCAATAAATCCCTTCAATTCCGAACAAACCGAGGATTTGATTTATCGTGCCATAGTTATAGTCATACATTCGCTTCCACATGATGGTAACGGCAACGGCAGAGCAAATCGTCGGCAAAAAGAAGAGACCCTTGAAGAAATTTTTCCCGTGGATTTTTCCTCGGAAAATCGAGGCGATAATCAAGGATAAGATCATCGAAAGAAGAACCCCGATGGAATAAATGAAGGCATTGCCAACCGAACGCCAGAACTCCGCTCCTTCAGGAGAAAAAATTCTTTGGAAATTCGCGAATCCCACAAAGACGGGCTCATTGAATAAGTCGTATCGAGTCAACGAAATATAGAATGAAAAGCCAAGCGGGGCTGCCAAAAACATCAATAAACCGATAGATAGCGGGGCAACACAAGCATAGCCCCACAGCGCTTCATTGCGGCGGTTGCGGTTCTTTTTTCGACTCGCTTTTCCAAGGCTGAGGTTCAGGGTGCTCATTCTCCGTCCTCCTCAAATAGTTCTGGGAAGTCGGAACGGATGATATTTAGAATGCGTTCTTTTTCTTCAGGTAAGAACTGCTCTGGGGTCGCTCTGGCGGATGGGTCTGCGGTAAACATAGCACCCGTGTCTTCATCAAAGGTGGTTTTCCAACGCACGGATGGCAAATATTGCCAAAGCCCAGGACGTTGATATTGAGCGGCGCGGATAAATTCTCCTGTGTTGGCTGGCATCTTCCCTTCTTCGATGGCATAGAATTCTTCCGTGGTTTGCTCGTCGTTGTATAACGGCGCCGTAAACCCTGCTTCGGCCATAATCATTTGTCCTTCTTTGGATGTGAAATATTCTGCCAATTTAAAAGCTTCATCTGGGTGGGCGCAGTTTTTATAGACGGCATAGCCAACAGAGCCGCTCCAGCCATTACACTGTTGGTTGGTCGGGAAAGCGGGAATCGGAGCGATATCCCAATTAAAGTCGGCTTTCTTCCGCAAATCAGTTGTCACAGATCTGCCTTCGATATAACAGGCAGCATCTCCGTTTAAGAACAGCGTTTTTTCTGATGTGGAGGAGAGAACCAACGAGGTTGGGGCGACGGCATATGTCATGGTTGCGTCAACGATGTAGTTATATGCTTCGATGAATTCCGGGGAGTCGATGAGGACTTCGGTTCTGCTTTCCGAAAGATAATCAGCCCCGTTAGACCAGATGAGGGATTCAGGATAGATTTTCGCCACTCCATAAACGTGGTCATCCGACAATTTCAATTGGCCGTATTTGTTGGAGGAATGATAAATCCCAACCGTCCCCCGATCATAGCCGAATTTGCACCACATCTCTAAGGCTTCTTGTGGTGTCATAATCTCTGTGGCAGACGGATAAGGAACACCATATTGGTCGAAAAGATCTTTGTTGTAATACATGACATAAGGCGTGATGTCTTTTGGCATGCAATAAAGATCGCCACTTCCCATCGTTTTCCCGTTATAGCGATAACGTTGTAAAGCAGATCCAGCGATGTGCTCTTTATCAATCACTGTCGTGTTGTCGTAATAGTCTTGTAAATCTAACATGACCCCGGTTTTGACCCATTGGCCGAAGTTGCCGTCGGGGACACAGAAAACATCGGGGACATTTTTGGAGGCCATGAAATTGGAAAATTGAGTTTCGTAGGAGGAGATGATTTGGACATCCACGGCAATCTCAGGATTCTTCTCTTCGAATTTCCGACAAACCTCTTTGACCAAATCAGTTTCCGTAGAGCCGCCGTTGTCCCAATGCGCTAAGCTGAGGTGGATTCGATTATCCGCCCCTTTTGGCATGTTGGCGGCTATCGTGACCCCAAGAGAATAGCTAAAACTTCCCGCCGTAATGCCAAGCATGGCAATCCATATAGCTAACGATTTTTTGGGCAAGAGGCTGAAAAACATAATCGTTTTACCTTAAGCGAGACATTTCTTCCAAAAAGCATCTAAAGATGACTTTTTTCGTTCTTGGTAAATATATTTTTCATTGTTATGAAAGTGTTGACAATACACTTTTACCTTGCAGATATGCAATTATGCACCATACAAGAGTTATTTTTAAACCATTACAAATTTTTTTAAAATGGCTATTTATCGTGTCTTTATCTAAGTAAAAATCTTTTGTTGTCCATAATATGCATTTTTTCATATTTCCATATTAATAAACACGGGCGTAAAAAAAAGACCCTTTTTTCAGGGTCTAAATCACATTCCAAATCAATCTTCGTGACGATGGGTTGAAGACGGGCCTGTGGTGATTGCAGAATCGCGATAATCGCCAAGCATCTTAGCTCTTGTTGGGTGACGAAGTTTACGGATGGCTTTGGCTTCGATTTGACGGATACGTTCGCGCGTGACACCGAAATCCTTACCAACTTCTTCCAAGGTTCTTGGATGGCCATCATCCAATCCGTAACGGAGACGGATGACTTTCTCTTCTCTATCCGTGAGACATTCGCTCATGGCTTGATAGAGTCTTTCTTTTAATAAGGATTTAGAAGTATAGTCGCCTGGGGATAATTCCGAATCGTCACGGACGAAATCGCCTAGTTTAGAATCGTCTTCTTCACCGATTGGGGTATCCAAAGAAACTGGCTCTAAAGCGATACGTTGAACATCACGGATCTGAGCTGGGGTAAGCTCCCCTTCCATTTTCTCTGAAATCTCTTCTGGTGTTGGATCACGTCCTAATTCCTGAACAAGGGCTCTTTGGACACGGGTCATTTTGTTGATGGTTTCAACCATGTGAACAGGGATGCGGATGGTTCTTGCTTGATCAGCGATGGCGCGAGTGATGGCTTGACGAATCCACCAGGTCGCATAGGTGGAGAATTTGAATCCTTTGGTATAATCAAATTTCTCGACCGCTTTCAAAAGACCCTGGTTCCCTTCTTGGATTAGATCAAGGAAAGGCATACCACGTCCTAAATATTTCTTGGCGATAGCGATAACCAAACGAAGATTGCGGTTCACTAAGGTATCTCTGCCTTCTTTGCCGGCTTCAATGATGTCGCTTAGGCGGGCAATCTCGGCAATATCGCCTTTGGCTTGGGCTTCTGGCAATAAGGTTTTTGCTTCTTCACCATCGACAACCGCCTTCGCGTATTTTTGTTCTTCTTCAACGGTTAAAAGTTGATATTGGCCGATGTCTTTGAGATACATTTTAACCGAGTCGTTAACTTTGACATCGCCAGATTGAACGTTAAGGAAGTCGTCATCGATTTGTTCTTCTTCGCCAAGGTCATCATCAACATCATCGTCAGATGGCTCGCTTAAAATGTCAGCATCGGATGGCTCTTCTACCTCTTGCACTTCATCGCCGTTGACGACTTTAATGTTTTGAGAAGTAAACCATTCAATGAGTTCATTGACATCATTGTCTTCCAATTGAAGACGGTTTTTGTCAATCACGTCATAGATGTCTTGCTGATTGATCGAGCCTTCCGCTTCGGCTTTGGCTAAGAATTCTTTCTTGAGGAAGTCCATTCCTGCCATCACTTCATCGGTTTCTTCTTCAATCGGATCTTCGATGGAGACGGTTTCCTTTTCTTTCTTTGTGGTTTTTTTCTTGGTTTCTTTTTTCATAGGCATGCAACCATAATACACATTTTCATTTAAAATGTGAGCAATATGCACCATAATACGCTGATTTTTTATAAAAATCTCGAACTTTTTCGAAAAAAGGTCAATTCATCATTCTTTTTTCTATGTTTTAAAAGCTTTTGTTGAATAAAAATAACGACCCCGTGTGTCAGTCTTTATCCCAATCAAAGATAAGCGTCAAAGTTATCTTTTCTGGCCCATAAGAAGTGTTTGTCTTTTTGAAATGGAGAAAGAAAAATGCAGCCTAAGATTAATGAGGCTCCAACGATACAGTTAAGGATCAGCCACAAAACCCAGTTATCAATGAAGGATAGGCCAAAGAACGCTCCGAAGGATATAACGGCAATGACTAACGCTGGTAGCCACACCCTCCACGAAAAGAAATTATGATGGAATTTGATAGAGGTGAGGATCATCTTGATTACATTGGCTATTACCATCGCTACTAAGGACGCGATCGGAATGGCATATACCGTAACATTCAATAAAACAGCAATGGTAATCAGATAGGCAGCGAATTGGGCTAAGGCGGCATAAAGGTCGTATCGTTCATTTCCCGACATGATCAATATCGATTGGCAAGGCCCCGTCAAACAATCTACTAAGGCTGATATGGATAACAACGTCATGGTTAAGTCATATCCCATATAGCTCTCACCAAATAAGGCAAGCACCCCGTGTGCTTCCACGGCAAAAGCCATAAAGAAAGGGATGTTGATGTAACAGGTCAGCCTTGTTACCATATCAAACATCTTGAACATCTTTTCTTGCTCACCCATGGCGTGTAATTTGGAAAATACTGGCATCGCCATGAACGTGATAATGCCAGATACAAGTCCCGCTGCCGCGATAATCTGGGTAGAGATAGAGATAATCCCAACGATGGAAAAACCTTCATAAGCCTCCCCAACAATCACGTTGCCTAAGGTTGTTTTGATGTTGTAACAAATATAGGTAGCGCAGAAGATCAATTGGCTCACTAATTCTGATTTAGAGAATTTAAATTTTGTTTTCCGGAAACTAATAACGAGAACGGGCACAACAAACACCAACATCCCGGCAATGTAGTAATAGATATACCAATCAACGAAGTTTTGAAGACTGTTGGTGAAATAATGGACGCCAAACAAAATCAAAAAGAAGGCGTGTACATAAATGCCTGCGAATAACGGTTTTAATTCATTGTGGTTTAATCCAATGAAAAACGAATACACGAGTTCGGCGAATGCTAACAAAATAGCAAGGACGTAGATGCAAGAAATCAATAAAATGTTTTGTCCTAATTTATTCAACAGAAAGTAAGCGATGATGAAATAGAACGGCAAGATTATCGCCGAGGTGATTAAAATCAGAATGTAGTAACGGCTAATCTCGGCCTTCTTATTCTCTGCAAATTGAATGCCTCGAATAATACGATTTCTTGACCCGAATAAAAGGAAAACCAAAACGATGTTGGCAATCGAGACATAATATTGAACCTGGCCATAACGATTGGATTCCAGGAATTTAGCGGCCAAGAAAGAGAAAACAAAGCCCAATATGGCTGAAGCAACAGAAAAAATCAGCGAGAAGAGAAATTCTCGATTGTTCTTTTTTTGCGAAGTTGAAATATCGTTATGAACGTCTGCCATAGAAAGATTGAGGAAAACTAGATGTATAAATCATACCCTGTTTGGGAGATTTTTATTTTATCTCTGTATTTTTCGGGGTGCGCAAGTTTGTGTATGTCGTTCTGGTTGCCACGACAGCCCAGATAAAAACAATCGACCGGGCAAGAGAGAACTAATTTGCCAGCCAGATTGGTGAAAGCCACCATTCGATATTCCTGCTCATATTGCCACGAAACGTATTTTGTAAACAAGACTTCCAGTTCATAAAGCGGCGTGGCAGTTTGTTCACCGAAACAAAGGGAATAGAGATAAAAGTCCATTTCCGAAGGGCGCTGTTTGGAATATTGAACTTTTCCGGCAAAGAAAATAATTGATGGATCGTTTGGATAAGATTGCGCAGAATGAATTAAGTTTGCTTCGGAATATTGGAGACAAACACCGGTTTGGCTATCTCCATAATGAGCCCACATTAAAGCATTTAGACAATCGTTTGTAAGAGAAAGGATTCTAGGCTCGCTGAAATTCCCTAAAGATATTCCTAGCTCACTGTAGATCGGAAGATTTTTTTCTTTTAAGTACTTTAAAAAGTTGTTCTTGGCCTCCGTTGGATTTTTGGGCGAGGGGAGCTGATTCAACGAATACCAAAGTTGTGTATCCAAAAGAACATCTTTTACTTTTTTCCCTCTCTGGTGCTTGGCGTTATACAAAAGACAATAGCTCATCACCACTTCAGTAACATATCCATCACCAAACAAAAGGCCTTCAAAAGGATCATTTAGTTTAGAGGCCTGACAAAAGAAGAGTTCATCATTGTCAATAGCGTTTTTGGTATTTTTGTTAATCACCCTAAGCGTTTGTCCGCCAATATCAACCTCGTCTAAGAATTTTTTATACTTAAATAATGGTTGAGACTCGTCTTCGTCCTTAATCTTAAGACTTGGCGCATCCTCGATAAGATCTCTCAAATCGATATTTTTATCGAAGTCAAGCGTGTTTAGAGAAACGAAAATTACTTTATTTCCTCTCACAGGTTCGTATTGCCTCGGAGTCCCGGTTTCGAAAATAAAAATTTTCTCATATCCTGCTTCTAGCAGCTTACTAAGCTTTGTTTTCGTTGGCTTTGTGGTGAAAAGATAGTTCCCTTCTCTCCATTTTAACGTGAATGGGAAAATGGTTGTTTGATCGGAATCGACCGGAAGGACCGTTTCGAAGGAAAAATAAGACACATCAGCAGAAAAGTCTGGGATATATTGATAAACACCTCGAATCAATTGAAGACGGACCTCGAATTGCGCTCGAGTTTTAACTTCTTCAAATGATTTCACGACAGACATAATTAATCCCTTTTAATTATTTTTTGAGGATTGCTCTTCAACATTCTCGTATATCGTATCCGGGTTTTCCGGATCGAATAATTCGCTGGCCCACATCAGGGTTACAGAATCCGTATCACCAACCGTGGTGATGGAATGGGTATATCCTGGTGGGATGTCCACCACTTTCAAATCAGCTCCAGAACATTCATAAGTAATGACCTTGTCGGTGCCAACTTTCCTAAATTTAATAATACACGTACCACTTAAAACGAGATATTTCTCATTCTTGGTCATGTGATAATGGTTGCCTTTGGTGATGCCTGGATGGCCAATATTGACGGAGACTTGTCCGAATTGTTGGGTTTTTAGGATCTCGGTAAACGAACCTCTATTATCGATATGTGGATTTAACGCATAAGCGAAATCGTCTTCCTCGAGATAACTAAGATAAGTGGCATAAAGTTTCTTTTCGAAGCCTTCCTGCAAAGGAGTAGATAAATCTTTTCTCGATTCTTTGAACGAACGAAGAAGGTCCGCCACCTCTTGTAAGGTTTTCTTAGAATGGGGTTCCACATGCAAAATATCTAGAGAGGCTTTTGGTTGCTCGTCAATGATTCTCAAGAATTCTTTGCAGATGTCATCGATGTAAACAAAATCAATGGCAGGGGCTTCAGGATTGATTTGAATTGGTAAGTCGTGTGCGACGTTGTAGCACCATGTGGCAATAACCGAATTGTAGTTTGGCCGGCACCACTTCCCAAATACGTTATAAAGACGATAGACATATGCTGGGTTGCCTGTTTTTTTGGAATAGTCAAAGATCTGATCTTCTGCCGCTTTTTTGGAACGGCCATAATCGTTATCTTTTTCTGCCTGAGTCGATGAGGAGAAGATCAACGGAATCTTTCTTCCTGCCTCTTCAATCAAAGATAAAAGTTTAACGGTGAAATTAACGTTTCCATCGATAAACTCTTCTGGCGTTAAAGGACGGTTGATACCTGCAAGATGAACGATGAAATCAGATACACGCACCCATTCTTTTAAAGAATCGAGACTGGAGTCAAGGTCATACTCAAAAACCTCATGTCCTGCGTTTTTTAACCACAGGCAGAGGTTCTTTCCGATAAATCCTTTCGCACCAGTAACGAGTACCTTCATATCTTTTTAATCGTGTTGTTTGACTGGACCTCCAAATAATTCCAGTTTCTTTAATAATTTGCACATCCCATCGACATCCAATCTTCCGGTGTTGTGGGAGGTATAAGAATCACCAATGTTCAACTTAACGTTGCCGACGGTGAAATAGAGATCATAGTTGAGGTCTCTGTTGTCTGCGGCAACGCGGAAAAAATCACCCATATCTTCCGCCCGTAAAAGTTCTTCTTGAGTCACCAGGGTCTCATAAAGTTTTTCTCCATGACGGGTGCCAATATATTCCACGCCAGTCTTAGAACCCGTTAATTTGATCACGGCTTCTGCTAAGGTTTGAATCGTCGCAGCAGGAGCTTTTTGCACAAAGAGATCGCCTTGCTTACCGTGTTCGAAAGCATAGAGAACGAGATCTACGGCATCATCTAAGGTCATCATGAAACGTGTCATCTCAGGATTGGTGATGGTAATTGGTTTGCCATCATGAATTTGTTGCAAGAATAACGGGATAACGGATCCCCTAGATGCCATAACGTTACCATAACGAGTTAAGCAAAGAACGGTATCGTTTTCGCCCATTTGACGGGAACGGGCAATGACGTTTTTCTCCATTAAGGCTTTTGTCATACCCATCGCGTTGATTGGATAAGCTGCTTTATCTGTCGAGAGGAAGATTGCTTTCTTAACGTGATGTTTCACGCAGGCCGTGATGACGTTGTCAGAGCCAAGGACATTTGTCTTGACCGCTTCCATAGGGAAGAATTCGCAAGACGGAACTTGTTTTAGAGCAGCTGCGCTAAAGACATAATCAACGCCGGCAAAAGCGCCGGAGATAGCGTTATAGTCTCTCACATCTCCAATATAGAATTTAAGCTTCGGATTGTTATACGCCTTGCGCATATCATCCTGTTTCTTTTCGTCACGAGACAAAATGCGAATTTCTTTAATCCCCGTATTTAAGAAACGATCCACTACCGCGTGACCAAAAGAACCGGTGCCACCAGTAATGAGCAGTACTTTGTTGTCTAAGATTGATGCCATAGTAAAACTCTCTTTCGAATATTCGATACATTTACAATTATAAAGCAATATTTCTATATAGAAATAAAGAATTATGTTCGCTCATTTTTTCTTTTTCGCTGGCAGCAATCTTCGGCTTGTTTGCCCTTTTTAATGATTTTATTTTAATTTTTTGCAATAATCCTGCAAAAATTTGATTTAGTTTCTATATATTAGTAAAATTAAATCGAGGAAATTAACAATGCTAATATCATTCAGTGTAAGCAATTATCGTTCCATCAAAAATAAAGCAACGTTGAGCTTTATTGGCAACGGAACCAACGACAACACCCAATATCCGGGTTACTTTGAGCGCGGGAAAGAGCGGGTTTTAAAAGGAATCGGTATCTTTGGGGCTAACGCATCTGGCAAAACAAACGTTTTAAAAGGGCTCGAAGCTTTGGTCCACACCGTCACCCATACGGCAAACATCACGCCAGAGAAGGAGTTGTCCTGGATTGTGCCTTTTGCTTTCTCCAAAACTAGCGTTAACGAACCAGCATCCTTTGAAATCGTGTTTGAAGATAAGGGCATACGATATCGTTACGGACTAAAGGCCACCAAGAAGAAAATCGTTGAAGAATCGCTCTACTTTTCCCCTAAAGGCAGAAACATCCTGCTGTTTGAGAAAAAACGAACCGATGAAATCCACTTCCACAACGCTTACATCAACGAAAATGATGCAAGGCTAATTAAAGAGCGAAACCTTCCTAACAAACCGATTGTTACTTTTGGGGCACAATTCAATATGCCGGTTTTAAGTAACGTCTTCGTTTTTTTGGCAAATAAGATCTTTTTTACCAGCGGCGTTAATGATGCCTTTGAACCGGGAATTGGTTCGGCTATCACCAATCACCCAGACTATAGAAAATTCTTGGTCTCTCTTTTAAGAGCCGCCGATCTAAGCATTGACGACATTGATGTCGAAAGAGAACGGATGCGATTGCCAATTCCAAAGAAGTTTGATCCCAACAGCCCAGGAAATACCGAGTTTGAGTTAGCAGAGCAAGAAGTAAGCCATCTTAAAACGAAACACGTCAGCTCTGGGGAGACATACTTCCTGGGTGCTGAAGAGGAATCGCTTGGCACCAAAAAGGTAATGGCTCACTCTGGGCCGTTATTCGATGCACTAAACAACGGGGCGGTCCTTGTCTTCGATGAGTTTGGATCCTCCTTGCACCCAGATGTATCAAAGTTCTTGCTTTCTTTGTTTTTCAATCCGGAGACCAATTCGACTGGGGCTCAAATTCTTTTCGACACGCAAGAAACCAGCCTTTTAAATGAGATGCTCCTAAGACGAGATGAGATCTATATGACCGAGAAAGATTCCGAAAGCGATTCCACTTCGCTATTCCCCCTTTCCGATTTCTCTGTTCGCAAAAGCGAAAACATTGAACGAGGCTTTATCGGTGGGCGATATGTTAAGGCTCCCGATATAGATGAGGGGGAAATTTCTCTATGACGCGCAAGCGTAAACCCATCTTTTTCGTTGCCTGCGAAGGCGCCCACAACAAAACCGAAAGTAACTACCTTCAACACTTTAAAAATAACAATGGCGTTTCGTTAAAAATCAAACCGACGTCTAACACCGCCCCCGAAACCATGCTAGATTATATCTACCACTATGCCCAGAACAACGGATATGAGAAACGCTCAGGCGACAAGATCTTCATGATCTGCGATATCGATACCAAAGAGAAACGCCATCGGTTGTGTCAG
>Ga0256404_1010242_pt1 | contig 13052 bp, 11 predicted proteins | sample RumenRJG_01DNA_FD_185990 | JGI IMG/M metagenome (GOLD analysis project Ga0256404, IMG submission 185990) | Bovine rumen microbial communities from Lethbridge, Alberta, Canada - RJG_01 | ecosystem: Host-associated > Mammals > Digestive system > Stomach > Rumen | place: Canada: Alberta | collected...
TATACAGGCACTAAAAAGTAAATTTCAGTCGATGGAACGCCGTGTGACGGGAAACTGTCACGCACGGTGTGGAGTGGGGGAAAAGCCCGAGGCGCCTTTAGCGCCGGAGGCTCACCTATCACTATCTGCACTTCCAGATAGCTTCACGGAGATTATTTCCACCATGCGAAGCAGGAACATTTCCGCAAACATCATCCTTCAGAACCGCGCGCAGTTGCAGGCTTTGTTCAAGGACACCTGGCAGGCCATCATCGGCAACTGCGATACCATGATCTACCTTGGCGGAAATGAGCCTGAGACGCACAAGTATATGACGGAGATGCTGGGCAAGTATACCCTTGGAAAACGTTCCTCCAGTGAATCTCTGGGCAACAAGGGGTCGGCTAGCAGCAACTTTGATGTGGTCGGCCGCGAGTTGATGACGCCAGACGAAGTGCGCCGGATGGACAACGAGAAGGAGCTGGTATTCATCCGAGGCTGCAACCCGATCATGGACGACAAGTTCCATACGCTGCAGTCACCGGAGTTCATTGCATCGTCGGCGCTGGGACCATATGAGAGCGAGAGGAAAAGGCATCCCAGAGAGGAGCAGGACTGTATTCACTTTTACATTGATGCGGAAGGGGAAGATGCGGACAGTAAGTCTTACTTCTATCAGGTGGAACAGTACTATGGAGTCTTCAACAAGTCAAATATCTTCGATAAGCTGGAAGACATCGAAGGGAAATATCTTGCCGGGACCAAAGTTCTTGGCTCTTTCCTCCACAAGTATTCCAATGGCCATCTGGAAGCCTACCCGGTATTCTCTCTGGAAAAACCGGAGCGAATTGATGCCGGCGGTCACCAGATGATTCGGTATCCAATCTGCGGATATCTGGAGGATGGCAAGATTGTCCTTGGAAAAGAGGAGGACTGTAAAAATCTTTTCCGAAAGGAAAATGAGGTAACCAGAGTAATGGAGCCTGATCTCTGACAGAGAGGCTCCTGATAGCAGATCTCCGGAAGGTGCAGCAGTATTTTCCGGAGATCTTTTTACAGGAGGGAAATATGCTGCATGACCTTCAGTATCTGACAGAAAAAGACCTGAAGTATTTCCAGAACAGGCAGAAAGAAGGAGATCCGGTAAGAATCATTTACCTGGATCCGGAATCTTTGGATAAGATCAGCTTTGCTGATATCGACAGGATGGAGAAAGAAGCCAGGGAAAAGAACGGGCGGGGACCGACCGAAGAAGAATTGGAACAGTGGCTTAAAGAGCGCGGGGCTGTAACAGATCCGAAGAAGATCAAGGCGAAAGAAGAGGGCAAGAAGACAGAAAATCCAGATGAAGCGAAAGCTGAAGAGGCCGCCGTTTCTGAGAAGATGAATAGGGGGAAAGCATCTGACAATAAGCCTGCAGGATCCATAGCCGATATGTCGAAACGCATCCTGAATATCATCAAGGAAGGCAGACTTTCCGCGGGAGAAGTCACCGTGATCGTACAGGCGATACAAAATGGCTTCACTGCAGAAGAATTGGAATACCTTTACTCCCTTTCGGCAGACAGTGAGAAGATGACTCAGGAATATGAGCGAATCAAGAAGGAGAAAACAGATGGAGAGGGATAAGGACATCAAGACACAGCTTGAAGAACTGTATGGGATCACGGACGAAGGAGAAATCGTTGAACTGACTGATCTGGAAGGACGTGCAGAGGTACCGGAGAAAGAAGTCATTTCTGATTTTACGGTGAATGCTGCTAATTGAGCCGCACGGCTCATCCAAACCTTCGGGCAGGAGAAAAGAATCCTGTTCGGAGGTTTTTTGATGTCTGGGAAGGAGGGAAACTATGCCGGGAGCATTTGAAATCGTAATGGATGAACGGAAAGCTTTGGTTGACAAGATCATCGGCATGATGAAACAGGGCTATTTCTTCAATAAGGAGGAGTGGGACCGGGCGTCACTCAGACCACAGAATCCTCTATCAAAGGTACAGTACAAGGGCGGCAACCGGCTGCGGCTGATGGCTATGGTCGTTGAGCATGGCTATACGGACCCGCGGTGGGCGACTGCCAGACAGTATTCGGAGAAGGGTTACTACATCAGGAAAGGTGAACATGGAGTCCTGTGTGAGAAATGGATCTTTGAGAAACAGAAGAAAGTAAAGGACCAATACGGAAATGAGTCATTCGAGACCGTGCAGCTGGAGAGGCCGCAGGTCTCTTTTTTTCGAGTATTTAACGCCGAACAGGTACAGGATTTCCCCAAATTCAGCAGAGACGAATACCCGGAGCCGGAAATCGATAAGATCATCGACCGGATCATCGATACAAGCGAATGTCCGATTCACGAGATAGCGCAGGACAGATCCTTCTATAGCCCGGCAACAGATGAAATCTATTTGCCGCTCCGCAGCCAGTTCAAGGACCAGACCAGTTTCGCAAAGACTTTGCTTCATGAGCTGGCCCACAGTTCCGGCCATCCGTCCAGACTGAACCGGCAATTCGGCGGACCGTTCGGCTCTGAGGGTTATGCCAAAGAAGAACTGCGGGCAGAAATCGGGGCTCTATTCACGGAAACGGATCTCGGAATTCCGCTGACAGGAGAACACTATGAAGACCATTCAGATTACCTGCGTTCCTGGATCGGTGTTATCCAGAACGATTACAACGAATTCTTCCGGGCATGTGCGGACGCGGAGAAGATATCGGACAGGCTGGTGGGAGATTACACGAAAAAATATGAGCTGCCTTTTGCAGAAATGACCGAGATTCCGGCAAGAGAACCTGAAAAAGACAGACAGGAACCGACACTGACACAGAAACAGCTTTGAAGATGGATGAGAGGATAAGACAGATGAGGACTACGAAAAAGAAGAATGTTTTTGACAGAAGCTCAATGAAGGATTTTAACACGATCAGACAGACTGCAATCATTACAGGACTTTCTGAAAAATACCTAAGAAGGCTGCAGAAGGAACAGAAACTTCCTGGAATATACAGCGGTACGCGTTTTCTGGTGAACTACGCATCTTTGATGGAATATTTATCATCTCTGAAGCCAGAGGGATGGGATTCGTGAATATCATAGAAGGAAGGCGGTGATGCCAATGGCATCCATTACGGCAAGGGGAAACTCGTATCGGATCACTGTATCGATTGGGAGAGACCAGAACGGGAAGCTGATTCAGAAATACAAGACTTATATTCCAAAGGCGAAGACACCGGCAGCGATTCGGAAGGAAGTCGAGAAAGCGGCGGCTGATTTTGAAGAGAAGGTCAAATCGGGGAAATATCTTGATGGTGAAAACATGACCTTTATCCAGCTTGTAAGCCATTGGAAGAAAAACTATGCGGAAAAGAACCTGTCGCAGCATACACTGGAATCTTACGAAGATATCCTGGATAAGCAGTTTTACCCCGCTTTCGGAAATATGAAGATTGAGAAGATTACAGCTTTGAATATTCAAACCGTCATCAATAGTATGTCGGATTCCGGGGCTGCACCGGCAACCGTAAGACGGGCATTTAATGTGGTGAGAGGAATCCTTCAGAAAGCTTATAAGTGGGGACTTGTTACAGAGAATGTTGCCGCGAGATGTGAACTGCCCAAAATCAGTCAGCGTGAAATGAGGTATTGGACTGTGGAGGAAGCACAGACTTTTCTCAAAGCATTATCTCTTCCATACCATTATGGGTGCAAAGGCAAGGAGAGGCTGCTTTCTTCCACCGGGAAATCTTACACAGTGCGGGATTACACAAGAGAGTATACGATTCCAAGAGTATGGCGCGAACTCTTCAGCCTTGAACTCCATACAGGGATGAGGAGGGGAGAACTGTGCGGACTTCGATGGTGCGACGTGGATTTTGAAAAGAAGACTGTCTCTGTCAGGCAGGTTCTGTCGAAGGTCCGTAACGGATATATTGTGAAGGAACCAAAGACGAAGTCGTCAATAAGGACGATTGCTGTCTCTCAGGCGGTGATAAATTCTCTTAAGGCATGGAAGAAGGAGCAGAAAGAATTCTGCATGAAAATGGGGAATGTCTGGGAAGGGAAGCGCGGCGATGAATATGATCAAAACTACGTCTTTACCAGAACCGATGGTACAGGGAAGCCCATTTATCCGGATTCGGTAGGGGAAACATTTCAAAAGATTATTCGCTCATATAACTCTGAGTACAATGGCAACATTCCGGTTATTAACTTTCACGGGACCAGGCACACATCAGCAACGCTCCTGATTGCAGAAGGTGTAGACGTTGTAGAGGTCAGTCATCGCCTTGGCCATTCAAGAACTTCGACGACTGAGGATATCTATGCGCACCAGCTTCAGCAGGTAGATGAGCACGCGGCAGAAGTACTCGATGATATATTCGAGAAGAGACTATAATTCAGCAACAATCGAAATTCGGTATTTAAATAAAAGGGCTCGGCACTTCAGCATGAATTGGGTTTATCCAAGGATTGTTGAAGCCCGGGCCTTTTATACTGAGTAGGGCCTAAACTCACATAAACCAGAAAGGAAGCCCTATGCATAGTTTAAGCGAATGCCGTCTTGAAAGCAACAACAATGTTAAGATTACCTTCGACGGAGGCGATTTATCCAGTGATGGAGGTCTGCTTCTTCTGAAGGATTTCCTCCATCAGTTTGGAGTTCCCGAACTGCTCAACAGAGTGCTGATGCCGAAAGATCTCCGCAGAGCTCCGATTCACAGAAACGGGGAGCTGCTTCTTCAGGCAATCGTTCAGGTCATCGCCGGTTACTTCTCTGACGATAGCGCTGACATCCTTCGTAAGGATCCGGTTTTCAAAGAAATCCTTGGGAAGAAGTTCCTGGCTTCACAGCCTACCATGTCGAGGTTTTACAGCCGTCTGGGACTCGGTGACGGTCCTGCGAAGCAGCTGGAATCCATTGAGAAGACCCTCCGGAAAAGAGTGTATTCCGTTGAGATGCCTGACAAGGTCGTCTTCGATATGGACACCACACTCTTTCAGACGTATGGACATCAGCTGGAAGCTGCTTTCAATGCCCATTACCAGGCAATCGGTTATCATCCATTCGTCTGCTACGATGGAATCACCGGTGATCTTCTTCTGGCAGTACTCCGCGGCGGAGCTGACTATTGCTGCAAGGATGCTGCTTCCTTCATGGAACCGCTCCTGAAAGAATACTGTGAGCAGTATCCTGGCATCAAAAGGTATGCACGGGGTGACAGCGGGTTTGCAACGCCAGAACTGTACGATTTGTTTGAAAAGTACAGCACCACCTACGTGATCCGGCTGAAGGAAAACCCAACGCTGGTCCGGCTTGCCGGCGATATCATCAGCAAAGTCAGGGCTCAGATGAACGACGACTGGATCTCTCCCAGAGCAGAGTATGGAGAGTTCCGTTATCAGGCTGGCAGCTGGGATCATGACCGCAGAGTTGTGGTCAAGGTCCAGAAGCCAAGTGAAAGCTTTACGCTTCAGTGCATGTTCATCGTCACCAATGATGAAGATTCCGCTCCCAAAGAAGTGATTGATCACTACTGTGCCCGCGGCAACATGGAGAACTTCATCAAAGAGAGTAAAAATGGCTTTGATTTCAAAACCGTCAGCAGCCTGTTCATGGCAGAGAATGCTGCAAGACTTCAGATGCATGCGATTGCGTATAACATCTTCAACTGGATGAAGCGGCTTGTTTTCCCGGAGAAGATGCGCGGTTCACAGGTGGATACTGTTCGCCTGCATCTGTTCAAAACTGCAGTCAGACTCGTTCATCACGGAAGAAAGCAAATCTTCCGCATGGCAACCAGCTGTATGTGCAAGGATGATTTCCTGTATACGCTGAATGCAATTCAGCGGCTGGAGCCTCAAATAGAATAACCATCCCCAGTACCACATCAAACCTGAGAGTTTTTCAGAACCCAGGCTAACGGTCTGGGCTGTATTATCACACCCTCTTTTAGCATCGGAGCGAAAACAAGCTTAATCTCGAATAAATGCCTTTTCAGCATAAGCCGTTTTCATTGCTCCGGAAGTAGTGAACAGTCGTTATTGGGCTGAACGAGCTAAAATTTTGGCTCTATGCAGCGTTCATGAATAATTCAGGTTAAAGCTTCCGGTTTTCTTCTGCATATACATGCTGCGGTCACGGAAAACATTGCAAAGGATGTAAACGAACAATCTCATGAAAGGGATTCCCTTCTCCTTCTTGCAGCCGCACCTTTTCAGGAGAGATCCGACATTAAAATCATGGATGAACCTGGTGATGGAATTCGAAATTTTCTGCTCATTACTGGAAATAGATGGTACAATAGACATGGCGCTACTTCTCCGATGGGATATTGGTTTTTCGTCGAATCTATTATACCAGAAGAGCGGGCTGGCGGCCTTTTTTATCGGCTAAACTATTGAATTGTCAAGGTTCGTAAGCATTTCCCATGTGGGAAGTTTCAGTTACGAATATAAATGGAGAGCAGGTTAACTCCGTTCAGGGAACGTATAAATATCATAAACCGAAATTATATTTAACGAAACTGGATCTCATCATCCTTGAAGAGGATGGAGATTCTGTGAAGATGAATCTGGAGTACTTCGACTTTGAGTGTGCAATAAACAATAATGATATGCCGATGCAGAAAGAAACGGATAAGCCGGCTGAAGCAACAATCGATCGGTTATATGGAGAATGGTACAGTGAGTCTTCCGCCTCAGGACTTCAATATAAGGATGTTGTTGATTTTTATGATGACAGTTCATTCCTTTACACGAATTATATTGGAGAGTCAGTAACCGGATGGTATACCGGGACATATACGCTGTCTGACGGAATCGTCAGTTTCACTGTGCAGGATGGAAGCCAGAATGCTGTTGAACTTCCGCAGATGAGGTTCAGTGTATACGGAAAAGAATTGAGATTAACCATTGGAGATATATATGCATATAATTATGTAGATGGATCTTATACTCCCTCGAATAAATCTAAAGAAAATATCTCATCAAAGGAAATTGTTTTCAGAGATATCAAGTGGGGATCTTCCCTTGAAGAAGTAAAGAAGCATGAAATAACTTCGGATATGGTGGAAGGCACCGACTGGGAATATGATGAAGGATATAATACCCTTTATATTATAAACCTAGATGTGGCAGGATTTTCAGATGTGACTGCCGCATACATATTTGCGAATGATAAATTTGTGTTTGGAAACTATGTTTTTAGCGAAGATCATACGAATCCAACAGATTATTATAACGATTACAATGATCTTAAAGAAAAGTTTACTTCACTTTATGGAAACCCTGAAGTTGATAAGGAAGACTGGAAGGATGATCATTATAAAGATGAACCTTCGGAATGGGGAATGGCTGTAATCACAGGACAGCTGGAATGTACGTCAATGTGGAAAGATGAATCAGGAACGGAAATACTGCTGTCTTTAACAGGAGATAATTATAAGGCATCATTAGGGGCGGGTTATATCTCATCAGATTATTCACCGGATTCTATTTCGGATGCTTACAGCGATACGAATGGACTCTGATCTCGATTAACTGACTGGATTTTCAGTGTTCAACATTGAGATACAGTGTGGTGATTTGAGGAGCAGTTCCGGAGAGAGGGAGATATCATTCCAGCATACTGAATGCCTCAACTGTGATGAAGATATCCGGGGTGCAGGCAAGATAACAAGTCCTGCAGGAAGATGGCTGCATTATAAAGGGAGCAAAGAGAGTCATGAAAAGTAGAAAGAGGTTTGCAATCGCCGCAGTGTACTTCTGCATGCTGATTATGTTTCCGGTTTCTGCCGGCGCAGCTGATATTTCGGACAGCAATTCTGAATCAGAACAGTCCGGCGAGACGAACGTTGAGACGGATGATACAGAGGAATATCTTTCGCCGAAGGAAAAGCTCGTAGCGGGCAGCTGGCAGGCATATTCTCTGATCGACAGCGGAACGCAGAAGTCTCTTCCGGATGGAACAGATGTCCCATTGATACTCAACAGAGACCGTACCGGCTTTAGCAGTGTGAACGGAGAACACGAGATTGAATTTGTATGGTGCTTCTTTAAAGATCTGGATAGTGGAAATCCTGCCTATGTGTATACTACGGGCAGCGGGGTTACGGGATTTACTTATGTAAAGAATTCTGAAACACTGCTGCTGCGAGTGAACGACGACTTGTCTTACCTTTTTGAAAGAAAAGACAGTAATGCGGCTTCAGATCAGAAGTCTAATGAAGCGGATGACAATGAGACTGGCAGTGCCGCAGGGTCGACAGGACTGCCTGCGACGAATCCATTTGCATCTGTGTCCGGTTCTGACGCATCGAGCAGTTCATCTGATTCCACTAATAATGCGACAACCGGAGAGAAGAATGCGCTGGCGAAAGCCCTGGAATATCTGGATTTCACCTCATTCTCCTACAGCGGACTGATCGATCAGCTGGAGTATGAAGGCTTTTCGAGTTCGGAGGCAGCCTACGGCGCCGATCACTGCGGCGCTGACTGGTATGAGCAGGCGGCAAAGAAAGCGAAGGAATATCTGGAGTTCACAAGCTTTTCCAGACAGGGTCTGATCGACCAGCTGAAATATGAAGGATTTACAGACGAACAGGCGGAGTACGGTGCCCGGCAGAACGGATACTGATAAACAGAGATAAAGGGAGAAGGGAGAAGAAGGGTATGAAAAATGCAGTAAGATTTTTATCTGCAGCAATGATGGCGGCCGTTCTTGCATTTGGAAGCAGTGCGCCAATCTGTGCAGCTGATGTGTCAGCGTCGGCAGATTCCGGGGTAATCAATTTTGATGACGTCGTTCTGGCCGATACGGACACTCTGACTCTGTATCTGGAAGGTTTTTATGAGAAGGAATACAACTGGTCGACAGGCGGCACTCAGGTTGAAAAACTCTTTACTGTCAAAGTGAAAAACAAGAGCGACCATGAGATCATGCTGAACCCCGGCAATATATACATCAATGATGAAAAGTGCTACGTGTCGATGGAAAACGGCAGCATTGACCTGGATGCAGGAAAGTCCGGAAGTTACTCGTTCCTGGTTGCCAAAGACACCCAGCCGGATCATACCGCACTTGATTCTCTGAATGAGCTCTATCTTCTCGAAGGCTCATTTGAAGGACTTAACAAATACGAGGACTATAATAAGAACAGCAGTCTGGAGGTCTCTTTTTCAATACCGGAATCCGTGCAGAGAGATTCATCAGCCGGTGCAGCTGAGTCAGAAACAAACCCAGCGAAAGCTCAGTCTGAAACATCGATTGATCAGGTACAGGACGGCACGATTCATTTTGATGACGTTGTTCTGGCCGATACGGACACTCTGACTCTGTATCTGGAAGGTTTTTATGAGAAGGAATACAACTGGTCGACAGGAGGCACTCAGGTTGAAAAACTCTTTACTGTCAAAGTGAAAAACAAGAGCGACCATGAGATCATGCTGAACCCCGGCAACATGTACATCAATGATGAAAAGTGCTACGTGTCGATGGAAAACGGCAGCATTGACCTGGATGCAGGAAAGTCCGGAAGTTACTCGTTCCTGGTTGCCAAAGACACCCAGCCGGATCATACCGCACTTGATTCTCTGGATGATCTTTATCTTCTCGAAGGATCTTTCGAAGGACTTAACAAATACGAGGACTATAACCAGAACACCAGTCTGGAGGTTTCTTTCTCAATACCGGAGTCTGTGCAGAAGGATTCCTCTGCCGACGCTTCCGGGACAGAAGCAGACTCCCAGGAAACGCAGTCTGAGGCATCAATCGATCAGGCACTGGAGAGCGCCCTGGACAATGCAGGAGCGGCTCTCGATACCGTTGAAGAAACCGAGGCGGCCCCCAAAGCTCCGGAAAAAGAATATGAGACGCTTCAGAAAGGGAGCAGCGGAGATACAGTGAAGACTCTTCAGCAGTACCTGATTGCTCTTGGTTATCTTGACGGTGCAGCAGACGGCTCCTATGGAGATATGACAGCCGAGGCAGTCAGAAGTTTCCAGAAGAACGAAGGACTCGAAGCTGACGGAACGGCGGATGAGGAGACTCAGCAGAAGCTGTTCGCGGAGAAGATTGCCCAGGTACAGACGGCGGACTACACTTCATTTGACCCGGAAGGCGCCAATAAGTTCGACGAAAGCTTCGAAACCCTGTACGGTACTTCAGGCAGCCGGGTATCGGTCTGGATGATGATGTATCTGACCCTGTACAGCAAGGGATACGACATCATCGAAGTCGGCCTGAGAAATCAGTACATGGCGGCAAATTACACAGACAGACGAATCGACATCTACAGTCCCGCCTCTGACGGCGCCATCATCGTCCGTTACTGGCCGGACACAAAGACCGCAGACGTCGCACACCTCGTCACAGATTCTTCCGTTCAGGATCTTCTTGAAGAATCCAGGGACGCCGGTGTCATCGACGACTACAAAGAAATCCCTTCCTCTGATATACGGTCGCTGGTCGCAAAATTAAACTGAGAAGGAGCATTGAATGAAGAGTTTAGAGAGAATATCTGCGGCTATTGTGCTGTCTGCGTCTCTTTCATTGACCTGTCTGATTCCTGCTGCGGCAGCTTCGACGGAATCTTTGACGGATTCGGAGGAACAGGGCATCTATCAGGAGGCAATGGATAAAATCCATGCCAATGATACATCGGAAGGCATAAAACTTCTTGAGAAAATACCCGATTATAAGGATTCTGAATTATATCTTCAGGGTTATAAAGCCATAGAGCCTCTTCTGGGAGAATGGAAAGGTGACATGGATAAGGAATTCGACCAGAAGGGGGAGAAGTATGTCCCGACGGCCTTCGATATCAAATTCGACGACAGCAACTTCCTGCTGGAATTCAGATCATCCGGCGATGAGAAGAGTTATTTCAATGCCTATTTTAACGCGGAAGCAAAATACTCCTATATGGATAGCGGCAGAGAGATGACAAATACTTATACGGGCATTGCATCTGCCGTCTTTTCAACGGACGGGAAAATCGATAACAGGGGCGTTGCAGGAGTATATGAAAACGGATTCAATTTCCAGCTGATCTATCATGACGACGGAAGCTGCAGGATCCAGTTCGGTTATTATGATGAGGACGGCGAACTGGATATGGATACGTTCAGCATGTTTCAGGGGGAAAGGGTTGGAAACGGGACATCTTCAGCTGAATCCATGACAGAAGCTGCGAAAGAATCCGTGAAGGAATCTGAAGAAACCGGAAGAAAAAGTTCGGATGAACATGATTTCAAGTCCTTCGACTGGGGCATGTCGCAGGATGAGATTGAGGCAGTTGAAGGTACTCCGGACCAGAAAGATGAGATGTCCACTGTTAATGCCAGATATATCGCTTATATCGATAAGTCGATTGTCGGGAAAAAGGCAATCCTTGCATATTATTTCACCGATGATCGGTTATATGAAGCGAGATATCTTCTGTCGGAAGAACACAGCCTTGGAAGCGCATACATCAGTGATTATGAAGATATCCGGGATGCGCTGACAGCGTCGATGGGCGAACCCACGGCAGATTTCACGAACTGGGATACAGACAGTCATGAAGATTACTACAAGGGTCGGGAAGGAGATGCTCTAAGCTATGGATATCTTTCCTATACGACATGGTATGCAATGGACAATAAAAATGTGTTTATGTCCATGTCGGCCGATAATTATAAAATCACAACAATGATCCAGTTCGACAGCAAAACCATAGAGCCGGGTGACAAGGATTATTCCGGGAGTGACTGGTAAAGACAGGGCAATGAGGGCAATATTATGGCGATGATAAATAATAAGAGATCAGGTTTCTTATTCATATTCTGTGCCTTCATGATCGTCCTGCTGTCTGTCAGGGCAGAGGCTGAGACATCTTCACCGGCAATTGAAAAAAAGGATTCGGGAGAAAACAAGATTGTTCTGCTGCTGATTTCAGAGAACGAGACAAGAAATTACGACGGCGCTGATCATCAGATGTCAACGACATATGAGTATAACAGCGCAGGGCAGGTTTCAAAAGAGTCGTTTCATCGTTCGGACGGGACCGTTACTGTCTACACATACACTTACAGTGATGACGGCCTCACAAAAGTCACTTACAAGGATGGAGATCCCTGGATCACGGATACCTATAACTCGGACGGCAGGCTGGTCCGTGAAGTCTACAGTGACGGAATGGAGTGCAGTTACGCTTATGTATGCAATGAGCACGGTGATGCAACGAAAGAGATTGAGACGATCAAGGATCCGGATATGGATCCGTTTGACGTAACGTCTCTGTATTCATACGAATATGATGATGAAGGCAGAATCAAAAAGATGACGAAGGTGGACAGCGAGGATGAAAATGACAAGACCACCACGGAGTATCTTGAACGAGATTTTCAGGGAAATCCACTGAAAACCCATGAAGAAGTTAAGTATGACGGTGAAGTGGTCATATCAGATACAGACTATATATACAGTTATGTGAACTGTCCGGATTATCGCAATATGGATACAGGTGCGAATAATGCCTTTCAAAGCGAGCAGGAAGAGGACAGCGCCGGGGATGAAACTTCGGGCAGTGAAACCGACAATCTCTCCGCTTCCGGTATGAATGAAAATACTTCGGAGACCGCTTCGCAGGAAACCTATCCGAATACAGATATTGTCAGGGCAGAAAACATTATTACCGAGGAGATTGTTGATTCGTATGGTGATTTCTCTCAGGATGGAACCTATATGATCTATACATACGAGGTTAAGTCGGAGCATGATCAGCGGCAGGCTTTTAATGAATATTCTGATTACCTGAATGGAATTCTGAAGTTTGAAGGCTCGTCCGATAATAAGATGAATTTCAAAACGGAAGATGACCATACGGTATCGGTTTATATGATCACAATTCTGGATTCCTATATGGTTAATGTTCGTTTTGATGCAGAACAGGTAAAAGAAAATCAATCGGAGCAGACATATTCAATTATAGACACTGAAACCACAAATTTTACGTTAATAGAATCCCGGCTAAATTAGCCGATTTTCTGCATCCGTTTTCTACGGGTAGTGTAAAGGACCTTGAAAACTCGATATTTC
>Ga0256404_1010243_pt1 | contig 13050 bp, 10 predicted proteins | sample RumenRJG_01DNA_FD_185990 | JGI IMG/M metagenome (GOLD analysis project Ga0256404, IMG submission 185990) | Bovine rumen microbial communities from Lethbridge, Alberta, Canada - RJG_01 | ecosystem: Host-associated > Mammals > Digestive system > Stomach > Rumen | place: Canada: Alberta | collected...
AAACCAGTTTGCGGTTGACCAGAAAAAGGATCCGGAGCAGCACACGGTTTCCTATGTAATGCACATCCAGGAAAACGCAAGAAGCCACGTTGAGGAAATTATCATAAAGGGTAATGCCAAGACTAAGGAAGAAGTTATCCGCCGTGAAATTCCAATCGAAAGCGGAGACATCTTCTCTTATGCAAAGGTAAATGCCGCAATGAGAAACCTTTACAACCTCCAGTACTTCTCCCATGTTTCTCCTCAGGTTAACCCTGGTTCAGAAAACAACCTGGTAGACCTTGTATTTACTGTGGAAGAGCAGTCAACAACATCTCTTGACTTTGGCCTTACATTCAGCGGTGTTTCGGATCCGGATGAATTCCCTGTGGCCCTCTTTACAAAGATTCAGGACAGGAACCTCTTTGGCGAAGGAAAGTCTATTTCCGCAGGCCTTACACTTTCAACGGACCAGCAGTCGCTTTCTTTCTCTTACGGACAGAACTGGCTCTTTGACCGTCCTATAAGCAACACTGTATCCCTTAGCTTCTCACATTCAAAGGAATACGATGCCCGCAATTTCTACATGCCGGACGGAAGCTTGAATTCCAAATACTATTACATGCAGTATGAGCAGAATGCAATCACCCTTTCGGACACAATCGGAAGAAGGTGGAGCCACGACTTTGCCCTTGTTTCTTTGTCTGGCGGTATAAGCGGCAGCTTGCTCAACAACAAGTATGATGACAAGGCTTATATTGCAACAGACACGACTGTTTCCGACTACAACGGAAACTTGCGCCCAAGAACCAGCATCTTTACCCAGCTTTCTCTTGACGGACGCGACATTGCCTGGGACGCAACAAAGGGTTGGTTCTTTAGCCAGCGCTTTACATGGCATGGTCTTATTCCAAAGGGAATCCTTCCTTTTGATGACGAATGGGGTGAATCAGAATTCTTCCTTCGCACGGATACAAAGGCGGAGAAGTACTTTACCCTCATCGACTGGCCTGTTACGGAAACTTGGGACTTCAAGGTTATCCTTATGGGATATTCAGGACTTTCGTTCCAGTTGCCGGCTTTCGACAGCTCAATCAAGCAGTCAAACCAGCTCTACATAGACGGTATGTTCTACGGACGCGGATGGACAATCTACAACTCTGGCTTTGGACGCGGAAGGGCTTTGTGGAACAACTCTGTTGAACTCCGCATGCCTGTAATCCCCAACCTTATCGCCTTTGACCTCTTCTTTGACGCTTCATGCCTAAAGACCGAGCCAAGCGATATGTTCACCGATTTGTCCAACCTTGACGACTGGTACTTTAGCTTTGGACCAAGCATCAGGTGCTGTATGCAGCAGTTGCCTCTGCGCCTCCTTTTTGTAAGCCAGTTCAAGATGGAAGACGGAAAATTCACATGGCGTGACGATGATGCGGACATAGTGGACACCTTCAGGGACAGCATGCACTTTGTCCTCTCATTCAACATGGTAAACAGGTAATTCGGAATCCTAAGAACTATCCGCCGGATGAGGACTGGCGTATGTTTTGGGAGTTCTTTAATTATATCAGACAGGAGTGTAATTAAGATGAAGAAATTATTTTTGCTTTTAGCTTTTATGGTTTGCGGTTTGGCAAGTAACGTGTTTGCTGAACAGATTACAAAATTTGCAGTTGTTGACACAGACCGTGTTTACAAGGCATTTTTTAACAATTCACAGTCAATGCGCAATTATGAAGCAAAAAAGGCTTCCTTCCAGGCAGAAATAACACGCCTTACCAATGAGCTTCAGGATTTAAAGACCCGCAAGAGCGAATATGCTGTAGCTGGAAAGAATGCAGAAGCAGAAAAGCTTCAGGAAGAAATAAACACAAAGGCACAGAACCTTCGTGACTATACTGCAAGCAAGAACGCAGAACTTAAGCGCATTAAGGGCAGCATGGAATCTGGCGACGCTTTCTACAAGAGGCTTTACAGAATAATCGGTAGCGTAGCAGAACAGGAAGGCTACTGCATGGTTTTGAGCCCCCAGCAGAACAACTCAATCCTTTGGTACAGCGATTCTGTAGATATAACAGACAAAGTAATTGCCCAGCTTAAAAAGTAACCCGTCATGGCGGAAGAAAAAGATACTCCTCTTTTTATACAATACCAGACCCTAAAGGACAGCTACAGAAATGAAGTCCTCTTCTTTAGGGTCGGGGATTTTTATGAGATGTTCGACAGCGATGCCGATGAGGTGTCGCGCCTTTTAAATCTTACTCTGACTCACCGCGGAGACCGCCACATGTGCGGTGTTCCATATCACGCAAGCAAAATATACATAGCACGCCTTTTGCGTCTTGGAAAAAAAATAGCTATTGCCGAGCAGGTTGGGGAAGTGGCAAAGCCGGGGCAGGGGCTTACCGAACGCAAGGTTCTGGAAGTGATTACACCTGGTACCGCATTGGAAAGCGAATATCTTGAAGGCGGCGTAAACAACTTCCTAGCATCACTTTTTGTAAGCGGAAAGACTGCCGCTTTTGCCTGCATAGACGTTACCACTGGAGAATTCAGGGCTACAAGCTTTCCCTCAGACACTCTTGAGCAGAATTTCCCCAAGGAACTTTTGAGATGCCGTGCAAGGGAAATACTTCTTCCCGACAGCTTAAAAAAGAACCGTACAGTCCTGTCTGTTCTGGACCTTAACCAAAACCTTTCTGTTTCTTGGTACCCCGACTGGAACTTTAATGCCGAGCTAAGCTACAAGAGGCTTGTAAAGCAGTTCAAGACCGCAAACCTACGCTCCTTTTCACTCACGGAAACTTCCCCCGAAGTTCCGCCAGCAGGTTTCCTTCTTGACTATCTGGAAAAGACGACAAACACTCTTTCCCCCCACGTGCGCTCCATAAATATCTACAGCGACAGTGATTATGTTATTATAGACGACTCATCATTTAGAAACCTGGAGGTATGTGCAAACCTTCGCGACGGCTCATCACAGTTCAGCCTGCTTGAATGTGTAGACTTTACCCGCACCGCAATGGGAAGCCGCATGCTGCGCGAATGGCTCATGTTCCCCCTTACAGACTTAAAGCGCATCCTTTCAAGGCAGAACCACGTAGAGCTTTTTGCAACAGACCGCTCACTCCTAAAAAAATTCCGCATGCAAATAGAAGGCATCCTGGACATAGAGCGCCTTGCAGGAAGAATAGCAATGGACAAGGCCCACGCAAAGGACCTTCAGGCACTAAGGCACAGCTTGGAGCTATGGCTTTTGGCCCAGCAGACCTTGGGCAGCTTTAACTTTGCATCGCTAGACACTGCCCCCGCACAAAAAATCGTGGAGCTAATAGCTTCTTCCATTTTGGACGACCCTTCCACAATACTTACTGAAGGCAGAATCATTAGGGAAGGCTGGAGCGAAGAGCTTGACCACTGGCGCCATGTTCAGACTGACTTTACCCGAATCCTGGAAGAATATATAGAAGAGGAGCGGCAGAATACAGGAATTCCCAACCTTAGGATAAAAAAGACCAACAACGCGGGCTTCTGCATAGAAGTAACCAAGGGAAAGCTTTCAATGGTTCCCGCACATTTTATTATCCGCCGTTCAATGGTAAACGCAGACCGCTATACCACAGTAAAGCTTCAGGAACTGGAGACAAGCCTTAATGAATCCGGCACAAAAGTCCTGGAGCTGGAAAGGGACCTCTTCCTGCAAGTACGCAATTCGCTAAAGGAATACATTCCCTACCTTCAGCAGATGGCAGCAGAAATTGCCTATGCAGACGTGTGTGCTTCATTCTCGCAGGCAGCCTGCACTCACGACTGGGTGCGCCCAACCGTAGACGAAAGCCTTGCCTTTGAAGTAAAGAATGGCCGCCATCCTGTAGTGGAACAGCACCTTCCTTCCGGAGAATTTGTCCCCAACGACCTTAGCCTTGCGGGAGAAAAAAACAAATGCAGCTTTGCCCTAATCACAGGCCCCAATATGGCAGGAAAAAGCACCTTCCTAAGGCAGAACGCACTCATAGCACTTCTTGCGCAAACAGGAAGCTTTGTTCCCTGCCAGAGTGCCCGCATTGGAATTGTTGACAGAATCTTTTGCCGCGTAGGAGCCAGCGACAACCTTGCCCGGGGAGAGTCAACCTTCCTTGTAGAAATGACGGAAACCGCCCACATACTGCGCTCCGCCACGGAACGCTCCCTTGTAATCATGGACGAAGTAGGGCGGGGAACCAGTACAGAAGACGGACTTTCCATAGCATGGTCAGTAAGCGAATACCTTCTAAACAGAATAAGATGCAAGACCCTTTTTGCAACCCACTATCACGAGCTTACCCGCATGGAACACCCAGGGCTTGTAAAGCTTTGCATGGCAGTAGACGAAGAAGGGCCGGAAATAGTCTTCCTCCGAAAAGTAATAGAAGGAAACAGCCGCAACAGCTACGGAATCCACGTTGCATCTTTGGCGGGAATACCAGAGCCTGTAATCCAAAGGGCAAAGTCAATCCTTGAGCGCATACAAAACGAAGCCTCCGACCAGCCAATCGTGTCTGCCTCACCTGAGCAAGTTGAAGAAACAATCGTAAGGCAGCCTGCAATTCAGCAAAAAGAGGAGCCTGCAAAGCGGGAGTCACTTACCGGAGCCCTCTTTAGCGACGAAGAGCTTATCCTTGACGAGATTCTTTCCTTGGACGTGGACAACCTTACTCCCATTGCCGCGCTTCAAAACCTTGCAAGGTGGAAAAAGACCCTGTCTGGCCGTTAATTTTTTTAGGACGGAAACTTGCTTTGCTCTACCATCCGTTGCAACTCTAACTCGACCGCACATGCCTTTGCGTCACCGCCGTTCCAGGGTTCCGCCTTCCGGCTCCATTGCTCCACTTCGTTCCGCAACCCGCTTCGCGGGCCCTTCCATGGCGGCGTAGGATTATTTGGCCTTAAACTGGTTTGTAAACAACAACCGTTCCTGCAATCTTGTCGTGAAGGGTAATCCTTTTTGGCGAAAACAAAGCTTTTCCAAAATCAATAATGCTGATTAGTCTATAAATCCAAGTATAAATTATTGATTCTGTAGTTTTTGAAAACAAAAAAATTGGATGCATAAAAGTATCTGCTTCTGAACGGTGCGCAAAAAAGAATTTATACAACAATAAAAGTTCAAAAAGATACAAGACTATATAGAGTGATTCTCTTTTTATTGCAGTTTCCCAGGTTACAGGCATTCCGTCTTCCCTGCAAATTCTAAATTTGCAAAGAAGCTTGCCGGGAGTTCCGTTAAACTTCGTGTTAAAAAAAATTCTGTAGCAATAGAAGAAAAAAGAAAATATTACGCTAATTATCATAGGAGGGTAAAGCATGTTTGGAACATTATACATTTTCGTTTCTATTATAGAAACTATAATAAAAAATGGCGCCAAAATTAGAACGTCAAGAATATATGCACCTGCTCTTCCCAGAAAACTTGGATAAGAGAGGTCTTTCCCGCTGTTCGTTGATTCATTTTCTTCATTTACTTCATTCACTTTATTTTCTTCTTCCATAGTTATATATTTCCTCCTTGGCTTGTATTTGGATTCATTGGTTTGTAAACAACTACTGTTCCTGCAATTGTATCGTGAAGGGCCTTCCTTTTTTTAGAAAACAAAGCTTTTCCAAAATCAAAAATGCAGATTATAAAATAAATCCAATTTTCTATTTTTGAAAGTAAAGTTTCTGAATGTAAATATGTTGCAATCCCAAAATTAGTTATTTTTTCCCGGTTTATTGCGATGAATGCATAAAAGCATATTAGATAGATGATATTTCTTATTATATAGATTGATTCTCTTTTTATGGAAGTTTCCCAGGTTACAGGCATACCGTCTTCCCTACAAACTCTAAATTTGAAAAAAAGTTTGCCGGGAGTTCCGTTAAACCTTTTGGTAAAAAACACATTGTAAGAATTTTGGATAATAAAAAACATCAGTTCAATTATCAAGGCCGGATAAAACATGCTTTCGTTGGTATATAATTTTCCCTGTACAAAAAAAAGCAAAACAAAAACAGGAGATAAAATTAGTCCGTCAAAAATATAGGCGCCTGCTCTTCCCATAAAACTTGGGTAGGTGAAGTCTTTCACAGTGTTCTGTGATTCATTTTCTTCATTCACTTTATTTTCTTCTTCCATAGTTATATATTGCATCCTTGGCTTGTGTTCATTTTTTATTCCATTGCGTCAGCTTTCTTCTGGTGCTCTTTCATAATTGGATCCCAGTAGTCATGGTAGTTTTTTTCGTATTCCGTATCGGCAGCAGAAACTCCCGCTTTAATAAACTTGTTCAGCAGTTCACTTTCAAAATATTCTTTTTGGTATGGATATTCAAAGTGGTAAACTGAATTTTTAAAATTGTTGTAAATGCATTTTTCTTTATGTAAATTTTCAATATATGGATAGTCATGGTTGTAATTTCCGTAGAATGTTGAACCTGTGTGGTAGCTAAAAAACGGGCCTTCAAATTTAAATGAATACTCTGTTAAAGGGCAAATGTTCAATTCCTCAACTGTATAATTTACTTCCACTTCAATACCCATAAAGGCGGAATTTATAATAACCGTATCTTTGTCGCTTGCCTTGAATGTTCCAACAGTTGGCTCTCCCTTTTCAAAAGCCCCGCACCAAAACTTTCCGTCGGCAGAAAAGTGCAAGTTAAAAGCTGGGCAGTCGCCACAGTTCCAATATGGAAAAGACGTAAGATACTTTAAAAGTTCTGCTTTGTTGGAAGGAATTTTAAACTTGGGCTGAATGCTGGAAACATAGCCTCCGAACACCCATCCGTATTCAGGTTCCCCGCTTTTCCACTCGTAGCTTGGAACTAAAATTTCAATCCAAGGAGCACTTATTCCGTCTATCTTTTCTTCCTTTCCAACGGCAACAACTTTTACAGGAAGCCTGTGTGGAAGTCCGCATATCCGCTTTGACTTTAGCGATGGATAGTCCCTAACTTTTAGCCCGTCTTCGGAGTCAACATACATTGTGTCAATTACTTTGCCGTTCTTATAAAAACGGCTCTTGTCTGCAAAAGCAAGTGCCATCGCATTGCATAAAAGTAATAGCAAAAATATCTTCTTTTTCATTTTCACTTCACCTTTCTACAGCCTGTAAACAACTACCGTTCCTGCAATCTTGTCGTGAAGGGTAATCCTTTTTGGAGAAAACAAAGCTTTTCCATGATCAAAAATCCAGATTAGTCTACCAGCCCAAATACACATTTTTGCTTCTGCTGATTTTGCAAACAAAGAAACTAAAAGCCAGAATGTATCTATTTCTGCACGGTGCGCAAAAAGGAATTTATACAATACTAGAAAATTAAAAAGCTGAAAGACTATATATAGTGATTCTCTTTTTATTGAAGTTTCCCAGGTTACAGGCATTCCGTCTTCCCTGCAAATTCTATATTTGCAAAGAATCTTGCCGGGAGTTCCGTTAAATTTTGTGTTAAAAAAAATCTTGTAAAAAATTAAGAGAAAAGAAAATATCGCGGTAATTATTGCGGAAGGATAAAGCATGCTTTCGCTTGTATATAATTTTCTTGTTAAAAAATAAAACAAAATCCAGACTGGTGCTAAAATTAAACTGTCAAGAATATATGCGCCTGCTCTTCCCAAAAAACTTGGGTAAGTTAAGTCTTTTGTGGGCTTGCCTAATTCTTCACCTTCATTTAGATCTTCTTCCATAAACACCTCTCTTTTACTTTTTGCCACATATTACACAAAAATCAAAAAAAATCATAGAGGGGGGGCTTTTTAAGGGCTTTTGTCATGCCGAATTTATTTCGTCTTTTTTAAGCAGATTATCGGGTCGAGCCCGATAATGACATGTATTTGCAAAACTCGAAATTGAACCTTATTGTTTTTTTGCAGAATTTTTACGCTTTTGTGTCTGATTATGAATTTTTAAAGCATATATATAATATGTATGAAAGTTATTGAAAAAATAAAATCCGCCTTGTTCAACTTAAGGCTTTTTGCCCTGTCTTTTTTACATGCCGCTTTTTCTGCATCGCTTGCAAAGGAAAGCTGCGTCTGCTGCGGAAAAAGGACTCTTTCAATGCCAGTTTGCCCTGAATGCGCAGAAAAATACCTTCTTGGCTTTTTTCCCCCAGGGAATGGAAGGTGCAGGCTTTGCGGAAAGATACTGCTTGTTGGGAATGATTTGTGCTCGTCTTGCCGGGAGAAGAGGCTTCTTTGCCATGCAGACTCGGTTTTTCCCCTTTGGCCCTACCGCTTATGGATGAAAGGCCTGCTTTTTGAATGGAAAATGGGAGAAAACCGCTCAATTTCCCCTCTTTTTGCTGAATGTGTGGAAAAAGCCATAGAATCCTTGTGGCCGGGAAGGGATAGGAATGCCATTCCGCTTGTGCCTGTTCCCCCAAGGCCCGGAAAGATAAGGAACAAGGGCTGGGACCAGATAGAAGAGCTTTGCAGCATCATCCATCACCGCTACAAAAGGCCAATCCTGCGCCTTTTAAAGAGGGTTTCATCCCAACAGCAGAAGAAGCTGGACAGAAAAGGCCGCCTCTTGCTTGGAAGTTCATCCTACAAGGAGAATGCAAAAAACTTAAAAAAAGTTGCCAAAAGTGGCTCTTTACCCGTGGAAGCCCTGCTTTTGGACGATGTTATGACCACCGGAGCCACTGTGGAAGCCTGTGCGGGGGTGCTAAAGGGAATGGGAATAAGAAAAGTTCAAGTTATTACGCTATTTATAGTAGACTAGAGCGCGTTCTTGGTGTAAAATAGTATGTAAGGGCAAACTGCCCGGTAATACCCTAAAAAGGAGTTAGGCATGGCCGAAGAAAATACACAATTTCAGCTCGTAACTTTTCAGCTTGGTGACGAACTGTATGGCGTAGACATTATGGATGTTAAGGAAATAGTAAAAATTCAGAGCGTCCGTCCTATTCCGAATGCGCCTTACTATGTTGAGGGAATTATCAACCTCCGTGGTGAAATCATCCCTATTATCAACCTTCACAAAAGGTTCCACATCAAGGAGATGACAAAAGACTCCGACTTTGATGAATTTGAAGAGGATGAAGGTGGCTTTATAATCCTTGACATTGAAGGAAACAAAATAGGCATCATCATAGACCGCATCAACCGCGTTATTTCCGTGGACAAGGGAGAAATTAAGCCTCCGCCACAGATGCTCAGCGGTATTGGCACGGAATACATACACGGTGTTGTTCGCCAGGATCAGTCTTATCTTATCATCCTTGACACAAGAAGACTGTTCAATGCCAACGAACTTCAGAAAATCGTTCCCGAAATACGCTGACGCTATGACCTTCTTGCGGTGAATGTTGGGCATCGTGCTTTCTAACAGGTAGCCGCCAAGTAAAAAACTGAAAAACCGCATTTGTAATGCTTCCCCTTTGGCTTTTGCTTTTTAGGGGAGGCTCTTTAATAAAAGGATTTTAAAAATGATACAGACATACAGTCCTACAATACGCAGAAAAGAAATGGAAGCCGTACTTACCTGTATGGTGGACGAAAAGATAGGCCCCGGTGACCAGACTGCACGCCTTGTTCAGGCTGTAAAAGAATACACAGGATGCGACGGTGCCGTTGCCCTAAGAAGCCCTTCCGTTGCCCTTGAATATGCCCTTAAGGCCTTGGATTTGCCCAAGGAAAGCCTTGTAATGCTTAGCGCCCTTGCCCCTGCATGGCAGATTATTACGGTGGAACGCCTTGGGTACAAGCCACTGGTTCTTGATGTTGTAGAGGAAACAGGCCTTGTTACCCCGGAAATTCTTGAGGAAGGCATAAAAAACGGCGGTAAGCTTATTGTGCTTACTGAATCCATGGGCGTTCTTCCAGACATAAAGGCTATACTTGAGCTTGGCATTCCTGTCATAGAAGACATTTCCCAGTCAGCCCTTGCTTTTTATCCTGCAGAAAAGGAAAATGAAGGGGAAGAGGGTAAAGACCAGGATGAAAAGAGCCAGGAAGACGGTCAAAAGGAAGAGCCCTTAGGAAAAAGAGCCGGAATGTACGGTGTCTACACAATATTCGGCATGGAGGACAGGGACATCATAACAGCCGGTGGCGGTGCCGTCCTTATGGCTCCTTGCAGACGCGAATGGATTGTGCTAAAAAAGCTTGCAGAAGAGGCTCCTTCTACGGACATAATGCCTGACATGAATGCAGCCCTTGCCTTTGTGGAGCTTAAGGAATTTGAACGCAACGAAAAGACCCGCATGGAAATATTCAACCTCTACAGCAGGGCAATTGCCAGCGGAAGGCACAAAACCTTCGTCCGCGCATTGGACAGGGGGTCTACGATTTACTCCTTCCCTCTGGTGCTCAATTCCGGTTTTAAGGATGCAAAGGCCTATGCCCAGAAAAAAGGAATAGAAATCCGCCAGGCTTATGAAAATTCAATAGTAGCTTTGCGGCAGGAAGAAATAGCGCCATCTTGTCTTTGCGCAAACTCACTGCTTTTGCGCTGCGCAATGTTCCCCCTCTATCCGCGTCTTGGACAGAAGGACGTTTCCCTGATGGTAAAGGTCTTGTCTTCTCTGCCGTGATGGAAATCCTATGAAAAAGTGTCTTGTTATTGTCAACGAATTCAAAAGAAATGCCTCTGAACTTGCGGCCGAGATTTGTTCCTTCCTAAAGGAAAATTCGGTAAGTTCAGACATTTATTCGTATGACGGCTCTTCACTTGACTCTTCAAAATCTGCCCCGGTTTTTAAGGGCTACGATTTTACAGTGACTCTTGGCGGAGACGGAACTGTTCTTTCCGCTTGCAGGGGGTGCGCTCCGCTTGGCATACCGGTTTTTCCCATAAACCTTGGGGAATTTGGCTTTCTTGCGGTAGTTTCACCTTCCAGCTGGAAAAAGGACCTTCTTTCCTACATTGAGGGCAAGGCTTTTACAGGTAGGCGTTCCCTTGTAAGAAGCGAAGTCATAAGGGACGGAAAGACTGTCTTTGACGTATGCGGAATGAATGATGCTGTTATTTCAAGCCCGGGTTCATCAAGGCTTGTTAACCTTGACGTAGCCTACAACCATGCCCTGCTTGGTCCCTTCAAGGCAAACGGAATAATTGTTTCTACCCCCACAGGCTCAACCGCCTATTCCGCTGCGGCAGGAGGCCCAATACTTGACCCATCTCTTGACGGCCTTGTCCTTACACCCGTAAGCTCTTTTAGCCTTTCTGCAAGGCCCCTTGTCTTTAGCGCAAAGGGGGAGATTGCAATTACTGTTAAGGCTTCCCGCGTGGATGTGGGCCTTAGCATAGACGGTCAGGTGAATTTTGATTTGCAGGAAAACGATGTTATAATTTTGGGCATACCGGACTACAAAGCTTCCATAATTTGTTCCACACAGGAAAAATTCTATGCGGCTTTGCAGAGCAAGCTCAACTGGTCAGGAGGACCCCGTGCTTGAGGAACTTGACATAAAGAATTTTGCGCTTATTGATTCTGCTCATGTTGAATTTTCAAAAGGCTTTACCGTTTTGAGCGGTGAAACCGGTGCTGGAAAGTCAATTTTAATCGGAAGCCTGGCTTTTCTTCTTGGCGGAAAGGCCGGTGTGGAACAGATTCGCACTGGAACGCAGGAAGCTCAGGTTTCGGGAACATTCCTTCTGGAAAGTCCTGAATCGCATGCCTGGCTTGAAGAGCACGGTATTGAGGACGAAGACGGAAGGATTCTCTTGCGCCGCGTAATAAGAAACACCGGAAAGTCATCCGGCTGGATAGGCGGAGTTCCTGTAACAAGGGCGGATTTGCTTGCTTTTTCTGCATTTCTTGTGGACATACACGGCCAGCACGAGCAGCAGTCGCTTTTTAAGGTTGCTGAACACAGGCGCTATCTTGACATCTATGCCGGAATCACCGAAGATGTTGCTTCATTTACCGCCCTTTATTCAGACCTGGTGGAAAAACGCAGGCTTCTGCAGAGCCTTAACACTGACGACTCAAAGCGGGCAGAGCGCATAGAAATGCTCAACTTTGCGGTGGAAGAGATAAATTCAGCAAACCTAAGGATGGGCGAGGATTCAGAGCTGGAGGACGAGGAGAACCGTCTTTCTTCCTACGAAAAGCTTTATGGCGAGATAGAGGAAATCAATTCGCTTCTGGAAGGTGAGGGCGGGGGAATACTCAGTCTTTTTAAGAGGCTTTCATCATCTTCTTCAAGGGCATCTTCCCTGGACAAGAGCCTTGCTGCCCTGGAAAACCGCATTCAGTCTTCATACTACGAGATAGAGGATATTTCTGCAGAATTCCGCCGCTACGAGCAAGGGCTTGTCTTTGACCCGGAAAGGCTGGAGCAGGTTCAGGACCGGCTGGAACTTATATACAAGCTAAAGAAAAAATATGCGTCAGGAAAGACTTCCCCAATTTCCCAGGTCCTTGAATACGCCCAGAAGGCACAGGCAGAACTTGAGCAAATTTCAGGAGTTGCGCAGAACCGTGAGGAGCTAGAGAAGGAAGTTCTGGAGGCTGGCAAGAAAGTTTACACTGCCGCAAAGGAAATCAGCATAAAGAGGAAGACCGCTTCGGACAAGATGTCCCATGATGTAGAGGCAATTTTGCAAAGCCTAGGCATGGGCGGTACAAAATTCAAGGTGAACCTGCAGGAAAAAGCTGGCGATGACGTTACCCAGAAGTGCGGTCCCTACGGAATGGACGACATTGAATTCCTTATAAGCGCAAACCCAGGCTCCCCAATGCTGCCTCTTGCAAGAATCGCTTCCGGTGGTGAACTTAGCCGCGTAATGCTTGCCCTTAAGACCATACTTTCTGCTGCGGACACGGCAGGAACCCTGGTCTTTGACGAGATAGACACTGGTATTGGAGGCGAAGTTGCGGTTGCAGTGGGCGATCACCTTAAAAAACTTGCCTCTGCAAGGCAGATATTGTGCATTACACATCTAGCGAGCATTGCGGTTTATGCCGATAATCAGCTAAAGATAGAAAAAGGAGCAGCCGGAGATATGACAAGCACAGCCGTCTTCCCTGTGGCCGGAGACAGTCGGGTTCAGGAAATTGCACGTATGCTTTCCGGGGATTCATCTTCCGAAGAGTCTTTGGAACA
>Ga0256404_1010244_pt1 | contig 13049 bp, 7 predicted proteins | sample RumenRJG_01DNA_FD_185990 | JGI IMG/M metagenome (GOLD analysis project Ga0256404, IMG submission 185990) | Bovine rumen microbial communities from Lethbridge, Alberta, Canada - RJG_01 | ecosystem: Host-associated > Mammals > Digestive system > Stomach > Rumen | place: Canada: Alberta | collected...
GCCCGCAACTTCTTTAAGATATGGGACATCACCGATCCTGCCTATAAAAAGCATGCATCGCTCTTCAATAGCTGTTTGCGCAACGTAGAAACTGGCGAATGGGTTATCAGTCTCTTCAATGATTATGCTGTATATAATAATAAGGTGTGGCAGTATGAGAAGAAGTCAGACAAGAAGATTGTGCTCTCCTCTGGCAATGACAAGATAGCCGTCTCTATCGGCAAAGAGAAGGAAGGCAAGCGCGTATTTACTATTGACGGTAAGAAGCTGATGCTCTCTGCCATTACCACCAGCACCATTACCGACTATCCAACAGCAGACGAGACTTCTTTTAATACCGAATTGAAAGAGGGTAATGCCGTCGTGAGCGGTTGGCTGAGATACCCAAAAGAGATGCTCAAAAGCAGTCTGACCGTCGAGGCTTCGCTTGGTGACGTCGCTACCGATGACTATACTCATCATTCCACGCAGGCCGACTCTTTGGGCCGCTTCGAGTTGGATGTTCCGCTCGTTGGCACACAGGGAGTCTCCCTGCTCATACGGACCAGAGAGAATGAGACTGTTGACGGTGTCGGTGTCGTGCTGACACCGGGTGAGAAGTATTTCATGCTGAAAGACTACAAGTCATCGCAGACACTTTTTATGGGTGATGACGCCCGACTGCAGAACGAGTTGCAGACAGAGAACCCAAGCATGGACTATGTAGGTTTTATAGATAACCCTGTGAGTGACGACTCCGTGAGGGTCATGGCACAGAAGTGGATACAAAGCTATGAGCGGTGCGTGGCCCATACCAATGATTTCCTGGCCCAGCACCCCAACATGAGCAAGCGCTTTCGTGATTATATAAGCGGGAGCCATCGTCTTGATGTCTGCTCCCAACTGCTGATGATGCACTATAATACCTATACCCGCTTATTGCCTGCCGATGTCATGCAGTGGGTTGAAGACCACTCGGTTATTGATACTTCACTGCCTGTCAATCTCATTAGCGGGTTGGCTTCGATGCTGAGATACAAGCGCGAGTGCTATACTTGGGCCGATCCACGAATCAATGTGCTGTGGAGGAGGGCCTCCGTCCTGCCTTGGCTTGAGTCGAAGGGCATGCTCCGTCTCAGCGATGAGGACCATGTCGCCATCAGTCAGGTTGAGCAGATGAACAGGGAAATTTTCGCTCTTTATACCCGGATAAAAGACCGCCGTGCGCTCAATGACTCCATCCGAGGCGTTCAGGAGAAATACGCGGAGCATGTCGATGCGGTCAACAAAATCCAAGAAAGTGCTGACTACCAGAAGGCCTTGAACACGCTGTGCGTTGGTGGCGAGCAAGGTATTGCCAATGCCATCATCGACTCGCTTTGCACCGACCCGCTCGTCAACGCCATACACCACACGCAGATACTCAACGAGTATATTGACCACGAGAGATGTGCGCTACCGGAGGAACTGGAGCCTTACATCGCACTCATCAAGGAGCCATTCTTCAGAGATGTCATCACCAAGAAGAACGACTACTACAAACAACTGATGAAGGAAAAGGAAGCTGCTGTGAATGCCTGCATCCATCCGTCATCAGACGTGGAGGGACTCACCGATGGCAAGGCTATTATCGACAAAATTGTCGAGCCCTATCGGGGTAAGATAGTGTATCTTGACATCTGGGGCACTTGGTGTGCACCGTGCAAACGCAAGTTGAGCGAGTCGCACAAACTAAAGTCCGAACTGAAGGATTATGACATCGTGTATCTCTATTTGGCTAACCGTTCGCCTGAAAAGTCGTGGAAGAACGTCATCGCAGAGTATAATCTCACAGAGCCTAATTGCGTTCACTATAACCTGCCTGCCGACCAGCAGTATGCCGTTGAGCAGTATGTGGGGCTGACAGGCTATCCCACCTATCGACTTTTCGACAAGCAAGGCCGTATGCATCATCTCAATTGGCTCGACGACGAAAACCTTTCCGAGTTCAAGAAGAAACTTGATGCAATGGAAGAATAATTGGGAATGAAATAGAACAAATATGAATATGAACAAGCGAACCATCATCACCGCAATGCTCGCCCTCGTTGCAATGGCTGGGCAGGGGCAGACAATCAAAAGAGTAGAAGCCTCACTCGAGGACTTCATGGAACACATGGCTATGTACGGCTACGAGGTTTTCACCTACGACATTTCGTCTCTGCGCGACTCCGTGTCGGGCTTCACCATCGTCATCCGAGAGTATAATCAGCAGGGAATGATTGACGAGAAGAAACTGTACGGCTTCAGGACAAAGACCATGATATCAGACTTCAACGAGCAAGACCAGAAGAGTATCTATGAGGAAAAAGATGGTGACGACATGGAACGGGGCATATACCGTCTTTCAAAGACCCTCTCCATTGGCTTCTCTCCCATTCAGTCGGACTCCATCGAGACCATCACCCTGCGTTCGTCTCGCAATGATGCATCGCCTTGGAAACTGATATTGAAACCTATTCCGGGAGCTCCGCAAACCGTTTACCGCTATCAAAAAGCGCCATACCAGCCCACTTCTTTCTCCCTTGACACCTTCATTCCCCTTGTCTTCTATGGTTCATTCTGGTGGGACGAGCAAGCAAAAGGATGGCGCTTCTGTGGAGAGACCGAACTGACAGAGGAGAAAGCCAAGACCAGCGACTACTTCAAATACTGCCCACATTATTATATCATTGGCGCAGTATTCCATAAATAATCAAAATGAACGAAGGAAATCCTGCACGATTATAACTTCAGTGAGAAGATACAACGCAAATACAAAAAGATTTTAATCGTTCTTTCCAAACCATAGGAAGGAACGCTTTTGACTGAAACCGATGTCATCCACCCAGCAGAGGCGGTCGTCGGTCATGGCAATGGCACGGATGCGGGTGATGTCGGCATATTTCTTGTCACGATAGCCGAGGGGAACATCCGCTATCTCTATTTCCTCATTGGGCTCGATGATGCTCACCGTCTGCGGCACTTTCACTACATCGTACTCATCCTTATACATATCGGTATAGTGGATGCAAAGGAAAAGACGCACGTTTTCCAGGCGTTTACCTGACTTGTTACGGATGGTCACCTGCATTTCATCCTTGTCAGTCAGGACAAGCCATTTGGAATCAGGCTCCACTTTCACGTCCAAAAACTTACGGTCGATAAGCAACTGCTTAAAGCCTACAGGCAGATTCTGCTCACAGAACTGCATATCGGAAAGGAGTCCGTCATAATATTTCTGGTTGCCACGACGGAAGAAATGATTGTAAATCTCATTCTTGCTCTCCTCTTGTTTTGCATGATCCGCATAATACTTGGCTTTCATCAGATTGGGACTGAACACACCATTACCCTCCATCATGGAACGATAGAGTTGCAGGAGATAGAGTCCCTCGGAAGTATTATTCAAATAGGTACGCATGCAATAGGAGTCGAGCATATCTGTGAGTTGAGCCGCCTGCCGGGGATATTCCACTGAAGCCTGATGGAAACAACTCAAGGCTTGATCGGCTTCTCCTATCCGCTGATAGAGCACACCGCGCAGAAGCATGGCAGGAGCCGTCTTGTCAGGATTCTTAGCCATATAGTCATCGAGTATGTTAAAAGCTGAAGCGAAATGGGAGCCCAAACCTACCCTATGTCCCTCCGTAGGAGAACCCACCCTATGTCCCTCCCGAAGGGAGGGATTTTGAATAGTATCAGTAACAGAAATCTCAGCAGAAGTCACATCAAGCCTCCTTCCCTTCGGGAGGGATTGAGGGTGGGTATTCTGGGTTTTTACGCCCACCACAATCTCTGCCTGCGCCTTCAGCAGTTGACCCTCAGTACAGTTGGGATATTTCTTCAAAATGGCATCAGCTCCCTGAAGTGCACTTTCCGCCTGGCCCCCGTAAAGATCGAGATACACCTTGTCTTTTTCCACACAAAGCGCGTCATACTCCTTCATATATTTATGGTAGATGGGCGCATAGTCGGAGAGATATTTCAGATAGGATGCCTCCAGTTTGGCAATATCGTTGCGCACATTCTGACGCAGTTCCTTGTCTTTCTTGTAGTTGGAGAAAGCCGTATGGGTTGCCTCGGATGCTTCTTTATGATGGAAAATATCGAGCAGTACGATGGGATTGCCCATCACGGTGTTCACAACGTCCAGAATGTTCACACGGCGAGTCATCTCCATGCCGCCTGTGGCTGCACTCCGCGCCAGCATCCAAGCATCGCTGAGATTCTTGTCGAGAGCCTGCAACTGATACATATACTGCAAGACAGGCAGCATCTTTTGCTTGGCTTCCAACACGTCGGGAGCCACACCTTCGTAGTCCTGGTGTGCCATGAACTTCAGAAAGTCGTCGAAGTTCTCCGAATTAGCCTGTGCCAGTTCCAGCGCATTCATCACGCGCACGGTCTTCTCCAAATCGTAATCTTTGTTGACGGTAAGTTGCTGATTGGAGATGGCCTCATAAGCAGGCACGAATTCATCCACAGGCTTGTAGTTGGACAGTTCGAAGGGATCGGCGGTTTTCACGTCGCATCCCGCCAGCAAGAACAGACAGAACAACACAAACAGGACCTTTCTCATTTTCAGTACTTTATAGGTTTTCTGTGCAAAGATAAGTAAACTTTTTAAATGTGATGCGGTTTCCTTCGGTTTTTTCACCTTGTTTCTCGAATATTGGTATTGGTCTGAAGAGCTTCTTTAGAGACAAAATATGCTGATTTATAATGTATTATATGGCAAATAATAAAATGTTTTAGTCTGGATTACAAAATAATCTAATCTGCCTTAAAAAGTAATTTAGTCTAAATTGCTTTGTAATTTAGTCTAAAACAGAAAGTAATTTAGTCTAAATTGGTTTGCAATTTAGTCTAAATTGCTAAATGGTTTTTTGATTATTAAAAGGTAAGGAAAACACGGGATGGGGAGACTGAAAGGAATTGGAAAACGGGACATACGCCACTTTTATATAATTTTAATATGAATAATTGTTCGTTTTACAATTATTTTTATATCTTTGCACTCACAATCTACTATTGTTTTAAACATAATAACAAAAACCTAACATATAACTTATGAAGAAAAGATTAATTTTATCAACTTTACTGTTGGGTGCATTAGCATCTGTAAACCCAGTTATGGCTGCTGACGGCAGCCACCAATACACCATCCAGGCTAAGAAGCCCGGAGCTGTGATTCAGCCAACGATGTATGGTGTGTTCTTCGAAGATATTAACTTCGGTGCCGACGGCGGACTCTATGCCGACATGGTGGAGAACCGTTCATTCGAGTTTCCACAGAACCTGATGGCCTGGCAGTCTTTCGGCAAAGTGGAAGTGAGAAACGATAATCCTGCCTTCGCACGCAATCCGCATTATATCAGACTCTCGGATGATGGCCATAGCGACAAGTGGACAGGCATCGAGAATCGCGGCTACTTCGGCATGGGCTTGAAGAAAGACATGGGTTACAAGTTCAGCGTCTATGCACGTTCAAACGGTAATGCAAAGATCCGCGTGGAACTGGTAAGTTCTCATAACGAAGTAATTGCCAAGAAGGGACTGGAGGTTTCTGGCAAGGACTGGAAAAAATATACCGTGGAGCTGAAATCCACCAAGACAGACGCCCATGGACTGCTGCGCATCTTCCTGGAAAGCAAGGACGGTCTGGACATGGACCATCTGTCACTTTTCCCAAACGATGCATGGAAGGGTCTGCTGCGTGCTGACCTCGTGAAGGATCTGAAAGACCTGAAACCCGGTGTATTCCGCTTCCCTGGCGGTTGTATTGTGGAGGGTACTGACCTGGCAACCCGCTATCAATGGAAAAATTCCGTAGGCCCCGTGGAGAATCGTCCGCTGAACGAGAACCGCTGGAACTACACATTCCCTCATCGCATGTATCCGAACTATTTCCAGAGCTATGGACTGGGCTTCTATGAGTTCTTCCTGCTTTCTGAGGAAATCGGTGCTGCTCCGCTGCCGGTGGTTAGCGTAGGACTGTCCTGTCAGTTCCAAAATAACGGCGAGCAGTTCCATGTTGCCGTTGACGACCTGCAGCCCTATATCGACGACGCACTCGACCTGATTGAGTTTGCCAATGGCGGAACCGATACCAAATGGGGAAAACTGCGTGCCGATATGGGCCATCCTGCTCCCTTCAACCTGAAACATATCGGTGTGGGTAATGAGCAGTGGGGTCCAATGTATCCCGTTCGTCTGGAGAAGTTCATCAAGGCCATCCGCGCCAAGTATCCCAACATCCAGATTGTAGGTACCAGTGGTCCTTCACCCGACGACAAGGACGGCAAGGAGTTCACTTACGGTTGGAAAGAAATGACCCGGCTGAAGGCCGACCTCGTGGACGAGCACTTCTACCGCGATCAAGACTGGTTCCTCTCTCAGGCTGGTCGCTATGACAACTATAATCGCAAAGGTCCGAAGGTATTTGCCGGAGAATATGCCTGTCATATCAAGGGCGGCGACCAGCACACCCCCATCGACGTACCAACTGGTAAGAATACTTTTGAAGCAGCCCTTTGTGAGGCTGCCTTCATGACAGGCCTGGAGCGTAATGCCGACATCGTGTGGATGGCTACTCCCGCTCCTTTGTTTGCCCATGTGGATGGCTGGCAGTGGCGCCCTGATCAGATTTGGATGGACAACCTTTCCACCATGCGTACGCCTACCTATTATGTTCAGCAGATGTATTGTGAGAATGCCGGCACCAACGTGCTGAAGATGACCGAAGGCAAGGAAGCCATCAAGGGACAGGACGGTATGTATGCCACTGCTTGTTACGACAAGAACACTCAACAATATATCGTGAAAGTTGCCAATACAAATGCGGTCGCCAAGGACATCACGGTGACCTTCAAGGGCATCAAGAGCCTGCCTGAAGGCAAAGTGACCACGCTTCACCACGACAACCCCAACGCCATCAACACGTTGGAAAACAAAAACGTAGTGGTTCCGCAGACAGGCAGCGTAAAGGCTGAAGGCAATGTGCTGAAGGTGAGTGTTCCCGCCAAGACATTTGCGGTGTATCGCTTCTAGTTAATGCTAGGCAGGCCTAGGACAGCCTAGGATTTCTAGAAACAAAACAAATCATGAAAAGACTAATCTATAGCGTACTCCTCGCGCTGCTGTGTATCGGCCTGGGCCATGCACAGCAGCGGCGGGAATGGCCACGCGAACCTTTCAAGACAGACACGCTGATGGTGCACGACCCTGTGATGGCCTATGAAAACGGCACCTATTATATCTATTCCACCGGAATGGGTATAGGAGCAGCCACTTCCAATGACCTGAAAACATGGACCGTATATCCAGAGGGTGTCCTGAAAGACCAAATACCGACATGGACGCAGGACTCCGTGCCGGGTTTTAAACGTCATATCTGGGCTCCCGACATTATCCAATGGCATGGGAAATGGTGGATGATGTACAGCTGCTCTACATTCGGAAAGAATGGCTCAGCCATCGGTCTGCTCACCAACAAGACGCTGAATCCCCAATCCCCAGACTACCGCTGGGAAGACTGTGGCGCCGTGGTGGTTTCGAAAGAAAACCGCGACAACTGGAACGCCATCGACCCGAACATTGTCATCGACGACGAAGACCATCCTTGGGTGGTGTGGGGTTCCTTCTGGGACGGCATTCAGATGGCCAGCCTTGACTCCACTATGCATCCGATCTCAAAACCCGTCACCATAGCCCGACGCCATGCTCTGGGATGCAAGGACGCTGAACCCAATCCCACTTCGAAATATGCCGGCACCAATGCCATCGAAGCGCCATTCATCATGAAGCACGATGGATGGTACTATCTGTTTGTCTCATGGGACTACTGCTGCCGCGGAGCCAAAAGCAACTATCGAGTAGCCGTGGGGCGCAGCCGAAAGGTGGATGGCCCTTACGTGGACCATGACGGAAAGGATATGCGCGAAGGTGGAGGCACACTATTCGTAGAGGGAGACCACAAGACTTTTGAAGCCATGGGGCATTGTGCAGCTTACCAGATAAACGGTAAAGACCTCTTTATCTGCCACGGTTACAGTGTGCCGCTGAAGGGAGCCTCCATCCTCGTGCAGAAGGAAATCTGCTGGACGGAAGACGGATGGCCGGTTTTGGTTAAGAATTGAGAGGTTAATGGTTAAAGGTTATAGTTGAGAGTTTATCAATATTGAAAAGACTGGGAATCCTTTTGACTGGGTGGATGCTGGCTGTCATATCAATAGCCGCTCCTTTTGCAGGTAAGCATTACAACATTGCCTACCTGAATATGAGGAATGGGCTGCTCGGCAACTATATCTCCGACATCTATCTCGACAGTGACGGTTTCATCTGGATTGCCACGAGTGGAAGCGGGCTGGTGAAATATGACGGCTACAACTATTTTTCTCCCAACAACATCAACATGGGATTCACACCCAAGAGCAACTCATGCCGCAATCTGGTTGAGGACAAGTTCCACAGGCTTTGGGTGGCTTACGAGGAAGGGACCGATATCATCGACCTGCATTCCATGCACAATTGGGAACCAAAAGGCGACAGTCTGATTCACCAGGCATTGTCGCAACAAGCCGTGACCGTATACCGCGACTCAAAAGACTGTATTTGGCTCGTCGCGCGTTCCTATATATATTATATACAGATGGATGAAAACGGTGACATCCGGAAGGTGATTCCCTACCGTTATACGAGTAACAAATTCAACATCAACATCTGCGACATGGACAACGACGGTTCTGTATGGGCTACCATTGAGGGAGGACTCTATCGCCTGAGGGTGAAAAACGATAGGATAGTCAGGGAGACCATCTCGCAGGCCATCCACGACATACGGGATGCCGACATCAACGACTTCATCTGGAAAGACACCGAACTGTGGATTTCTTCTGGCTACGGCCTCTTCCGTTTCGACAAGACAGACCATCTGCACAGCCATTACCACAAAGACGATGGCTCGGGACTCCTCCACAACACTGTGACCAAACTTGCCATCGGCCCCGACAACACACTGGTAGTAGGCACATTAGGCGGCATCAACACCTATAACAGCACAACCGACAGTTTTGAACAATGGAACACGAAAAGCAAGGAAATGCCACTGAGCAGCGATTTCATCAGTTGCATAAAATACCTGCAGGGACTGTTGTGGATTGGAACGGAGACGGGTGGAGCCATGAAACTGTCGCCCTGTGTATTGATGCTTACCAACTACGTACATTCTTCAGCAGAAGGCAGTCTTTCGCCCAATGCCGTCAATGCCATGTATGCAGAAGACGACGGTACGCTCTGGGTGGGAACCGTAGAAGGAGGACTGAACCGCAAAGAAGCAGGTAGCAATGATTTCGTACATTTCACCAAGAGCAATTCTGCCCTACCCCACAATTCCGTGTCAACACTGACTGCCGACAACCGCAAACAGCTTTGGATTGGCACTTGGGGAGGCGGTATTAGCCTCATCAACTTAGAACAACATCAGCAAATCATTCCCTTGACAATTGATTCCCATTATGCACCGCTGTTGGTTTACATCGGTGCCTTGCAATACGATGCCATCAACGACCTGATGTGGATTGGCACAAACGACGGGCTCTACTGCTATGATTACCATACGGGAGAAATTATGGAACCCTTCCAGGGATGCACACAGATAAGAGGCTGTATCGGAAGTATTATCGACAAGGACGGACGGCTATGGATGGGAACGATTGAAGGAGGTATCCGCATCAATCTGAAAGACCGCGAAAAAGGAGAGACCAAGGGACAGCAATTCAAAGCGGAGTTTCTGAAACACAAACTCGACAAGCCGGAAAGCGGTATCATTGAAAAGATGAGTTGTTTCTGTGAGGCAAAAGACGGTACGCTTTGGATCGGCAGCAACGAATACGGTATCTACCATCTGACAACTGATAAAGACGGCCATCCGCGTTTTCAAAACTACAACATGCAACACGGGTTGGCCAACAACGGAGTAAAGGGTATCGTAGAAGACCATAACGGCACACTCTGGATCACGACCAAGAACGGACTTTCACAATTCAATCCACAGACAGACGTCTTCAATAACTACACGGAAGAAGATGGACTCCCTAATTCACAGTTCTACTGGAACTCCGCCATCATCAACAAACAAGGCTTCATCTTCCTGGGCACCAACAGCGGGCTCTGCATGCTGCACGGTATCAATAGTGAGGCCTCCTATAAAGGACACCTGCGCTTTACACACCTGAATATTGACAACCGTGACATCATAGCCGACGGGAAATACCTCCAAGAGGACATCTCACAAGCCAAGAAGCTGACCATGCATGAGAACGACAAGGCACTTACCATTGAATTCTCTGCCCTGAACTACGGCAACGAACGTAACGGCATCTACAGTTACAGGATGAAAGGATTTGAAGAAGAATGGATTCAACTTCCCACCGGACAACACTCCATCCGATATACATCACTGAAAGGCGGCACATATACGCTTGAAGTGAAATACAGTTCGGCATTGGCATCACAGGAAGAGACAGCCCAACTGGAAATAGAGGTTATCCCCTATTTCTGGAAACGATGGTGGTTCGTCAGTGGAATGGCTATTCTCTTCGTGGTCTTAGGTGCCTATTTCTATCGCTGGCGAATGAGACAGGTGCGCGAAAAAGCACGCCAGCAAGAAGCAAAGAAAGCAATGGCACCCATCATCAAGGCTCTGCACGAATCCAAAGATCCCAAACAACTGCAGCAGCGCATTGAGAGTATCCTTCATGTCCAGAAAAAATACGAAGACAGTTTCAACAAAAGTGCTGAGGTGGACAAAATGGATACACAAATGAAAAACAAACCATTCATGGATAAGGTCATCCATGTTCTGGAAGAAAACTATAAGAACTCAGAATTCGGTGTGCCTGAGCTTTGCAAGGCCATGAACATGAGCCGTCCGCTTTTATCGAGACGCCTTAATGAAGAAGCAGGATTGCCAACAACACAATTTATCCGCAACTACCGCCTGAATATAGCCAAACAGTTGTTACAAGAATCAGGTGGACGGAATATCGCAGAAATAGCTTTCAGCGTAGGGTTCAACGACCCCAAATACTTCACACGCTGCTTTACCAATCTCTATGGGGTGAGTCCAAGCGCCGTTCATTAATGTTAACGCGCACAAAAAAAAGTGTGTAAAACTCAGAAATTCACAAAAGTGGCAAATCAACACTTTTAAAACGTTTTGTCCACCTTATATTTCGTTTTGTCCACTAAACATAGGCACAAATTATATAATTTTGCCCCGAATTCTTACCTAATTATGCATCGAGATGGTAAAAACCGATACATCTATATATATCTATTAACAATAATAACTAAAAACAATTTAACATGAGGAAACAACTATTTTCAGTGATGCTTACACTGAGTGTTGTTGGGGGTCTGACAATCTGTTCAGTTCCCGCCATGGCATCAGTAGAGCAGACTCAGACCATTCAGGTCAAGGGTCAGGTTGTTGACCAAGACGGTGAACCTCTTATTGGAGCTACCGTTAAGGTGAAAGGTGCACAAACTGGTGCTGTTACCGATCTCGACGGTAATTTCCAGGTTAATGCTCCTGCGAATGGTACTTTAGTAATCAGTTATGTGGGTTACAAAGACCGCGAAATTGCCGTTAATGGACGAGCAATCATCGAATCCATCCAAATGGAGAGTGACTCTCAAGTACTCGACCAGGTGGTTGTCGTGGGTTATGGTGTTCAAAAGAAGGCCGACCTGACGGGTTCCGTATCTATCGTGAATGCCGATGAGCTGAAGCGTGTGTCACACTCCAACGTATCTTCGATGCTCGAAGGTAAGGTGGCCGGTGTGCAGATTACTTCTGACGGTCAGCCAGGTGCCGACCCATCGGTTCGTATCCGTGGTATCGGTTCTTTCGGTAGCACAGCCCCTCTGTACGTTATCGACGGTGTGCCCATGGGAACTTCTATCCGCGACTTCTCTCCTAACGACATCGAGACCATCCAGGTGCTGAAGGACGCATCTGCCGGTGCCATCTACGGTTCTCGTGCTGCTAACGGTGTGGTGATCATCACGACCAAGGGCGGTAAGAAAGAACAGCCTCTGAAGGTTGACTACAAGGGCTACTTCGGTATCGACAAGATTCAGAAGGACGTTTATGACATTATGGATGCCAACCAGTACAGCCGCTATCTCGGTATTGCTGCCGAGAATGCCGGTATTCCTGCTCCAGGCGGCTACACTAAGGGCGAAGACGGTTACTATCACTTCCGCGACAACACGAATACCAACTGGCTCGACGAGGCCTTCAAGACCGGTATTCGTCAGAACCACAACGTAAACCTGAGCGGTGGCGGTGCCAACAACACCTATAACATCAGTCTCGACTATTACAAGCAGAAGGGTACACTTGAAGGTTCCGGACCAAACTTTGAACGTTACACCGCACGTGTGAACAACACGATGGACATCAAGTTCATCAAGTTCCGCACCAGTCTGGTTTACTCACACTCCGACCAGGACAACATGGCCGTATCTAACGCCAGCGAGTACGTACAGGGTCTTTATGGTAACCTGGGTAACGTGCTCAGCGGTGTGCTGAACATGCAGCCCACTATCAAGGCTTACGACCCCAGCACATGGGTACTCGACGACATCGTTGGTTCTGCCAGTGCCTATAAGTACGATGCCTACGGCTATGGCGTGTATTACGACACCATTCACGGCGACATCTCGGCCATGAACCCGCTGCTCGTCAACAACATGCTTACCCGCAACACCATCGTTGACCGATTCCTGGGTACAGCTTCAGCTGACGTTGACCTGCTTGACATGGTCGGCGTAAAAAGCAAGGACCACAAACTCACTTACAGAATAAACCTCTCATACAGCACAACATCTTGCAACGACAAGACCTGGATTCCCGCATGAACATTAATGTTGGCAAACGGCTGCAAACGGTCGCAAGTAATCGGTTGATTATCAGTTAACAAGCGTTTGCAGTTTTTCCATATGGCTATTGTGAGTTCCATCCGTTTTGATTAATTTTGTAC
>Ga0256404_1010245_pt1 | contig 13046 bp, 7 predicted proteins | sample RumenRJG_01DNA_FD_185990 | JGI IMG/M metagenome (GOLD analysis project Ga0256404, IMG submission 185990) | Bovine rumen microbial communities from Lethbridge, Alberta, Canada - RJG_01 | ecosystem: Host-associated > Mammals > Digestive system > Stomach > Rumen | place: Canada: Alberta | collected...
TATTGAGACGGTGATTCTGCTCCCGGAAGGAACAATGGAGTCCGAACTGCGGCGGATGGAAGATCAGATTGCGGTAGCTGCGATGAGGGAAGGTGTTTCTGTCCTCGGCGGTCATACGGAAGTGACATCTGCGGTGAGCCGGCCGGTTATCATCGGTTCGGGAATCGGGACGAAAAATGGATTGAGGGATGAATCAAGAAATGGATTGAGGGATGAATCTGGGAATGAATCAAGCAATGTATCAGGGAATGGATTGAGAAATGAATTAAGGAGTGAGCTGAGAAAAGAATACTGCCTGCCTACGGCCCTTGCAGGTTTTGACGGACAGGTGATTTTAATGACTTCTTTTGCAGGGCTTGAGGGAAGTGCGATTCTCGGATTCGAGAAGGAGAAGGAACTCTCCAGGCAGTTCTCGGCCTCTCTCGTGCAGACGGCAAAGGAAGCAGCAGATCATCTTTCTGTGCGTTCCGCGGCGGAAATTCTGTGGAGGCTCTCCGGGGAAAGTGGTTTCAGTAAAAATGGCATTCGGATGGTGAACCTTTCCGAGGGCGGTTTTTACGCCGGTCTGTGGAAGCTCGCAGAGAAAACGCACTGTGGAGTGGATGTCGATCTGAAAAAGGTCCCAATCCTCCAGGAGACGATTGAAATCGCCAATTTCTTTGATATTGATCCCTACTGGATGGAATCAGCCGGAAGTCTTCTTGCGGCCATTCCGGCGGGAAAGGCAGAAGAAGTTTTGACGGGGCTTGCGGAGAGCAGTATACCAGCCGCCGTTATCGGAACGCTGAATGACTCGAATCAGAAAATTATTCGGAATGGGGACGAGATGCGCTTCCTCGACCGGCCGCAGGCGGATTCGTTGAGGAAAATTCTGATATAGTGTTATAAAGGGATAGGAAGCAGACGCGATGCGACTTTGACAGAATATGGTCCGTCTGCATGAATGGGTGCGTGCAGAGCCTAAGCGGAGCATTGCTCATAAGAATACTCCGGTCGGCTTCTGGTTTTTGCGGCGGGAGCAGATTTTTATGGGCGGGCTCCAGCATACACTGAAACAGGAGTTTATTTTTCATCATGGAAATTGTTCTTCATCAGCCGGAGATACCGAGCAATACAGGAAACATCGGACGCACCTGCGTCGCAACGGGAAGCGGCCTTCATATCATCGAGCCGACCGGGTTTATCCTGAATGACAAATATCTCAGGCGCGCGGGAATGGACTATTGGGATCATCTGCGGCTTACACGATATATTAATTATGAAGATTTCCTCGCAAGAAACCCAGGAGCGACTGTATGGTATGCGACGACCAAGGCGCATCAGTGCTATACCGATGTTCATTACGGACTGCATGATTTCATCATGTTTGGAAAAGAGAGCGCCGGCATTCCGGAAGACATTCTCGTCGAGAATGAGGATCACTGCATCCGAATCCCGATGGGACCGGACATTCGGTCTCTGAACCTGGCAAACTCGGTGGCAATCGTCCTTTACGAGGCGCTGCGGCAGCAGGGGTTTCACGGGCTTGAAGAATACGGAAATCTGCATCACCTGAAGTGGAAAGAAAAAGATTCCTGAAGAGAGCCAATAGAAAGGAAGAGCCTACAGCAAGGAAGAGCCAATAGAAAGCTTATTCGGGCATTTCTCCCGCGAGTACCGCAGAGAGGCGCGCTGGAGGACACTGCAGGGGGAGAGTGAAGAAAATAAAAGGAGGGCCGCATTTTCTGTAGAGAAATGCAGCCCTTTTACTATGTGCGGCCGGTGTCTGATCACCGTCTCCTGCCTGATTCTTTTTCTATGGCGCAGGCTTAAACGATTATTACTCGTCAAGGTAGTCGCGGAGCTTCTTGCTCTTGGATGCGCTGTGGGAGAGTTTGCGCATTGCCTTCGCCTCAATCTGGCGGATGCGCTCGCGGGTAACGCCGAATTCGCGCCCGACTTCCTCAAGGGTTCTCGGCTTCCCGTCGTCGAGGCCGTAGCGCAGACGGAGAACCTTCTGCTCGCGGTCGGTCAGGGTCCCGAGGACCTCATTCAGCTGTTCCTTGAGGTGCATGCTGGTGACAGCCTGCTCCGGAGCTTCCTGCTTGTCATCCGGAACGAAATCGCCGATGCTCGAATCGTCCTCTTCGCCGACCGGGGTCTCCAGAGAGACCGGCTCCTGGGAAATTTTGACGATCTCGTTGACCTTTTCAACCGGAATATCCATAGCCTTCGCAATTTCCGCGGGCTGCGGTTCACGGCCGAGCTCGGTGGTCAGCTGGCGCTTCGTGCGGGTGTATTTGTTCATCGTCTCGACCATGTGGACAGGAATGCGGATCGTGCGCGCCTGGTCGGAAATTGCGCGGGTGATGGACTGGCGGATCCACCAGGTCGCATAGGTTGAGAACTTGAATCCCTTGCGGTATGCAAACTTGTCGACCGCCTTGAGAAGTCCCATGTTGCCTTCCTGAATCAAATCGAGGAAGGACATGCCGTGGCCCACGTATTTCTTCGCGATGGAGACGACCAGACGAAGGTTTGCCTCCGAGAGCTCTTTCTTGGCGGTGTTGCCGTCGGCCGAAATAGATTTCAGGTCATTCAGGTTTTTGCCGACGAAGATTTCATACTTCTCCTGCATCTCGCTGTCGATCTTGTCCTGCATGGTAGGAGCGTCTGCATCTGCCTGTGCTTCTTCGAATTCATCATCGCCCATTGGAAGGGAGAAGCTTTTATCGACCATCTCCTGCGTGACGGTACCGCCGTCCGGAAGGAGTTTTTTCTTCATGATATTGTCGGCAATGCGTCCGTTTTCGATGCGGCGTGCGATTGCGACTTCCTGATCGGCCGTGAGCAGCGGAATCGATCCGATTTCCTTGAGGTACAGTTTGACGGGATCCTCGATGTTCACCTCGGCGGAAAGATTGTCATAGTCGATTTTGGCCTCGACCTCTTCCTTTTCGGTGTCGATGTCCTCCCTGTCAGAATCATCGTCGCTTTCGAGATCGTCATCGTCGTCGTCCATGTCATCGGAATCGCCTGCGGAATCCTCTTCCGTGTAAACGTCAATTCCCTCGCTCTCAAAATATGCTGAGATCTCATCTTTCTTCTCGTCTGAGAGGTCGGCACTGCGGAATGCGGCGTCGATATCGTTCTGGGAAATCGTGTCGTTGTTTGCCTTGGCGGCCCTGATGAGACTTGCGAGCTTTTCTCTGAATTCTGTTTCGTCCATATATACCTCCGTGAATGCGCCTTTTCCCTGCTCTTCGAAACAGATTTCGGAACAGGTTTCTCAGGCGTCGGTATAATTAATATTCGCCGCGGAGGCCCGATTTCCTTTTTTGCTTTGAAAAATTTTTGCATCCGTTGGTTGCAAAACTGACTTCGGGCTGACTGTCTCCGGAGGCAATTCTGCAGGTGTTCCGTGCGCCTGCACTGCAGGGAACAGTCGTTGACCTGTTAATACCGTTTCGGGGAACAGTCATTGCTCTTCAATACCATTGCAGGACAGGATTACTGATCTTCCTGCGACAGCGGCAGGGAGAAAATAAACTCGCTGCCAACCCCTTCGGTTGAGACAACATTGATATTCTCGCCGTGTGCGCGCAGAATCTCCCGGACGATGGACAGACCGAGCCCGGTGCCGTTCTTGTCCTTGCCGCGGGAGAGATCGGTCTTGTAGAAGCGGTCAAAGATGAGCTTCTGTTCGTTCTTCGGGATACCGATGCCGGAATCCTTCACCGACGTAAAAACTTTACTGTGCCGTTCGGTTGTCTCGATGCGGACGACGGAATCGCTGTGGCTGAATTTGATTGCATTGTCGACGAGATTGTAGAGAACCTGTTCGATCCGTTCTCGGTCTGCGTTTACGTGAAGATGCTCGCCGGTGAGCACGAGCTCAATGGCTACCTTCTTGTTGCGGCAGGTCTGCTCGAACGAAGCTGCAACGGAGCGGATGACCTCATTGATGTCAAAATCCGTGCGGTGCAGGATCATGCCGGTGGACCCGACGTTGCCCAGGGTGAGAAGGCCGTTCGCAAGCTTGGTCAGGCGGTTTGTCTCGCTGAGGACAACCCCGAGGTATTTGGACTGCTGTTCCGGAGGAATCGTGCCGTCGAGGATGGCTTCGAGAAAGCCCTTGATGGAGGTGAGCGGTGAGCGCAGATCGTGGGAGATGTTTGCAACGAATTTCTTCTGGTCATCCTCCTTGCGGTCGACTTCGCTTGCCATGTAGTTCAGGGAAGCGGCCAGGTAGCCCATTTCATCATCGGAGTCGACGCTCAGGCGGTATTTCATGTTGCCGACCGCGTACTGCTCGGTTGCCGTGGTGATGCGGCGGAGCGGAACATAGACGGTCTCCGTGAAGAAAATGAGAATGATCATCGAGAGAAGAAACAGAACGATGAGCTCGAGGTAGGAGATATTCAGTTCCGAATTGGCCTCGGAGAGCACGGCGGAATAAGGTGCCGTGATGCAGACATAGCCGCGGATGACATAATCGCCGGTGATGGGTGCGATGACGGAAAGGCGCATATCCTCGTACATTCCGAAGAAATTGTCGGTGAAATAGTTCTTTCCGTTTCCGGCGAGTCCCGGATCAAAATCGGCGACATATACTTCGGAATCTGTGTTCGCGGCGTCCTTATTGTTTACGACCATCCGTCCGGACGGGTTCACGATATAGATGTCAGCACTCATAAACGTGCCGAGCGCTGCCAGCTGCTTTTGGACCGAATCGAGGGAGACCTCGCTGTTGTAAAGGTCGCTCGCATAGGTGTTGGCGATGAGCGTCGCCTCGCTGTAGAGGCTGTCGGCGCGGTTTTTGCTGCATTGATCGACCGTCATGTTCGAGATAAAAGTCGCGACGACGATGAATCCGAACACGCCGAAGAGAATGTAAGCGAGAATGAATTTGAGATAGAGAGTCTTGTGCATGGAATCTGCCTTCCGCCCTCAGGTGACTTCGAATTTATATCCGATGCCCCAGATGGTCGTGATTTTCCAGTCCTGCCCGCCGGGAATTTTCTCGCGGATGCGCTTGATATGGACGTCGACCGTGCGGGTGTCGCCGATATATTCGTATCCCCAGATCTGGTCGAGGAGCTGTTCCCTCGTAAAAACGCGTCCCGGGGACGCCGCAAGGAAGTAAAGGAGTTCCAGCTCCTTCGGCGGCATATCGACCGGTTTCCCGTTGTAGATGACGGAATAATTCGTGAGGTTGATGGTAAGTCCCGGATATTCCACAACCTTCTCGTCGCTGCTCTCCCTGACCGGAGTCTGCGGCTTTGTGCGGCGAAGGACCGCCTTCACGCGGGCGACAAGTTCTTTCGAGTCAAAAGGCTTCTCCATGTAGTCGTCGGCGCCGAGTTCGAGTCCCAGGACCTTGTCGAAAACCTCGCCCTTCGCGCTCAGCATGATGATCGGAACCTGACTGGCCGTGCGGATCTCCCGGCACACCTGATATCCGTCGATGCCCGGCAGCATGATGTCAAGAAGAATGAGATCGGGATTATAAGTCCGGAAGGCCTGCAGCGCAGACTCGCCGTCTCCGACGGTTTTCGTGTCAAAACATTCCTTTGTGAGATAAAGAGCGATGAGTTCCGCAATGTTGGCGTCATCATCGACAATCAAAATTTTCTGTTTCGAAGCAGGCATGTCTTTCCTCTTATTTCTTTAAAGTCACAATAGTCACCCCGGCGTCGCCTTCGCCGAATTCGCCGGCGCGGAAGGACTTCACGAAGTCCTGCTTCCGCAGATATTCCTGCACTGCCTTCCGCAGCGCACCGGTCCCCTTGCCGTGGACGATGCGGACGGTCTCCAGATGAGACAGGCGGGCATCGTCGAGATATTTGTCGAGATTATAAATTGCTTCATCCGTTGTCTGGCCGAGCAGATTGCACTCGGGAGAAATGGACTGCACGCGGGAGAAATCCATGTCGACATCTGCGCTTCTCCCGGCGGCGGCCATCGCGCGGTCCATGTATTTCTGTTTTGCCTCTCGTCTGTAATCGCCTTCCGTCTTTCCCTTCGGGGCGTCGTCCCAGACAAGGTCGCTCACCTTTGCGGCTGTGTGGATGATTCCGCAGAGAACGCCCACATTTCCCTTTTTGTCCGGAAGCTTTTCGACGGTTCCGGTGAGCCCCATCGAGAGAATACGGACGGTATCACCGATTTTCAGATCCGCAGCCTTCACCTTGCCCTTCGCGGCAGCGGCCTCCGAAGGATGATAGGAGAGCTTCTGGTCGCGTTTCTGCACTTTGCCGCGCAGTCCGGAGCGAATCCGCTCCATTTCAGAGGTGTCCGCAACATTTCCGCCGGCACGGGAAACTGCGGCGGCCTTCCGTATCTCGGAAATGGCATCGTCCGCCTCCTTCTTTGCATTTGCAAGAATGTCGCGTGCGCCTTCATTTGCCCGGCGCAGGATTTCCTGGCGCCGCTCGGCAAGCTGCTTTTCCCTTGTGTCCAGCTGCTTTTCCCGCGCATCCAGTTCGGCACGCAGCTTTTCCGCCTCCTGCTTCTCCTTCTCGGCCTTCGACCGCTCCGCGTCAAGTTCGGTGAGAAGATCCTCAAAACTGCGTGTCTCCGAGGTCATCTGCTGCCTTGCGGTTTCAATGATATAGTTCGGAAGACCGAGTTTTGACGCGATCGCAAAGGCGTTGGACTTGCCGGCAATTCCCATGATCAGATGATATGTCGGCTGAAGAGTCTCGACGTCAAACTCGCAGCTCGCGTTCATGACGCCCCCGGTGCGCATCGCATAGACCTTGAGCTCACTGTAGTGTGTGGTCGCAAGCGTGCGGATCCCGCGCGTGTGGAAGAAATCGAGGATGGAAATCGCAAGTGCCGCGCCTTCGCTCGGGTCGGTGCCGGCTCCAAGCTCATCGATCAGGCACAGGCAGTCCTTGTCGGCGCGCTTGCAGATGTTCACAATATTTGTCATGTGCGCGGAGAACGTCGAGAGATTCTGCTCGATGCTCTGTTCATCGCCGATGTCCGCAAAAACCTCGCGGAATGTGCTGAGTTCGCTCATGCTTCCGGCCGGGATGTGAAGGCCGGACAGGCCCATGAGCTCGAGGAGACCGACGGTTTTGAGGGTGACTGTCTTGCCGCCGGTGTTCGGCCCGGTGATGACGACCATGTCAAAATCCGCTCCGATCCGGAAATCGATCGGAACGACCTTTTTCTTGTCGATCATCGGATGGCGCGCCTTGTGGAGTTCGATGTAATGATCTTCATTGAAGACGGGCCGCGTTGCATCCATATCGACGGCAAGCTCTGCTTTCGCGAAAACAAAGTCGAGCCTCGTCATATTGGCGGCGTCGTCCTTCAGCTCCGTCAGGTGCTCATGTGCCTGTGATGCAAGATCTGCGAGGATGTTTTCAATTTCCTTCTTCTCCTCGGCCTCGAGCGCGCGCAGGGCGTTGTTCTCCTCGACGACGGCGGCGGGCTCGATGAAGAGCGTGCTTCCGGTTGAGGACGAATCATGCACGATGCCGGGAACCTGCGATTTGTACTCCGCTTTTACGGGGAGACAGTAGCGGTCGTCACGGGTCGTGATGATGGTATCCATGAGATATTGGGATGCGGCGCCGTTCACCATCTTCTGCAGCTGCGTGTGAATGCGCTCGTTTGCCTGCAGTTTGCGGCGGCGGATGGAGCGGAGCGCAGGGCTTGCGTCATCCGCGATCACATCCTCCGCCAGGATGCAGCGTCTTATTTCGGAGGAGAGCCGAGTGAGAGGGACGAGGCAGTCGAAGAGGTCATAGAGCGTATCGCGCCCGCCGTTGTCCCGGTTCGAGACGGCCGCCGCACCAGTCACCGGATCCTTGCCCTCGGATTTGCCGTAGGAACGCACCCGCGCAACGTTTTCGAGAAATGCTGCGAGGTGAAGAAGCTCCGGGGCCGTCATGCTCTGGCCGATCATCAGGGCGCGGAACACGTCCGTGAAATCGCGGTTGTCGCCGAAATTAATGCTCCCCTTGCGGAAAATATAGGAGAGAGCATCCTCCGTCTCATCCTGTGCGAGACTGATGTCGGAGATTTTCGTCATGGGCGAAAGTTCCCGGCAGAGCTTCCTGCCGGGCTCCGAGGTCGCGTGATCGCAGAGACGTTCGATGATTTTATTGTATTCAAGAATGCGTAAAACTTTATCGTTCATAATTGTGGTCTTTATTAATTGTGATCTTTGTTTTGCTGTTTATGACTGCATCGTAAATTTGTCGTTTATGACTGCGCCCTAAAATAGATCGTTCGTGATGGTGACCTTTATTTGCTGCAGATTGCTGCAGAATCTGCGGCGGCTGTTCATCACGGGGAGCAATGCAGCCGGGTAATAAAAACACCGGATATGGTACAATATGTGCACAGTACCGCAGTAATTTTCCACTGCTGTGCAGTGCAATCATTATATCATACACATGGCAGCCGCATGGCGGCCTCATCGGTTATGGACAGGGACGAAACGAATAAAATAAGTAAAGACATCGATAAAGAAAACAGGGAAGCAGACGGCAAACCGGCATCACAGGAAGGGACAGCCGGCAGCAGTGACCCGGAGAAGATCGTAAACGAGAGAATCATCGAGAAAGAGACCGAAAAGCACCGCCGACTTTCCGGAAAAGAAAGAGCAGAGCAGGAACCCGGCACAGTTGACACCGAGTTCATGAAAGAAAAGATCAAACAGCGCCCGGTGAACCGCAGGAAGATCCTGAAAACAACGCTCACGACGGCCGGTCTTGCCGTCCTGTTCGGAACGGTTGCCTGCCTTGTCTTCATTTTCCTCGAACCTGTTTTCAGCAAGGCGGTGACAACGGAGAATTCCTCACAGGAGGTCACCTTCGATGAGCAGATCGATCAGATGCAGACGGAAGAGATACCTCCGGAGAGCATGATCGAGAATGATTCGGAGCTGGCATCGAGTGCGGCGTCCAAGGCTGCGAATGAAGCGGCGTCCAAGGCGGCTCAGGAGGCCGCGGAGGCGGCTGTTTCCGGCAGCAGCACACAGATTGAACAGGCAGTCTCCAAGGAAGTGGAGGATGCCCTGGAGAATTATGAGATCACATCGTCGGATTATCAAAAGATCTACAGCATGCTCGACGGTATCGCCCAGACGGCTTCCCGCTCGATGGTCGTGGTCACGGGAGTGACGTCCGACTATACGTGGTTTAACGAAGCTTATGAGGATGCGGACCGTTCGAGCGGCCTCATCGTGGCGGATAACGGAACAGAGCTTCTGATATTCACGCAGTATGATGACTTGAAGAATGCGGATTCCATCAAGGTGACATTTCCGGACGGCTCCGGTGCCGATGCAGAGCTCAAGGCGATGGATGCCGTGAGCGGCTATGCGGTGGTCGCAGTCAGGGATTCCGATATCACGGATTCTGTGAGAACATGTTTTGACGTAGCAGAGCTTGGAAGCTCGAAACAGTCGAACCTCACCGGCGTGCCGGTCATCGCGCTCGGGTCTCCGATGGGGACCGCCGGTTCGGTCGCATACGGGATTGTCACAAGCACAACGCAGTCGCCGGATATCGTCGATTCCTCGTGCAAGCTCATCACCACGGACAGCTACGGGAGCCGGAACGCAACCGGGGCGCTGTTTAATCTGAACGGACAGGTCATCGGGATCCTGAATATGGACTACAATTCAAGTGATCTCCCGAATATGATTTCGGCGATCGGCATTACCGACCTGAAGCCCTTGATCGAGAAACTGTCAAACGGCGGATCGAAGCCGTATCTCGGTATTTACGGCGCCGATGTCCCCGCGAATATCACATCGGACCAGGGAGTCCCACAGGGCGCGTATGTGCGCCGCGTGGAAGTGGATTCTCCCGCGATGGACGCCGGCATCCAGAGCGGCGATGTCATCACCGGTTTTGACGGTGAGGAGATCGGAAGCTACAGTGACCTGCTCACGGCACTGTTTGGGAAGAATCCGGGAGAGGAAGTGAAGATCCGGGTTCAGCGGAGTGCATCCGGCGGCGAGTACGAGGAGATGACGCTCACCGCTGCGCTCACTGGGGAGCCAGACGCATGAAATAACCGAGGAGCTGCGTGTGCACTGTCTGGTGCCGCGGCGGCTGAGAAATCAGCAGAGTCATCCAGAGCGATTCTTTTCGGGCGCGTGGGAAACGGATCCCGCAGGGCATAGACCCGAAAGTTATCAATCATTACAGAAAGAAGGGCACAGTCATTGGATATTCCGTCGGAAGTATTTGACAAACTTGCGGAAAACGGCATTGAGAAGCACGATGTCCGGAAGCGCCCCTACGATCCGAAGCGCGCGAAGGCGCAGGACGGGGACGCGGGAACGGCTGGACGCGCGTACACATCGGCAGATAACCGAAATAATGCAGGAGGGAAAACCGGTCACATGCAGTTCATCGAAGATCTTCGCGAAGGCGATTCGATTCACAGCATTTATTTATGCAAGAAAAAACAGGAGCTTAAAACCAAGGCAGGCAAGGCTTATGACAGTCTCACCCTGCAGGACAAAACAGGCACGCTGGACGCCAAAATCTGGAATCCGGGCGACATGGGAATCGGCGATTTCGATAATCTCGATTATGTCGATGTCACCGGTGACATCACTTCGTTCCAGGGCAGCCTGCAGCTCAATGTGCGCAGAATCCGCCGCTGCGGCGAAGGCGAGTATGATCCCGCCGATTACCTGCCCGTCTCCGAGCGCAGCATTGATGAGATGTGGACCGAGTTTTCAAACTATATTGGCAAGATCGAAGAGCCGCACATGAAGGCGCTTCTCGAATCTTTCTTTGTCGATGATCCGGACTTCATCCAGACATTTAAGAATTCCTCGGCCGCCAAAACAATGCACCACGGTTATGTCGGCGGCCTGCTCGAGCATTCTCTCAACGTCACCAAGCTGTGCTATGCTTACTGCCGGCTGTATCCGACGCTCAAGAGGGATCTGCTCGTTCCGGCAGCGATGCTGCATGACATCGGAAAAACCCGTGAGCTCTCGCCGTTTCCGCGCAACGATTATACGGACGAGGGACAGCTTCTCGGCCACATCGTGATCGGATGCATGATGATTGATGAAAAGATCAAGGGGATCGACGGTTTCCCGGTGGTGCTGAAGGAAGAATTGGAGCACTGCATTCTTGCCCATCACGGAAAGCTTGAGTTCGGAAGCCCGAAGGTTCCGGCTCTCATGGAAGCGGCAGCATTGAATTTTGCCGATAACACGGACGCACATCTTGAGATGTTCAAGGAAATCCTGGCAGGCAGCAACCTCGATGCCTGGGCAGGATACCAGTCGAAGGTCGAGTCCAATGTCCGCAGGACGGATCTGGAGTAGATCGGATAAGATCGAAAAGTGCCGGACAGGGCGGAAAAACGGGTAAATCCGGAAAAAACGAATCAGGGAAGATGAGGTCAGATAAGGCCGAAAAGGCTGATAATGACGGATAATGGCAGATACGCGGCCGGGCCGTTTTTTAAGAAAGGGTGATAGTTTTGGCTGGAAAAGTAGGAACTCCATATCACAAAAATGATGTATTGAACGTGGAAATCACGGACATGGATCAGGACGGTCAGGGGATTGGCCACACGAAGGAGGGCTATACGCTCTTCATCAAGGATACAGTCATCGGCGATCAGGTCACGGCGAAGATCATGAAGGCAGAGCCGAAGTATGCGTTTGCAAAACTTGTGACCGTTGACAAGGCATCGCCGTACCGAATCGAACCGAAATGCGACATCGCTAATAAATGCGGCGGCTGCCAGATTCAGACACTCGGCTACGAGCGTCAGCTGAAATTCAAACAGGATAAAGTGAGAAATGACCTCATCCGCATCGGGGGTTTTGACGCGGACACGGTGGACGCTGTGATGAGTCCGATCGTCGGGATGGACGATCCATTCCATTACCGCAACAAGGAACAGGTGCCGATCGGAACCGACAAAGACGGCAATCCGGTCTGCGGTTTTTACGCGGGACGCACGCACGATATTATTCCGATGACAGACTGCGAAATCGGAGCCGAGGACAACCGCAAAATTCTCGAAGCGATCCTGGATTATATGAAGCTCTATGAGGTATCGTCCTACGACGAAAAAACAGGCGAGGGACTGCTTCGCCATGTGCTCATCCGGAACGGCATTTACAGCCGGGAGACCATGGTGGTTCTCGTCGTAAACGGAACGAAACTGCCGGAGGAGGACAAGCTCGTCGAACTTCTCCGTGTGATTCCGGGTGTTTCGAGTATCATTCTCAACACAAACACGGCACAGACGAACGTGGTCCTCGGAAAGAAACTGCGCACCCTCTGGGGCGAGGATTCCATTGAGGACAGCCTGCATGTGCTGGAAGTGAAGGAAGAGCCGGAGCAGACTGACGGGCAGGCTGCCTTAAGCGCTGCCGCAGGGATATCTGCGGATGACGGCGCAGAAACGTCAGAAAATAACAAGTCAGAGCGGAGCAAAGATAAGGAGTCAAAACTTCAGGAGACCGCGGAGGAACTTCAAAACGAGGTCCACGGTCCGCGCCTTTCGTTCCTTCCGACGGGAAAGCAGATCCTGTTCCGCATTTCTCCGCTTTCCTTCTACCAGGTGAATCCCAAACAGACGGAGAAACTTTACAGCATCGCGCTCTCGTATGCGGGACTGACCGGATCGGAATATGTGCTTGATCTTTACTGCGGAATCGGCACAATATCTCTCTTTATGGCGCAAAAGGCACGTGAGGTTTATGGTATCGAAGTAGTACCCGAGGCAGTGCGTGACGCAAAAATCAACGCAGAAAGCAACGGCATTGAGAATGTGCTCTTTGAGCCGGGCCGTGCGGAAGAGGTACTGCCTGCATTTGCGGACCGCAGAAAAGTGGAGGGAAGAAAGAATCCTGTTGATGTTATCGTTGTTGATCCGCCGCGCAAGGGACTTGATGATGTGACCATTAATACTATGCTGGATCTTTCGCCTGCACGCATAGTTTATGTAAGCTGTGATCCTGCGACCCTTGCCCGTGATCTGAAGAAACTCTGCGGAAGCGGATATGAGCTCACAAAGGCTGCTCCGGTTGATCAATTTGGGCACACCGTTCACGT
>Ga0256404_1010246_pt1 | contig 13045 bp, 5 predicted proteins | sample RumenRJG_01DNA_FD_185990 | JGI IMG/M metagenome (GOLD analysis project Ga0256404, IMG submission 185990) | Bovine rumen microbial communities from Lethbridge, Alberta, Canada - RJG_01 | ecosystem: Host-associated > Mammals > Digestive system > Stomach > Rumen | place: Canada: Alberta | collected...
TAGTGGCGCCCCAGGCCTGGAGCTCATCATAATGGAAGGCCTCCATCAGGGACTTGTAGATATGCCTCTTGATGTGGTCATACTCACGGGCGATCCTCGCGTCCTCCTCGGCCTTCCTCTGCAGCTCCAGCCGCTTTTTCTCGAGCTCGTCTAGCTTCTTCTGTATGTCCTCTTTTTTCACGTAATCCTTCCCGATATCCTCTCTTTTCTCGTAATCCTTCTCGATGTCGGCTTTCTTGACATAATTATTCTCGATATCCTTGCTTACGAGAAGCATCGCGCAGCCGAAAATAAGGATGAACGTGAACAGGAGCCCTGCCATCAGGTCGCCGGTCGAGAGGGCGAAGACGTTCTCGTCCTCGTCGCGTGTTTCAGTGCGGCGCCTTCTCATTTGCGGCCCTTCCCGAGCGTGTCAGTGAGCCTCTGCACCGTGTCTGAGAGCGAGCCCGCGGTCTTCGTGAGGCTGTCAGTGTACTGGTCAAGGAAGGTCTGCGTCGACTTCCTCACTGTCTCGCTGTACTCCGTGAGATCCTTCTGCAGCTCGGCGAACACGTCCTTAAGGCCGTCCTTTATGGTTCCGAACTCCCGCACCGAGTCTTCCGTCAGGCTGCGGCTACCGTCAAGGAGTGACGAAAGCTCCCTGATATTGTCCCCGCCGGCCTGCTGGATCTTACCCATGTTCTCCGAGAAGTCCTGCTGCGCCGTGCGGAACGAGTCAAGCGAGGCACGCATGTCGCCCGAGACGCTCTGGAGGCTTGACGCAGTGTCAGAGATGCCGCTCTGGGCCTTCACGAATAGATCGGTGCTCCCCGCGATGGCCGTGCTGGCCTCGGCGAGCTTCCCGATGCTCTGGTCAAGGCCGCCGAGCACAGCCTTGATCCTGCTGGCTGCCTTCGTCTGGAGATCGGTGATCTCCTTCTCCCTCCCGGCAAGCACCGCCGCCAGCTCGTCCGCTTTGGACCTCATGCTCTCAGAAATCTCGGCAGCCTTGTTACCAAGAAGGGCTGCGGCGTCCTGCGCCTTCCTCATGGTCTCCTCGTTCGCCTGTGTGACGGACGCGATCATGCCCGGAAGGCCGTCAGACACCTTCTGCATGCCGGCGGGGAAGCCGGCCATCGTCTCTGAGGCCTCCTTAAGCTTATCTGTGAGCGTCTCGAACTCCGCCCTCGCGGCGCCTGCGACCTCCGCCTTGAAATCTGAGATCATGTCCTTCATGACGGTCTTCAGATCATCCACGACCTCCCTCACGAGCGCACTCACCGGATCCTGCACGTGCTCGAGCTGCTCGCGGAGGACCTCTGCGAAGAGGTTAGCGTCATCGACGTAATAGGTCCAGTCCAGTTTCTCGGTAAGGTCCCGGAGCTGCTTCCTGAACTCATTTGAGATGCTCTTGTAATAATGAAGAAAGTAAATTGAGCAGCCCATACCGACAACTGAGGTAATGAATGCCGTCCACATGCCGCTCGTAAGCTGCCTCAGGTTCGCGAGGATTGTCATGGGATCATCGAGGTTAAAGCTGTAGAGACCAACAACGAGACCGATGAACGTGCCGAGAAGGCCGAGACCTACAAGTATTCCAGCGGCGGCATTCAGGATCCGGAGGTTGATTCCTGCGGCCCATGAGACTGCGTCCGCGCTGAAGTACTCCGCCGAGGGGCAGCCCGTCTTCATGCCGTCAGGCATCTTCACATTGATGGTGTTCTGGTAGTCACGCGCAATATCGGAAAGCTTTCCAATCTTAATCTTCAGGATCTTCTGCAGCGGGTCGGAGTCGCCGGGTTTCAGCCTGGAACAGAGAAGCTGGAGTTCTTTCGCCTTGCCACGATAGTAATAGAAGAAACCCGCTATACCCAAAAGCAGTAAGACGGTCACGGTCCACTGCAGCGTTTCCTGATCCATATCCCGGATATTCCCCTCAGGCGGCTGAAATCAATATATGAAATAAAAAATCACTCCTGCACAATAATAGTACCGTGGTGCGCGGAATTGAAGATTTTTTCTGAAAAAATGCCGGCGGGGCACGCGGAGCACGGCAGTATTCTCAGGGAATGAGTGCAGGACCGGCACAGGAAACACGCTGCAGTCACTGGTGATTCAGGAACACCACGGCTGCAGGAAGGAGCTGCGGGGAATTACCTGCGGCCGAAGCTGAACGGGCGCATGAGCCTTCCCCAGCCGCGGAGGTAAGCGAGCTTCTGCCTCGCTGCCGCATCGCCCTGCTTCGCGGCGAGGGTGAACCATCTTATGGCCCATGAGTCATCAACGGGGATGCCGAGCCCGCGCTCATACATACAGCCGAGGTTGAACTGCGCGGCAGAATGGTTCTGTTTAGCGGCCTCTATATACCACCTTCTCGCCTCCGCGAAATCCTGCATCACGCCGAGACCGTTCATGTACATGGTGCCGAGGTTGTTCTCCGCCGCCGCATGGTTCTGCCTCGCGGCCCTGTAGAACCACTCCACGGCCTTGTTCAGGTCCTGCGGCACCCCGTATCCGTTCCGGTACATGTGGCCGAGGCTGTTCTCCGCCTCGGCGCTCCCCTGCTCCGCGGCTTTCCGATACCACTTAACGGCCTCAGCGTAATCCTGCCTGACGCCCAGGCCGTTTTCGTACATCCAGCCGAGTGCGTTCTCGGCGTCAGCATAGTCATCGCCCGCGGACTTGAAGTAGCATCCGGCGGCCCTCCCGTAATCCCTTGCAGTCCCGATCCCGTGGAAGTACCTCTCGCCCATGGCGAAGATATAGGCGGGATCGTCCTGATCAGGCGCGCCTTCAGGACCGTGATGGTCCTTTTTCCCCGCATCAAAGCCACTGTCCCTGGGCTCCGTGACGGAGTCCCTGAGGCCGATGGCGAGCGTGATGCTGTCAATGGCGTAGTTCACGAACTCACGCCTGAAATACCGCCTGCTGACAAGGGTGTCCTTGAGCCTCCTGGCGAAATTCAGATAGGGGGAGTCATCATCCTCAGAATCGAGAGCGAGACGGAAGAGCTCGGGGCCGAAGCCCTCCTCGTAAATGGCGGACATGACCTCCCTGACCGCCGGGTACTCATCGAAGGCGCGGTAGTCGGAGAGGACGAAGATCAGGCGCTTCTCCTTCAGTACGGAAATGCCGAACTGCCGGACACTGCGCCGGAGCGCATCATGAAGCTTCATACCTTACCTCCCACGCCCGTATGTCATGACTTCCTTTACTGAAAGCACAGACAGTTCAAATCTTATCCCCAAGACGCGGCGAATGGCACTACTCTACTGCACTATCCTCTGTATCCGCAGGAGAAGCATAAGCAGACGCCTCAGGCTCTATCTGTGAAGCCGTTCTGTATGAATATCTCCAGACTCGGCCTAAGACATGCCCCAGCAGACAAAGATCACAATGGATATAACCTCTACAGCTGCTACTCCAGTTGCTATTCCATCGGCACCTAGGAAACATGTTAAAACGGGGGCAGCCATTGCTGCGATGAAAGTCGCAACCCATTTCATGCCTGTCCCCTTCTTCACTGCCGGAGTGCTGCCGGAGAGACTATGGCCGGTGCTGCCATCATCCATATTTTTGTAATTCATAGGAGCAGGTTTCGTGTCATCGGGCTCAGCCGCGGGAGCTTCCGGCTCTGCTGACGGCTGAACTTCAGAACCTCCGCCGACCTCATGCTCTTTCTCTTTTTCTGTCTTTTCTCCTTCTGCGTCTCCGGAAACATCATCATCCGAATCATCGCTGTCCTTGCGGTATGGATCGAAGCCGTGATCCTGAGGCTCTTTCACTGAATCAAGGAAACCAATGGCAAAGGAGATGCTGTCAGCCGCGTATCGGGCGAATTCTTTCCTGAAGCGCTGGACACGGACAAGGGAGATCCTGAGGTAATCCGTGTAGAGCTCATAATCAGCGCTGCCATCATCGGCGACCCGTAGGCAGAGCTCCCGGCCGTATCTCCCGGTCACAATGGCCTCCATGACCTGTTTCATGGCAGGGAAGTCATCGAAGGCCTTATAGTCGGCGAGGAGGAAGACAAGGCGCTTCTCCTTGAGGACGGCAATGCCGAACAGTTTGAAGATTTTCCGCAGAGCCTCGTGAAGCTTCATGCCATACCTCTAACGCCAGTACTGAAAATTGCACGCCCAGCAGACAGAAAAAAACTGCCATGATTGAATTAGCGGGTCATTTCCCCGGCAGCAGCCTGCGGATCCTCTCAAGGCTCTTCTGAGCGTCCTTATCACCATGTTCTGCGGCCATATGATACCATTTTGCAGCCTCAGCATAATCTTGCTTTACGCCTTCGCCTTCAGAGTACATGTCACCCAGGATAGTCTGGCAATCGGAATCACCCTGCTCTGCCGCCATGCGATACCATTTCACGGCAAGAGTGTAATTCTGAGGAATTCCCTCTCCCTCATAGTACATATCGCCCAGCTCTGCCTGGCTGTCCACATCCCCTTGATTTGCAGCACTGATATACCACTTCACGGCCTTAAAACAATCACGACCTACACCATGGCCAAACCTGTAATTGCTGGCAAGAGTCTTCTGGGAACCAAGGTCGCCACGACCGGCAGCTTCACGGTACAGCTGAGCAGCTCTAGAATAATCCTGCTGAACACCTTTCCCGTAAAAATAAATATCACCTAATATTTTCTGGGCAGATGTGTCTCCCTGCTCTGCCGCTTTCCGGAACCACCCGACTATCTTGTCAACATGCTTACTAATCAGTTCACGCTCAAAATCCATTATGTAATAACACCCGATGCTATCACACCTGGAGGCTAATGAAGCCAATTTACACAACGTTTCACACAATCTGTACGCTTCAGTATAGTCACGCCTGACTCCGCGCCCATAAAAATACATTGAGCACAGGCGGTAATACATACTCTCAAAAGGCCATCTGAGTTCAACGGATGCTTCCTTGTACCACTTTGCTGCCTCAGAATAATCCTTCGGGACACCATTACCGCTGTTGTACATATCACCAAGTTTTCTCTTCGCCTCTGCATCGCCGTTTTCTGCAGCCCTGCGGTACCACCTGGCCGCTTCGACCAGGTCCTTGTCAACTACAGGCTTACCTAGGCATTGCCCTCTGTATATATCTCCAATTTCCCTCTGAGCATCAGCATTTTCATGCTCCGCAGCGGCACGGAGCCATTTCAACGATTCAACGGCATTATTTCCAGCAAAACCTGGGTATCCGAGCAAATTCCCCAGGTCTCTCTGTGCATCCACATTCCCAAGTTCTGCGGCTTTCCTGAGCCATTTCTCGGCAGCGTAATAATTCTTCTCCCGAATGCATGCATACGCTTTTTCACACAGAGCGGAAGCATCAGGAGTCTCATCATCATGCATTTCTGCCATAGCAAGGTTGTCGATCTTGCAGTACGCTATCGGCATGTTCTTTTCCTCAGCCGCTGTTTCCGTTTTTACTATTGCACATCGGTCTGCTCTCCGAACAAAGGTTCAAATGCCGGATCAAAGCTATCACTTCGCTTCACAGGGATAAGCGTATAGGCCGTTCCCTTCACTCCTTCGAGAATTCCAGAGTAAAGGGCTTTCACGACATCAGACTTCTCCTTTCCTGTAATCTTGATAAGGATGGCATCCTCATTGATCCATTCAAGTATCTCTTCTGTGGAGCTGAAGCTCATGAAGCTACTTGCCTCTGGTCCATAGTAGACCACTACGATGCAGTGTCCTGATGCCAGCATGTTCCATATAGCCGGCGACAGATACATGATGCCCCGGTATGCGCTGCACGTAAACAGGAACCTGCCGTCCTGCAGCTGGTGCTTGCTGTCCTTGCTTCCGTACCCGATGAAGTCTTTCTTGCTCTCCTCAGGCATCATATTGTTCTTTTGCAGGAAATCATAGAGTCTGAACTGCACCAGATAGTTCTGTGCTGCAATCTGCTCAGGTGACATGTCACTGTCCAGCAGTCTGTTGATGGCATCAACCTCATCGCCGGTTGGTTTCCGCACGCCGAGCGTTCTTGGCTTTCCTCTGCGGCCGAAATTCCTTATGTCCTCGGCTGAAAATGGCTTAGGCATATAGGAAACCGGCTGCCGTTCAGGTACAAATACGGCGCTGCCGCCATTGGCGCCGCCGTTTTCTGCCTTTGTCTTGGATTCCTGCTTTGGATCATGATCTGAACCAGATTCAGTCTGTGGCTTAGCCGCTCCGGGAATTTTCTCAGACTGTTCTGTAGATTCTTTTTCTGCTCTATCGCCATCTTTCCAGGGCGATTCAGGCCCGTTATAAGTCCTGTCTGCCGCTGAATCAGGAATGATTTCACTTTGTCCTACAGGCTTTTCGAAGACTGCATCTGCACCCGTCTGAGTTCTGCCGCCATAGGAGCCGCCAGATCCGTAACCGCCTCCCCACGAGCCAAATCTTTCATAGTCATTTACCCATGAACCGCCGCGGTAGTACCCATTGACCCAGTATCCATTCCGCCAATGGCCGCTTACCCATGTGCCGCTCCGGTAATGCCCGCTGACATTTTCATATCCGAAGTGCCTGTCAAATATGTAAGGCGGTTTCCGGTAGCTTGTTTCAAATGCTTCGCTCCCGCCATCATCATGCCCCCCTGAGCTTCCATTATGATCTTCAGGGCTGTGTACGGCTACAATGACTTTCTCTTTTCCTGCATTTCCATCCGGCATAGGGCTCTCAATAGTGATGATTTCAGCAGGCTTATCTGGTGAAGGACTTTCAGTGCTTCCCCCAAAGCCATTATCCCCACCAGATAATCCGACTTTCTGCTTAACACTGCCATCAGCTGTAAATCCGCCTTTATTGTCTGATGCTGCAGCGGCTCCAGAGAAAACTCTGCTCCCTGTTTCGCCATGCTCCTGCACTGGTGCCGCATTGCTGTGATCAGGCTCAGTGACACTGCTGTCAGGCTGTGCTGGAAGCAGTGCTTCAGGAACCGGTGCCTGACCGGGCTTTGGAGAAATCCCCTTTGGAGAATTCTGCTTAACATCATAAGGATTGACCGATGACGGATGCGGCCTGTCCTCTGCAGGCTCTTCCCCGCCATCATGCCTGTCAGCAGCAAGTTTTTTCCCGTCCTCAGGCGCGAGTCCGCCAAGCCTGCAGAGCTCCGACACAAACTCAGTATCGGCCATCAGCCTTTTGTTCTTTTTGGCGTATTCAATGGCGTGTTGAGTTCCTTCCGCCATTACTTCCTCCACAACATCCTGCTGCGCTGCAATGCCCAGATATTCCGTAAAACTTTTGACAAAGTACGGGAATACACGGTTGCCATAGATTGAATCGACAAAGTAGAACTCATCCGTGTCCGGACTATGATGGAACTTCCTGAGTTTCTGGCAGATCTCGCTATCCTCCTTGTACTGAACCGATATAGCGCTGCACTGCCATAAACTCATACCTGATATTTTGGCTTTGTATGATGCATAACGCTCCTTCCAGTTTTCGGGAGCTTCCGACCCAGCAATAACAAGCGCATAAAGCTGCAGTGTCTTCTTTTCAGAACCGAAGTCCTTTTTCCCTTCTGGCTCAACCTCAATATCATCCGGCGTAATGACAGGGATTTTCAGCATGCTGCATGCATCTTTGAAATTTCCGCCTGGCAGATAGTCAGGATTGACTATTTGGGGCAGATCGGAGAAGTACTGCTGAAGCATGTCATTTTTGTATTCCAGCGCGTAAAGCTCTGAAATTTGCTTTTCGTCTTTGCTGGTATTGAGCCATACAGCGTTCTTGTCTTTCCTGTATTCGTCAATCAGGCTGCTGTACGTCTCATCGTACTGGTCAAGCATCCAGCTGACCGTCTTTCTCCTGTTCGGTGCTTTGGTACAGCTTGGAAGAGCTCTCAGCGCGTCAGTGAAATCAAGTTCCTCTCTGAAATCAAGCAGGTCAAACAGGCTGATGATTTCCCTGCTCTCCTCTTTTTTCTCACTGTCCTCGTACAAAGACTCCAGAGGCAGCTTGTTCTCCCAGTCATCGACTTTGTCCTTAACATAAGACTCTATGCTTATGCTGTACAGTTCTGAAGGTTTCCTTACCCCGTCTTTAGTCGGTATGCAGGGAACATCATTGAAAAGTTCTTCCTCCATCCAAGGACGCACCCGTTCAATATTGTCTGGTACTTTAAGATACTCAGTCCAGAAATAGACGGCAAATTTTCTGTCAGAAAGGCTTTTTATATCTCCTTGTTCAAAGCCGCTGTGCAAAGGAAGCACACTCTGCAGTGTGCTGCAGACTTCCCGTCCGCACTGCTCCAGATAGGAATCTGAGAGGTACTGACGCCCGCTGGGGAAATATTTTTCGAAGTCGCAGGAAGGCCCGAATGCGCTGCCCACCGTGAGCTCCGATGCAGGATGAAGCATGCCGTCCTTGCCGAAGAGCTTCAGTCTGTCAGGCTGCAGGAACCTATCAATGTCTGTTCTGTCATCCTCATATATCCGTATGAGCTCGGTGATGAACCGATAATGTATGGAGTCAAAGAATTCTTTCTCCGGCTCATCATCCTGAACTTCAAGATACCGGCCGATCTTGGCCGCCTGCCAGTCTGTCAGATGCTCGATGTACGTGCCGCCGGCATATTCAATGGCTTCACTGATAAGTTCCCGCTCCTCACTGCCATGGGCCGATATCTGCTCAGGAATGCTTATAAAAGGGAAGGGCTCTTCCTTCTCACAGTCAACATAAACGGCATCATATATAGGGCGGAAGCTGCCGTCATTTCCCTTCACCCGGAGCTCAGCCAGCCTCTCCGGCAGGCTGCAGCCAAGTCTATTCTCAAGATCTTTACGGTTATGGGCGAGCGTGGCGGGCAGTTTCTCGTCCTTGATGTCTTTGAGGTTCGGGATAACCGAGCTCACCAGGATATCCAGAATCTCTGAAAGTACGCCGATTTTTGTCCAAAACGCCGCCCACTCTTCAATTATTTTCTTATCGGCTCCGGCCTCAGGATACTCAGGGCTCACGAACCGTGCATTCTTCTGATACTGACTGACTAAAGTCTCTATTCCTCCGTCCTGAATATAGTCATCTGAGAGGTACACCGTCTCGCAGGCATTTGCCATGCCGCTGTTCTTCAGAAAGACAGGCAGATCACGCAGCCTGCCTGCCATACCATCTGGCACATTTTTCTTTGCCCAGCGCCAGAATGCCACGTTACGGGCTCTGTCTCTTATTCTCCTGATGAAGTCAGTCCTGTTTCCCGCAAGCCACGAGAGGAAATCACCGCTACTGAACTCTCTGTTGCCAAGTTCCTTCCAGTAGTCGAGATGCTCCTCAGGCTTATAGGAAGGATTTATAACGTCAAGCTGAGAAAACTCCACAAGCCCATTTTCAGAGAGCTCACGCGCCATAGGGCTCATGATCCTGTGGCTGGATGATTCACTTTCAGGACAGTCTCTGCCATAAAGATAGACTGACGCCCCCTTCATCACAGACAGCTGGTTTGGGCTCAGCTCTGATTTGTGTTCTATGACGAGGCTGTGAAAGGCAACGCTCTTTCCGAGTGAATTTGTGCTCTCATTGATGTTCCTAAGATAGGGTCCGATAATCTCATCAAAGAATGTTTTGAAACTGTACTTCTTTGCCCCGATTTCGCGAATAGCCTTTGAGCTGTGGTAGAGGTGGGAGCACATCTTCACGATCCCGTCAGGGAACCAATCCGAGCAGATTATGCTCTCGAGCTCCTGATCGTACTCATAAACGTTCCTGGAATTCGGCGCAATTTCAGAGCCGTCCTCTGCAAAAAGGGCTACTTTCCTAAACAGACCATTGTCTATGCTCCTGATCAGTTCACAGTTCTCATCAAGGTAACTGATGAAATCAAGGTTTCTGTTTCTGCTGTCCTTATCGCTCCCGCTGATCTTCTTCAGAATGTCAGCAGCATGCTTTCTTACAACAAATCTGTGGAAGAGCTCATGACTGCAGTCCTTTACTATGAATGCAGTGCTGATAAATGATTTCAGTTTATCTTTCTGTGATTCAGCAGCTTTCTGGTAAAAAGGGCTCAGGGTAAGCACCCAGCTGTCCTCAATCCATTTTCTGCCAGCAAGAGAGTCACAGAGCTTCGATGGGAAAAAGACTGGAGCCCCCTTCGGAAGCACATAGGATGCAATTCCTGCCCTGTCCTCCGCGCTCAGTGCATACCCGTAATTGCACAGGGAGCCAGGGCCAAACTTATCTCTGTGAAGAAAGCAGTACTTTAGGAAATCCAGGCTGTCGCTGTCAGTTTTCTGCTGCGAGGCGTTGATGGATTTCACAAAGTCATCTGACAGGATGATGTCCTCTATGACAATATCGTCATCGAAATCCATGACCTCAAGCTTGTCCCTGAAATACCTGAGCGTCTGCCTGCTGTAACGGGCTGAGACGAAATCAGCATCGACATCAGACAGCCACGCGTGTGAGAACAGTCCCGTGCCTTTCGCTGAGGAGAAGAACACGAAATCAGCATAGAAGCTGCCGTCAGGCTCCGCCCTCTCCCCATCAGTGAAAAATGGAAGCGTCCTGATATCCGGGCTTTCAATGTTATGTTTTGCCACATAGCTGAAGAAATGGTACGAAGTGTCCCAGTCCCTGAGCAGATTCTTTGTCTCACCGATGTTCTCTTCGCTGAGCAAGGTGAGGGTTATGAAGCTCTGAGCATCAAATTTCATGAATTCCGGAACAGCATACCTGTCCCAGGTTTCATTCCCGCTGAACTTCCCGCGGGTCTTCAGTGAGAGGCGGCATATATGTGAGCTGAAAGCAGACAGATCTGCCATGGCTTCATCTGCGTCATAGAAAAGCTCAAAAGCATAAAACAGTCCGCCAGTCTCGTTCTCAAGGAAAATGCTCTCGTTCAGAAAATCAGGCAGGAGGTTCCTGTCAAGGAGGAAGGACAGGAACAGGTCATTGTTCCCCTGATCACTGAGCCAGGACCTGAACTTCTCATTTCCTGTCATGCTATGCAGCTCTTTTTTGCTGAAAACATGCAGCTCATCAGCGTAACGTCTGGCAAATTTCCTGAAATTTTTATCACCGCCCAGCTCTTTTGCAGGAAGAACGCCATGCAAGCCTGAAAACTCGAGGAACTGCCGCTCATCGAGCATGCCGCTCAGGGTGATTGACGTTTCATCAATAATGATGTCCTTCAGGCAGGCGTAGCCTCCGGCGGCCGTCGGAATCAGCTTCTCTGAGAGCAGCCTTCTCTCAAATTCCGTCTGGAAACGGCCTATCAGCTCGCTGTATTTTTTACCGACTCCTTTGCTGCAGGCTTCGAAATCAGGAATCAGGCTGAAGATGTCAGCAGCGAAGTATTTCTCCTCTGACCTGCAGAGATCATTGATCCAGTCGAAGAACTTGGCTCCGGCAATTGCGGAAATTTCACTGTTGATCTCAAGATCCGTCTCAATGTCATCCCTGGGGCCGTTCGGGATCATGTCGGTATTCATCAGGAAATCAAAGCCCCATGACGCATCCTTTGCCGGCAGGTAGCAGTAAAGAATTGCATCCTCTACTTTTTTCAGATGCCTGCCATCCCTCCCGCAGGCAAATGAAACAGCAGTCTTCCTGAAGTTGTAGTACTTGTCAGGTATCTTGTACGTACCGCTGTTCTCCTGCTCCTCGATAGCTGCATTTACGGACAGCATCAAAGGTTCGGGGATCCGTTCAGAATAGGTTTTTACCACCCAGTTGCCGGAATCCTTGGTCAGGGCAATGTTCTTATGCCAGCCGTCATTGAAAAACACTCTGACCGAACGTACGTGGGGAATGAAAAGAATGACTCTCTCGTTCCTGAACACATTCTCAAAAAGCCTGACGAAACTATGCGCGGAGCTCCACAAAGTCTCCTTTCTTGATGGACGTATGGCAAACTGAACCCTGAATCTGTCTTTCGTCTCCTCAAAAATCCGATCGGTTTCCCTGTCTACTTCATCCCGGGAAGTCCAGATGGGCTGCAGCTGCCACGGAGTGTCAACCCTGTACTTTGAGTATGCCCGGTCAAAGCGGAAGGAATACCCGCCGGTTCTCAGGTACACATAGTCATTGTCAATAAAAATGGTCTTGAAGCCAATGCCCTTATAGCCAATGGCATCGCTGTTTTCCGTCTTCTCCTTGTCGTTTATATTGCAGATTGCGGCAATATTCCTGGCATTGAACTCGGCTCCGGAATGCATGAAGAGAAGGTATGAGTCCGTGATATGGAACTCAACGTCAACAGGAAGTGCTTTACCGTTCTCCGTCTGCGGATAGTCGTTGGCGTTCTGCAGCAGCTCATAGATGAAGATCTCCTTGCCGCCTGCGGTAAGCTGCGACTTCAGAGTGTCAATCATCCGGACAGTTCTCTGGCCGTCACTGGCGCTGCTTTTGCTGATGGAGTCATGAAGCTTCTGGATAACGCCTTCCGGGGACACACTCTCTATTCCTGCGGCCTCGTTGACGGTAAAGACATAGTGGTAATGCTCTTCATCGGCCTCTTTCAGAAGCCAGCTGAACTCATAGTAGGCACCATCCTGGATCTCTGTAATATCCCGCGGCTTGAATGGGATCGGATTGATTTTCAGGCCATTAGGCAGAATAAGCTTTGAGAAATCTGTTCTCCGGATGTCAGAAATCTCCCAGGTGCCGTCAGGCAGAAGCCTGAAAAGGCCCACGAACCTGTTGTCCGAGAGTTTAAGATTGTCTTTTGCCAGGCGAACCCCAGGGCTGTCATCTCCTGCGCCAACTGAATATCCTTCGTTGTCTGACGATCCTGAACCAGGGACCGCCGCCCTTTTATGCTGGTTTTCGTTTTTAATCATAGCCGCAGGTTTCATTGAGTGAGATTACACAAACTGTCATTAAATTATAGGCATACGTGAATTCCTTAAAAATTGGGAATTTTAGTTTTTAATCTCACTTCTCTTTTTGCGTGGCACACCTTTATCGGATCTAGGCTTACGCGGTTTGGAATCCTTTTTGCCTTTCGGTCTGCCTCCCTTTGATTTTACGATTTGTTCTGAAGCAGCGCCATCACTTTCAGGACGCTGTTTGCGGGGACGTCCTCTTTTGTGAGAGTTAGTCTTTATGACAGGCTTCCTGTCATAAG
>Ga0256404_1010247_pt1 | contig 13045 bp, 10 predicted proteins | sample RumenRJG_01DNA_FD_185990 | JGI IMG/M metagenome (GOLD analysis project Ga0256404, IMG submission 185990) | Bovine rumen microbial communities from Lethbridge, Alberta, Canada - RJG_01 | ecosystem: Host-associated > Mammals > Digestive system > Stomach > Rumen | place: Canada: Alberta | collected...
TTTTTATTTCAAAGTCCGTATTATTTGCTATATTTGCAGAACGTCAAGCCTTGGTGGTGGAATGGTAGACACGAGGGACTTAAAATCCCTTGGCCAGCAATGGCTGTGCGGGTTCGATTCCCGCCCGAGGCACATTAAAAAGAGCTAACTATCTGATTTTCAGTGGTTAGCTCTTTTGCGTCTCAATTTTTGGCGATATTTTGGCGACTTAGTGAAAGAGTCTTCCTGTTAACAAAAACACCCGTGCGAGGTTTAGCAAGATTTACGATTACTTATGCTTTCTCTTATTATCTATCCTTGTTTAGTAGACCAAACACTCCGAATCTCGATCCTCCGGTTCTTGGAAGGACTGTTGGAAAATCAGCGGTTCATCAATTAAGTTCTTAATCACAGACAGATATAGTCATCGCCTTTCTGAATATCTATTTCGATACAATATAGTCTTCAATAATAATTTTCTGCTCATCACTTTCCTCGTAGGAATCCTTAAACTGAGCATGAACGTTGATTGATAATATACCTTCTTGAGAGTAATGCTTCGAGGTCATTTTCCACGATAACTGCACATGTGAGAGGTTCGCTGGTACATACAGAAAAAAAGAATCAATTTCTTTTGAAGCATTAGGATTCACGTCTTTCAATGCCTCTTGAACACATCGCTTTGAGAGAGAAAAAGGATCATTTAGACTTCTAACCATATGCAGATTACTAAATGCCGATTTGAAATCACAATCTTCAAATCTCACCCCGTCCTCTATTGGCATGATAGTTAGTTCACAGTTTTCAAGAGCTTCTTCCCCATCATTAATGAACCAGAGTGAAACGCGAGAAAGACTTTTATTAATAATCTCTGAAACTGGACTTACCAATACGCCATTCTTCGACATCTTAAACATTGGGACCTCTCGATGAGACCATCCATCCTTAAGATATACCTGTTGGTGAGCATCATCTGTTTTTTTCGATACCGTAAAAAGATCTTTTAAAAACCGGGATGACTTGCGTTGATGTGTCGAAATTGTCAAAAAGAAGTTTGCAATGATATTTTTGCATTTGAGCATCCCTACACTTGTCAACGTCTTCTGCAATTTTTAGGATCCAATTGCTTAGGTTAGATAGACCAGATGCTTCCTTAATAATGGAAATCGAATCATGGTTGATATCAAAAGGGAATTGAGCGATACTCTGTTTATTGGTTAATTTTGCCACCAAAATACACCTACTCATTCCAATGGTCCCTTTCGCATAACCATACTCAAAAATCACATTTGAATTCGGGACTAGTTTAGTTACACCATCACTCTCATATTCTGTTACAGGTGTCAGATCAGCTAAAAAAATATCGCTTTCACGTATCTTATTTAAAACTTCATCATTGATACTGGTTGTCCCTATCCTGTCTCGGGTGTCTTGATCTACATGAATACAAATTCCCCTTTTATTCAGCTCCTTAACCGAGAAATCTATAGACTTGCGAATACTATTCTTAACCTCTTGATTATCTGCTTGCCAAGAATAGAAAAGAGTATAATGTCTCATTGATACTTATCCAACATTTTGGTCTATTCATCTAACCCAACCCATGACAGTTGAGGTTCTACGTCTATAAACATTGCTTCTGAACCAAATGAATACGTGCTCCTTCATAATATCCGTCACACCATCTAAATCTAAATCATAATCCAAAAGTTTCTGCCTGAAATAACGTCCCAAAAATCTCGTCTGAAATATTATAGTGGGCTAATTCTGGTACTCTCGAACAAGTTCTTCTACGATGTAATTGTCCCCGTAAAGGTACAGACCTGTCTTCTCGTCGTGGAAACGTCGGCAGGTATTGCTCTTATAGAAGATATCTAGTGCATCTGTTAATGAGATGTGGAAACGCTCGGACATTTTAACCACGATACAACCTATCCGGTTCCAACGGATGATATTGCGTACTTGTCTACATTCTTCTGCACTCATAATGCAATCACCTCCTTGAAAGAAAGATACTTTTCAATGACTTCCTGATTCAGGATACAGATCTGGTTGTTCGGTTGATGCTCGGAGAGATGGGAAAGCGCCGTCTCTTCGTCCATCAAGCCAAGGGAAAACAAGTTGACAGTATCAACGACGCGATCATTTGCAATACCGCCCTCGATAATGTCATAGTCTGACCAAGGCTTCAAACGGTTCCTGCTATCAACAATGAAATGAAGCCAATCCCTGTCGTATGCCGGAAAGAGCAGATAGCGATACTCCTTAATGGCAGACTCCCTGTCAAATTCATAAACGTTCAACAAGCCAGGCTCTTTCCGAGAATCAGCCTGACGGGCGGCCCACTCCTCGGCCTGTTCTCTCAAATCCGTCAAATAGAATCCCCGGCCGAAATCCAGCTCCGGTCTGCCGAAATCACATAGCGGGTGCTCAACCCGTACGGTTGCTCCATGATAAAGAATCATTTTTGTTCCTCCCAGCGCTTTAAGGTTTCAATCATTCCAGCGGTCACATTCTCCCTGCTTTCCGTATGCAACACATCATAGTGCGGAATGATGTAGTTGTCAATCATTCCCACTGCCTTCATCCGTTCGTAAACTTCCGTATAATCCAAACTAAGCTTATCCGCGACATCTTCAATACAAGATGCCACGAAACTCATCAGGATTTCCTGGTCTGTGCGTTGAGTCAACGTGCTCATAGTAATGCAAATTTAAGTATTTCCTTTCTGTTGCCCAAAGACTGACATTAATCATAAGGATGAAGGATAGCAGTATCGGAAACTACAACTAGTCTTTCGCTGCATCGCGTCAACGCTACATATAGGTGTTTGGGACTGTTGAATTGTTGTGCATTTAAAACCACAACGTCACCAAACTCGAGACCTTTAGTCAGAAGTGTGGTTCCAATGCTTTTCTGCATAATCTTTCGACCTTTTCTCCGTAGAATATTCCTATTTCGGATGATGGCTTCAGATGCGGTTAAGCCCAACTTATTCGCATCTACAAGAGTATGGTAAATATCTCGGATGAATTCCTTTCGATAAATAACAACCTCGGGCAATCTCGCTATAGCAAGAATAAGGTTGGCAATATTCATATAAGTTTTCTCCTTCAGAAGAGGATTCATTGCCGACTCCAACTTGCTCTTTATTGCTTGATCATCTTGTTTCCGTTTGTTTATTAGAGTTCCGTCTGGCTTTATCCAATTGTTGATGCATGATTTATTGCATATCTTACGCATCATATCTGATATGTCCTTAATTAGGGGTTGTCCGGAATGGCTATCAAATTGTTGGCAACAAGAATAATACTCTTTTCCATCGATAGGTTCAATAAGCTGGAGCATGGGAAAATGCTTCACTACAGATTTTCTTGGCTCGATGCTAGTACTATTAGGGTGAATAACAACGGCTCCCCGGTTTAGTTCTTGGAATAACACAGTCCTTACATTTGTCTGCGGTTTCACGTAATCATCTTCAGCTCCTTGAACCCATTTTATTGAATGGTATTCTTGCAAATCGATGTCTTCTCCTGCCAACAACTTTTCCCGAATATGGGCCAGATCTTGTCCTAGTGCATCCTGCCCAGCATTCTTCCATCTCCAGGGAGTCTCCAATAACTGGCAGTTCTGAAGGAAAGGGCTGAATGAATCGTCATTAAAATCCACAATTTGCTGCCCTCTAAAACCAAATATTCCTTGAAGAGGATCTCCAAGTAGATGTGTTTTTAGTGTTTTGGCCAACTCTAGGACCATCTGATGTTGAGCGAGAGAGCAATCCTGATACTCGTCTACAACCAAATGCTCAAACATTGTGGAGAGTAAATGTTTAATAGGGTTTGCTTTTAAGATGATTGTAGCATGTTCGACCGCGTAATCAAATAAAGCGTTCGCATCACTCTCTTTAGGAATATCGTTTTTATGAACGTGATATGTCTTGGTTAAGTCTAAAGCAAAACTGCATATAGTATCTAAATGATATATAGATGGAGCTAATCCCTTTTGTTCGAACTTTTCTTTAAGTGAGGCTATCCCGGCATGCGTATGGGTCAGAACGAGCACTTTCTTATCTCCTTTGTATGAAGATATTGCTTCAGCAATGGTATATGTTTTCCCATATCCTGCTGGAGCGATGATAATGCTTTTATTTGCCGCCAAGAAAGCCTCTATGTCCATAACTTATGCATCAATCCAGTTTGAGATTGCGTCAATTTCATTCTTTAGTTTACATCTTTCAGCCAATTCACCATAATGCTTAAGAATTATTTGGCCTAATCTTTCACCATAACTCTGTCGTTTATACCATTTCTTCTCCTTCGCCGTTTCGCCTAATGCGATCCTCAACTCATTATTCTCCATATCATACCAGTTTTCAATGGATGCCATCTTATTGATTAATCGGGCATTGGTACTCCTAAACACTGATTCCTCCGCTTCCTCCTGCGATTTCCCATCATCCTCCATTATTTTTTGAATAGCTATGGGTATCAACTCTTTAACGGTGGCCCATGATACATCCTTAAACACTTGATTTTCAATAGCATTATTGCTATCGCTATCTATTAACTCAATGCCTTGTGAGACGAAGGCTTGCTTCTGTATATTAATCTCATCATCATCTGAATCACAGAACAAACCTGTGGTAAACGAAAGATTTCTAAAACCAACAACATAATCGTCCAAATGCCTGCCCTCACCATCAGCAAACCTTACACCTTTGCACGCGGTAGATACTTTCCCCGAGTCTTGTCGCCAATTGTTAATGGCTCTACATATCCCGATCTCTGTGGCGCCCTCGCAAACCAATACTTTCTCTGCGAAAAAGGCTTCTGGATTCTTTCTTATGCTTCCCTGTAATTCGCCTTCAACATGTAAAAGACTTTTTGCACTGCTTCGCATAATGAAGAGTGACTCGCATGGTATTTCAACAATTACATTGCTTGAATGAGTTGTTATAATCACCTGTTTATCGGTATGCCTTGAAAGAACACTAACAAGATGTTGTGCTCTATCAGGTTCAAGACCTTGCTCTATCTCATCAATCAGAATAACACCAGAAGGATTTGTTAAAGATAGCTGAATGGCTAAGGATAATAGTCGCTTTGATCCTTTCCCCTTCAAACGGAAAGGGACACCATTCTCATGAATACTTACCTTATTCTCGCTGATTGCGATGTCCTTATGATCAAGCATCGCCTTCATATCATTGAGCGTTATGCCCAATGAGGAGGCTTCTTCCTTTAACTTATTAATTACCGCGTCAAACTTATCGTTAATTGAGGCATCAAATGCCGTCTTCGCTTCCCTGACCACATCAAGAACTTTATTCTCGCCATCAGAGATAGCTCCATCGCTCAACTGTTTATATAAACTATAAAGCGGATTCCCTTTGTTAAGAGAGAAATGACGATCTGTATAATCTGAAACAGCAAAGACGTTTAGTTTCCCACGGTCTGCGGCCTTTATGATTGAAGGCCCTTCGCCATGATATGAGACAACAGACCAAGTTGGCTCCAAGTCCTTGCCAACTTTAAGTTGAATAGTCAAGGCTGGCCGTGCATTAGCCGCGTCTGCGGATTCCATATCATCAATCAATCTTCCGTCTTTTCCTATACCACGAATATGTTGCCCAAACTTCTCAACCAATTCAGGCGGGACATCTACAACTGTCCCTTCAATAATGATTGGAGAACTTGTATCACAACCCGTGAAATCGCTGTCATTAAGATGTAAACTCCAGGAAGAGCAGAACACATATGATATTGCGTCAAGTATGGTGGATTTGCCTGAGTCCCCACGGCCAATTATACAAGTAATTCCTTTGCTAAAAACTTGCTCAAAATCTTCCAGTCCTCGAAAATGCTTGACTGCCAAATGATGAAGCTGTGCCATACAAAACTTGGATTCTATAGAATTACAAAGGTGCTTTCATCGCCGCAGATGTTGCGGATTTTGAGACGAAGGGGCTTTTGTTCACATTTGATGGTACCGTCCCAGAAGTCTTGGGTTTTGGTTCCATTGAGGATTACAAAACCGAGGCGGTCTATCTTTATCTCGGCGTCGCTATGCCAGGCGGCGTCTTTGTTAGCAGTAGAACAGTCAACACTCAGCCACTCGATGGTCTCCAGACCTTCATCGCTGATTAAGATGGGTTTGAATTCTTTTCCCTTACCCTTTGCTTTTTGCTGAATGGCCTGCTGCTCTCCTTTGAAGTTTACCTCTTCTATCTTTTTCAGAACCCGGTCACTATGGAATGCATCTATAACCACTTTCCATCCGCTCCAGAGACCATCTTGAGTTTCTTCCACGTGATATTGAACCTCATCCTCAACTACAACATCATCAAGGATTTGCTTGAGGTCACGGAGCTCAATTTCGATTGTTGTACGGTCATTTTGCTCCTTGATGAATTTCTCGATTTCCTCTCGGTCAATGATATCGATGTAGTACACAATAACACGCTTGGTGTTTTCGGGAAGTTCTGGCATTGCTTCTCGGATAATTCGATTCATCAAAGGCTTGTCTAGAAGGCGAGTGGTTCCATCCATAAGGTTGGGAAGATACACCGGCATCATGCCGTATTTGGTATCGACGATGCTTCCTTCCCAGAATTTGTCCAGAGAATCCTCGTTCCGGAGTCCATGGATGAGAGACTTGAGTTTATCCATTGTTTGGACAGGGTTACGATAGAGGGAAACCCCGTCCTTCACCTCCAGCAGTTTAAAGTTAGCCCCTTCTGAAACAAGACGATCTCGGGTTGTCTGTATGCTATTCAAATTCACGTCGCAATGAATAAACTTGCGTCCCAAAGAACTACACACAGCAGAGACAACGCCGCTTCCACCGAAAAAATCAGCGACGCACATCCCAGCTTCAGAACTAGCCTTCACAATTCTTTCAATAAGGTCCCAAGGTTTTTCCGTAGCATAATCCACTCTTTTCACGCCGTCTTTAGGGAACCTACCGGCTATGGCGAACTCCCACCAATCTTCAGGGATTTTACCCTTTGCGTCCAAATCATAGTTCTCGCTTACAAAACCAGAACCTTCAAGACCTCTCTTAAAATTCTCTATTGTTTTTGAATCATGGGCTATACGGATCTGCTGGTCATAGAAATGGTAATCTGCGGATTTAGAATACCAGAAAATGGTGTCATGTTTTCTATTAAACTGTTTCATTCCTGGCGAACCTGGGCCATAGTAGCACCAAATAATCTCATTGCGAAGATTATCCTCACCAAAGATCTCATCAAGCAAGATTTTCACATAATGACCAATGTGCCAATCAAGATGGACAAAGATGCTAGCATCTTCACTCATTATGCTTTTGATAGCCATAAGGTTATCATACATCCAATTAAGATACCGCTCTTTGTCCCAAACATCTCCATACATCTTCTCCTCAAATGCCTTAAGCTCTTCGATATCAAGTTCACTTTCTGCTTGAGTTATTGCCTGGGCGACTTTAGGATTACGGCGAACATAGACTTTCTTAGCATAGTCCGCCCCGCTTGCAAAAGGAGGATCAATATAGACCAAGTCAACCTGGATTCCCCTGTCCTTAAGGAAAGCGCAAGCAGATATACATTCGCCTCGTATTACAAGGTTTCCATCACTGTTTTCGCCAACCTCCTCTATCTCATCCATTTCATAGAGGGGCATTCCGCGTTCAATTCGCTCTATCACCTGATCGTTATCACGATATCTAAGAACACGCTTTGTTCTAACAAAATTATCAAGAAGAGCCTGGCCTTCTAATGAATCTGGGAAATATGGTATATATTTAACCGCCATAATATTAGGGTTTATTCAGTGAAGAAATTCTGTATAGTATGAAGCGTTTTCTGCTGACGCTGCTCTTTAGTCAATGTGTCCTCAAGATAAAGGAATTCGAAGCGATTATAACCGAATCTTTCGTTGTTCTTCTTAACGAATTCGGTCTCCATAAACTTACGCTTGTCTGCAAACTTGGCGGCGAAGCCTTCACCCTTTGTTTCAATAATCGCTATTTGGTGTATCTCTCCCTGAGCATTACGTCTAATAAGAAGGAAGTCGGGGAAATAGTAACCAAGGTAACTCCAATGGGCCCCGGACCGCTTAAAGCACTTGATACGAAATTCCGTAAGATTATCATCTCCATTAAAATATACCTCAAGATTCTTTCCATTGATTATGGGCAAAATCTCCTTCAAAAAGTTACGCTCAAAGGGACTATCAAAACGGTAAGGAAGATAGTGATAAGTCTGAGAACGCTCTGGGTGCGGGTCCTTTTGGGGCATGATTCCTGAAACATCAAGACCTTGCGCTTTAAGCTGTTCAATTAGCGCAAGTTGATCTGGAGTAAGCGCTTTGTCTTTTGGATTGGCATCCCAGTCAACGATTTCTTTGACGTCCTTCTGTGACGGATAATAGTCTGTGTTATCTGCAACGGGAGAAGTGAGCCGTTCAATCTGCAATAGACTCGCCTGGCATGACAAGATCTCTACCTTTTCTTTATAGTCACGAATAGGAAGGAAAGCTTGGCGAATTAAAGAGCGAATCCTTGCTTGATCATACTGACTATCCTCAATAAGCACATCACCTTCGCTCTTTGTGATTTTGTTGAAGATGCTCCGGAGCTGTTCCTCGCAGCTTATTAACATAGCAATAGACAACGAGCCAAAACTTTCTTTGGAAATCGTATGGAGCCACCACTGGAAGGATACTTGTTTTCTTTCGTCAGAGCTATACTCATCAACCTTTAGCTCCTTTCCAGTCATATCTTGCTGGTGCACAAGAGTATTGGACGCTGTGGCCAGAACCTTTGGGTCTGTGAGGCGTGCGGCGGGATCATTGGCTTCCTCTACAATCAGCGTTTCATAGCTTACCTTCAGCTGGTAGAAATCAATGGGAGGGACTCTCAAGAAATCCATGCGAGAATAACGCTCAATCTGCCCGACATCACCTGAAGTCTTGCTGTTGAACTCCTGTAATGTGATATTCTGCTGTTGCTTGAGTTGTTTATTCAGCGTGTCCGCGTTGAATAGGTTCATCCATATTAAAGCAGTTTCTTTCTTGCCTCGGATGACTTGTCTAAGGCAGCGGCAACTAGTCTGAAGGACCATATTAGTCGGGCAAACACCTCTTTGCGGAAGTATCACTCCCGTCAGACTCTTGCAGTCCCAACCTTCCTTGCCTATTTGGACAAGAAGGACAATCTTTATTTTGGACAAGGTGGTATCCAGTGACGCAAAGGCTATTTCCGAACCTTCCGGCTTCGGATATTGTTTATTACCCTCGTGGTATTTCAGAATGACACTTGTGGGTATAAGGCCATACGTGCTGACTATTTCTGCAACAAGTGGATAGATGCTTTCCTCTAACGTTTCAATCCGACCGCAATATATGGCCAGTTTGGCACAAGTGCCATTGTCGTATTCCAAATCCCTGTAGTTATCGAGGAACTCTTTAACGCCATTAGAAACTATCTCTGAAGTATCTGAATCTGCGTATTTTACAGTAGGATTCTTCAAGAAATTATCGATACCGTCTATCAGTGGATAGTAGTAAACGACATTGGCCAAATCAGTGTTTCTGATTGAGAACTGTTCTGCTAAAGTAACGCGCTCTGCCGCGTCAAGATAAGGCGTTCCTGAGAAACCAAGAACTGAATTGAATGTGTGCTTTTGCGTCCACCCATTTACAACTTGCCGGAGCTTAATATCACCATCAGCAGCGTGATGAACCTCGTCTATATAAATCGCCAGACTTGGGATGCTGGCAATAATATCTCGCAATTCGTTGGCTACTTCATACTGTTTCAGTTCTTCCTTTGTCAAAAGGGACGGGTCGGTGTCATTATCCAGCCTATCAAGAATAACTTTCTCAGCGTTGGTGATGGCAACAAGACCCATCAGGTCCTCTATGGGTTGATGATTGTTAATCTTCTGGGCGTTAGGATTCTTGATTCGATTACTCTTGTTCGCGGTCTTCTGCTCATCCAGTATCTCAAACTTTATAAGCCGTTTCAACTGAGAAGCGGTCGGCTCAGGAATAATCCATGATGGGTCGAACTCTTGAATATGCTTTAAGCTCGGGACGATTGAGGACTTGAGTCCAGAAGGAGCCAGGACGATAAAGTTGTGAGCGAAGCGAGGATTATCCGGCTCGTTTTGAGCAAAATACAAGTCCAGATAGATGAAGGCAGCCATCAAGTACGTCTTGCCAGCACCCATCGGCAAACTGAAGAGATAGTCGGGATACTCAACGCCATAGAAGATCTTTTTAAATGCATCTACATAATCTATTGCAGAAGCATTTTGCTTAATGAAAGTTTCCAGGCCTGGAGCCAACTGATTGCCGCTCTTATCTTTGAGGCGAGAATACTCCAAAAGAGCAACGGCTGCTGTGTTGGTGCCAAGAATCCCGCGCGCAGTTTCATTCAATTCCAGTTGCGAGATGTTAAGGCTGTTGAAAGCACCCTCGGTGAACAGTTGCCAGAGCGGCTTGTTGTCGCATGCAATCTTCAGGTATAAATATGTTTTGATGGCCTCGAACTGAGCGTCTCGTAAAAATCCTCTTTGCGCAATAAACTTCAAGAGGTCTCGGACTGTACAATCCTCGGATTTCAGCCATTCGTTTCTTTTATTTTCGATTAGTTTATAGAACATATGCGGTTCTCGTACTATAACTTACAAAGTTAGCTTTTTATTCAGAAACTCCCGTTTGATTGAACGAGAAAAATACCGCATTAGATACTATCTCCTCATCCCCCATCTCCTCACCGGCGTAGTAACCATCTCCCGTGCCTTTCGGAAGCAACGACGGACCCAGAGGATGTCGTCCTCATTCTGGTTGCGGCCCCAGTTGGGGTCGGGAGCGGATCCGCCGCCTCCGCAGTTTTGTGCGAAGGTGGTGGCGGCATCGACTTGTCCAATGAAAAGAAGGAAAGCTGTTCGAAAGATGTTGCCTGCTTCTTCCGGCGAATGGGTTCGCTCAATCGCTCGGCTCTCTTCATGAAAGGCCTTCACGGCTTCCCCGGAAGCTTTCGTCTCATATCTCTTTCCATCCAAGGTTAAACCCAACGGGAACAGATAATCCTTCCCTTCATCGGACGTGGCAAAAGCGAGGCGCTCCTCATAGGTCATCTGCCCGTATCTATTCTCCGGACGCATCTTCTCCCAAGTATCCTGGATCTTCGCCGGCGTCAGGTCACGGCTGATGATGGAGGATTTATAGGCGGAGTTTCCACTCAGGATTGTGTATCCCCGGACGGTCACAGAGGCATCTAACTTCAGCTTGACGATATATCCTTTGGTTTCCAACGCAGCGGAATATTTCTCCCAAGAGAAACTCGACATCCCTGTAAGGACCGCAAGGCAATCCTTCTTGATGCGAGCTTTGTTCTCCTCGAACCTGTCTTCCGTACGTTTCCAGCCGCGCAGGCGATTTACCTCCTCGGCGGCCGTCTTTGCTCGGATGCCGATCAGGTGGTCGCTGTTCAGGCAGTTGTCCATATCGACGCGGTTGCAGTCGAGGTGGAGGTGAGGGATACCGGACTTGCTGTCCGTATGGAGCGTGATGATGTACTGGGAGTTGGGGAGACGGCAGGGAGACCTGCGAAGCTTCTCCTCTCCGGGCAGCCGGACTCTGTCGAAAGCCTGGACGAAGTCTTTGGCCAGCCTCTTCCAGTCTTCCAGGGTCCAGCCTTCGGACTCCTCCTTGGACGGAGATATCTCCATCCGGATCATGTTGTTCTTCAGCGGTCGGCGTTGGAACTCTTCCTCCCTTAGTTTCTGGTGCAGCTTCATATACCCATAGATGGCCTGGGGGCTGGCATCCTCCGGGAGGTGGTTCAGTTTTACTACCTGTGCTTTTCCTTGACGGGTAATGTATCCGATGGACACCCCGCCGTGTGCAATTGATTTGGCTTTTGCTATCATGGCTTATTCTGTTAAGGTTCGTTCAATCTCTCGCCAGCGCTTGATAAGTTTGTTCGCGCCGGAAATCCATTTCCTCATGAAATAAGGGTCGGTGAAGCAGCGGACGTGGTCTTCCTGGCTCATCGCATTTAGGGCGTTCTTGATGTGGATCAGGTCGCCCCGGGCTTCGCTGATGCTGATGTAGGCCTGGGCTTGGCTCCGAGTCATCCGGAGCTTGGGCTTGTGGCCGAGGGCGCATTGGCGGATGTAGCTGCTGACGGATTTACCGCAGGCTTGCGCCTTTGCCTGGATGGTGATTTGCTCCTGCTGGGTGGCGCGGAATCCCATCCTGCAGGTCTTGTTGACCTTGAAATTGTTGGGATCAAAATATTTCTTCTTCATAACTAATGGTGTTTAAATTCCGCCACGGATGCGAGCTTGCGAGCAGGCTTTCCCGCCGTGAGTTGGACAATCGGCAGCGGAATTGTTCGACATAGGCACAACTTGAATAGTGTTTCGGGAAGGATTCTCCCCGAAACACATGCAGAGTGTGCCACTCATTACTTCCGATAGGAATCACCCTTGAACCGGAGGATGGAGAACATCTCATTGATGCGGTCCATCATCCGGGGGCCATAGCGGTCCAGGATCTTGTCATCGGCAATGTTGGTAGTTACAATAGTCGGAAGTTTCCGGTCATAGCGGTAGGAGATCAGATTCTGAACGGGTGTGTAATCCGTACCATAGCTCTGGCATCTCTTCGGTTCCGAGCCGAGCTCGTCCAGGAAAAGGTACTTCGCCCGTAGGAACTCCTTGTAGCGGGATGGCTTTCCACGGATCTCCTGGGCGGCGACGATCTCCTTTTTGAGCAAGGCCCTTTTTGCCATGATGACCGAGGTCCGGCTCAGGCCGGTGATTTCTGTGACGGTCCTGCTTGGGATTTCCACTGGAGTTTTGCTTCTCCGCCAGAAACCGTAGATGACCGCAAGGAATTCCTTCTCAGCGCCGTGGGACACCAGGTCCTTCCACATAAACTTGTATATGGTCGTGAAAGGCATCATCGCTACGAGGGGCTTAGGATCTTGTCGAGGTCGGAGCGCCGGTAGCGCTTCTGTCCGCCGACAAACACAGGGATGAGAATCTTGGCTTTCGCCATTCGGTAGAGCG
>Ga0256404_1010248_pt1 | contig 13045 bp, 9 predicted proteins | sample RumenRJG_01DNA_FD_185990 | JGI IMG/M metagenome (GOLD analysis project Ga0256404, IMG submission 185990) | Bovine rumen microbial communities from Lethbridge, Alberta, Canada - RJG_01 | ecosystem: Host-associated > Mammals > Digestive system > Stomach > Rumen | place: Canada: Alberta | collected...
AGGATGGTGATGACTTCGACTTAAAGGTGTCAGACCCGAAGCATCCGAGTTATCTGCTGATAGCCAATGACCCAGAGATGGAAAGTATCATTGGTGCTTTGAACGCTTTGATATTGAATCGACTTGTTACACGTGTCAATACAGGTCAAGGCAAGAATATACCAGTCAGCATCATTGTCGACGAGCTGCCTACTTTGTATTTCCATAAGATAGACCGTTTGATAGGAACGGCTCGTAGTAATAAGGTCAGTGTGGCCTTGGGCTTTCAGGAACTGCCTCAGTTGGAAGCCGACTATGGCAAGACAGGTATGCAAAAGATTATTACTACTGTAGGTAATGTGGTCAGTGGTTCTGCCAGAGCCAAGGAAACCCTTGAATGGCTGTCCAACGACATCTTCGGTAAGGTTGTGCAGTTAAAGAAAGGTGTGACCATCGACCGTGACCGTACCTCTGTCAATCTCAATGAGAATATGGACAGCCTTGTTCCTGGCTCAAAGATTGCTGATATGGCCACAGGCTGGATATGCGGTCAGACTGCTCGTGACTTCGTAAAGACAAAGACAGGTAGGGGAGGGAGTATGGACATCCAGGAGTCTGAGGAGTTTCAAACCAGCAAGTTCTTCTGTAAGACAAATTTCGATATGGACGAAATCTCTAAGGAGGAGAAGGACTATGCTAATTATCCTATCCCTCAGTTCTATCATTTTGATTCACCAGAAGTGCGTGAGCGTATCTTATACGCTAACTTCCTTCAAGTCAATCAGGATGTGAAAGATATGATTAAGGAGATACAAGAATTCATCAAAAAGTAATCTAGTTAATCCAATTTATAATGCACTTCTTGTACATTGATGATGTCGAGCATCAGGAAAAGGAACATAGGCTTTTTGGGGGGAGGTGATACAAGCGACAGGAACATCAGTAGCTACTGCATTTGCAAATGGTTTTCAATAATTGCGCTCCTTGATTAAAGAATATGAGAATCCTTTCCAATAATCCGATTTTAATAGTTTTTCGTACTCTTCCTTCGTCATATTAAAGAGATGGCTCAAAATTTTCAATATATTTGATGGCAAGGTCGTTTGCCAGCTGTCTGTTTTTGTCAGACATATAACCGGCCATAACGAGGAATACCTCATTATCATAATTGCCGTAGTCTGCAACACGGGCTGCATCCATAACAGCTTGGTATTTCACACACTGAAAAATGCCGCGTGTAATGTCATATTCTGGAGAAGAGGAAGGCTTAACTTCGACAGCAATATGTTTATTTCCTTTGCATTCAAAGTAAACATCGAGTCTGTCTCCAGATAGAAGATCATACTCCATCTTAGCTGAAATAACTTTTCTAATCCCAATGCTTTCGGGGTGTGAACAAATATACTCTTTTATTGATTTATGTTCTATCCCTTCGCCACCGAAGCCATAGTTTGAACTTTTTAATTTAGACAAATCTTCGGATGAAAAGATAATTGCAGGTTGTAATCCTAATGAATTAAGCACCCAGTCCCAATCATAAAGATGAGCTTGGAGGTTTAGTTTTCTAACCTCGCCTTTTTTGGAGTCAGGCGACAGCTTACTGTAGTTCTTGATGACATAATCAAATCCATCACTTGGCAAGTCGGAGGATTTGCTAAACACGAGGCAATTTAAGGTGGGAATCTTTTTACCTGATTGTTTTTGTAAATCGTCAATAATGTCTTGGATGATACCCATGACATTTCCAATCTGATTTGTCTTATGTCCTACAGCAGCAGTCAAATCAGAATAATAGTGAGGCTTGTCCCATGCTCCTTGTGCCCATCGCACAAGAACTGGAATCATTTTTAGTGCCCATTCTCTATTTGTCATATTCTTAGTAATATTATTCAATAATTAAGATTGTCTAATCACTTCATTATCTGAGCTAGTATAAATCCAACTACTGTGGCGATAACTGCAATGATTATGAATGTGGTCGTGTAGTTAGGCTTTGATGCCAACTGCCGTTCCAACTCTCTGCTATGTTGCCGTTCCCTTTCAAGTAGGGTGTTGGTTTGTTTGTTTTGCTCAGTCAATTTATCTAATGACTCTTTTTGCGATTTAGAAAGATCAGCAAGCTGCTTTTGGAGAGCTGCATTTTGTTTTTGGGACTGCTCCATCTGCTGTTTACTCTGTGCTTGGAACTTGGCTAATGCCTCATCGTTCTTTTTCTGTTGGGCTTCAAGGTTCTTTTTATTTTGTTCGTTGAGCTTGTCAATATTCTCTTTGTTGGCCTTCGTTTGTTCTTGTTGCTGTTTAGTCATTTTCTCTATTTGAGCTAGCAATTCCTTGTTCTTCTTGTTGGAGTCCTCCAATTGTTTCTGAAATTGTTTTTTTACTTCCTGTACGAGAGCAGCACGAGAATTGTTTCGCTTTGCAGCTACACGCTCGACCATTTCAGAGAAATACTGTCCGAGTCCGTTGGGAGTAGGGGCAACTTTATCTGCAATAGACTTCAAGAAAAGTTCTTCGCCCACATGTCCGATAGCACAAATGATAGGCGTTTTCATTTCGGACACAGTTTGCAAAACAGCAATGTCGTCAAGAGCCTCAATGCCATTGCCACCACCACGTATGAGTGCTATTGTATCAAACTGCATCTCATCTTGCTGTTTTAGAAAAACCGCCAATGAAGCACCATTGCCAAAAGATTGTCGCAGTTCTGTGAAATCAATCTTGACAGCTGCGGCATTTACACCGGCATTAAAGTCTGCCATTGTGATAGAGGTGGATGCAAAGATAAGTGCTACTTTAGGACGCTCGTCGCGGAAGAGTTTATCTTCCAATACAGCATCTACATTTTTAAACCCTCTTTTTGTTTTTGCAATTCGGATTTCAGAACGTTTGATGTCCTGCTCTGTCACAAATTGATCTTTTATTATCTCAAACCGTGTAACTGAAACCACAATTTGTATAGTTCCATTAGTAAATGGATTAAGCTCTATCAAACCACCGATTTGCACCAAACTATTTGGCTTCAGACGTTGCCGGTCTTGGCGATTTATCTTTAATGTAATTGAGGTGTTGGTATCAACATCCCTCAATTCATCGTAATATGCAGCCCATTGATTGTTTTGACTTGGCCGTTGAATGTATATGCCACGAAGCCAAACTACTCCGTTGGACTTTCCTCTTTCAAGGAAATTCCTATATATACCCACTAACTCCACTGGAGTATAGTAAGTAACAGCTGGAAGGTTTTTTGTAGTTTCTGGCATTACTAATTGCTATTATTATTTGTTTTATTCTGCCACCTTAGGTGGTTTTATTTATGCATTATTTCTAACCATGTCATAGAGGATGGCATCTTATGCGACTGAAGAGGCTTCGTTCTGCTCAGGCCTGAATGAACCATTTTTTTCGGCTATACCTTAAATTTTGTTTACTTGTCTAAATTTCAGCCATAGGCAAAGCGATAAACTCATCGAGTTCTTTCTTGCGAAGCTGCCAATCAGGGAGGTACTTGTCAAGCATTGCTATAAAGTCCTTATTGTGACGATGCTCTTTCAGATGTGCCATTTCATGCACCACGATGTACTCTATACAGCGCAATGGAACCCGAGATAGTAGCAGGTTAAACTGTATCTTTCTCGCTGTTGTCAGGCAGCTGCCCCATTGCTTCTGCATGTGCAGAATAGACCAATCGAAGGAAGAAGGGGGCTCTTCCATCACGTCAGCCCATTTCATTACAAAGTTTTCTAAGACTGGGCGTAGCTCCATGCGGTAGAACTCCTCCATAACAGCCCTGCGGCGGTCTATTCCGGCATCCTTACGCACATACATTTCAAGATATTTCACCTTTTTGACGATGTGAGCACGTTCCGTTGTGGGAATCACTTTTAGCAGATAACGCCTTCCGAGCAGGTAATGGCTTTCGCCAGACACATATTCGCGTTCATCCTGACGCTCTTGTGACAACACTTCTTCGCGCTGTTTCCTTATCCATGGAAGTTTTGTGTAGAGGAACATGCTCACCTCGTCATCCTTCATATAGTTGGGCACTGAGATATGCACCCTCCCATCAGGAGGATATACAGCAAGGTGTATGTTCTTTATTCCCTTGTACTCAACTTCTATGTCAAATTCGGCAATGCGCATCAGAATTCCGGATTATTTATTGCGATTTTTATCACTACATCTATTTTGTTTGCAGGCATACCTTCAACTCTCTCTATTGCTTTCTGCAAAGCCCGAAGTCTCATTTTGTTTTCGCGGAAACCAACTTCTGCATTCTCTTTGATGGCCAGATAGGTACGCAAAGCAAGTGTCTCATCCTTGCCCAAGTTGTCGTAGAGGGCTTTCTTACCATCGGTATTGATGTCCGACGGGTATTCTTGTTTGCTTCCTCGAATCTCACGAAGAATCGCCACTAACTTGCGAAGTTGCTCCTTATACTCCTCTGTATGTTGCTTCATTTCTTCGAGAATCTTGTTAAGTTTCTCGCTCAGCTTATCATAGTAGTCCGGGTTGGCATCGCGTTTGCGGATGATGTACTTTCGCACATTAGATGCAATTGTTTCGGCTGCAGCAGGCTGTCCTCCCATTTCTTTCTCACCGTCAATGATGGGCTCGATGCCATCAGGATCATCCTCTGTTTTGTTGGCATCGATGATGTCAAGGAAAGAAAAGTCATCGAGCTTTTCAAGCACATTTGACTTAGGAGCCTGTACGTACTGGTCAAGTAGCTGGCGCATCATGGCGTTGTACTGCTTCAGGTCTGTCGAATCACCAGAACGTAGCATGATAGCTTTCCTCAGTTCGTCGAAATCGATCACCTTCTGATGGATGGTCTTTGCCTCTTCTGCCGTATATCCGGCTTCCACCATTTGTGTGGCAATAGCCAGATAGCGGTTTGTCAATGTCAGTACTGCATTATAGAACTTCTCGCGCTTGCTGGCATTTTCGAGCGAGACGGCCTGTTGCTCCTCTACAGGAGTAGTGGCTTGATCGAATACAAAGTAATCGAAATACTGGTCTGCTCCTTTGGGCTGTTTTACATATTGACAGATGCCCTCTATAAGTTCAAGAGCTTCATCGAGGTCTTTTTTGCCTTGCTCCAGACGGTTTTTCAACAGTCCGACCACATCTTCTGAGTTGAAGGCAGAGAATGCACCGCCTGTATATTGACCGTTTGTGTAGTCCTCTACAGCTCCCTTAATCTCGTCAAACAAGTCCTTATAGTCTATGATATAGCCAAATTCCTTGCGGTCGCTCTCTACGCGGTTCACACGGCAAATGGCTTGGAAGAGATTGTGGTCTTCCATATGCTTGTCAATGTAGAGATAGGTGGCTTTCGGGGCATCAAAGCCTGTGAGTAGTTTGTCAACGACGATGAGAAGTTTCAGACTGCCCGGATGGTCAACGAACTCCGTCTTTGCCCATTCCTCAAACTGGCTGGCTGACTTGTCGCCCATCATCTTCTTGGCCATGTTGCACTTGAATGTTTCTTCGTCGTTATCTGCATCAGTGCTGTGACCCTGAGTAATGCTCACACCGTTTTGTGGGTCATAACTCGACACTACGGCTGTTTTGCCTTTCAGTTCGGTACTCTCAAAACACTGCCAATACTTGTATGCTTGGTATATCTCGCCAGCTACAAGCATGGCGTTTCCATATCCCTGTGCCAGTGGTGGCAACAGAATCATATCCTCGCAGATGTCACGGACAATGCGCTTCACACGCTCGTCACTTGAATAAATGTTCTGTAGGGTAGCCCATTTGCGTTGCAGAGCTTCCTTTGCCCGTGGAGTCATGTTGGCTGTCTTGACATCAAAAATGCGGTCAATCCTTGTTTTATCACCATCGTCAATCTTCTGTTCCACATTTCGGGCTTCATAGCGTAGGTCGAGAATTACATGGTCTGCTACGGCTTCGTCAAACTTATATGTATGAATGAATGAACCGAACTGCTCCATTGAAGTCATTTTATTCTTCTTCAAAAGAGGTGTGCCAGTAAAGCCAATCATCATCACATCGTTTCCCATAATCTTGCGCATGGCCTTATGGAGGATGCCTCCTTGGGTTCGGTGACATTCGTCCACGAAAACCACAATCTTTCCTTTGGGTGAGAAGTCGGCTGGAAGAGCTTCAGCCACTTTCTCCATCGCCTCTTCCACACTAAGTTTTGATTTCTTATCACCAATGACAATCTTATCGTCATCTTCGTCGTGCAGCCCAAGGCCGAACTTGTGTATCAGGGTGCAGATGATGCTATGTTTCGACTTGTTGAGTGTCTTAATAAGTTGGTCGCCACTCTTTACTCGGAAAGGCTGTTCGCCAGTGTCCTTGAATCCATTCTCAATCTGCTTGTCCAGTTCGTCACGGTCGGTCACGATAACGATACGGGCATCATCGCCCTGCTCCTTAATCCATTGTGCTAACCATACCATAGTCAGCGACTTTCCTGAGCCTTGCGAATGCCAGATGATACCGCTTTCTTTCTTGGCAAACCGACGCTTGGCGGCTGCAAGGGCAAAATACTGATTGGGGCGAGCGGCTTTCTTAATGCCACCGTCGAAGATGATACAATCGTGAATAAACTCCAACAGGCGGTTGGGTTCCAACATCTGGAGCAAAGAACGCATCATTTCGTTAGGATAGTCAGCTTGTGAGAACTGCGAAGGTTCGCATGGCTCTCCCGTCGGCTCTTTCCATTTCAGCCAGAACTCTTCGGGAGTCTTTATAACACCATACTTTACACCCTCACTTTCGTTACCGGCCAGTAGTAACTGTGTGGTAGTGAAGAAATGAAGTATCTCACCGTCCTCTTGGTTGCGTCGGTTCTGACGGATGGCATCAGCCACGCTGACGGAAATTTTTTTGAGCTCCAGCACTACAAGGGCTATGCCGTTCACATATACCACAATATCGGGCCGACGGTGCTTCAAGTCTTCTGTCACTCGGCGCACCGTCACTTCCTCTGCTATGGCAAAGTCATTGTTCAGGGGATTCTTCCAGTCGATATATTGCACCAGTTTATTAGGCATACCATAACCTTGGCTCACCTTCTCACCATCGCGCAGAAGCTTGTAGGTGGCAAGGCTCTTGTCGAAGAGATTGGCGTATGTGCTGCATGCTGCCGCCTGTTTCAGCGAACGGATGGCTTCATCGGCTTGCTGGGCGGTACATCCCTGTTGCAAGGTAAGGAACTGGCGAAGTTCATCTTCACGGATGTTGCTGTTCTCTACGTCTTCAAGGTTGCCGATGTAGCGGTACTTCGGCAATACGGAGAGCAGAAGGTCGATGGCGCGGTTCTGTGTGTCGCGCTCTGGCTTTATGATTCGCTGGTATGTCATATCAAACGGATTTTTCCTGTTAGTAACTGTTGCATCATGCCCTGTTTAAGGGATTGATATTTCGTGAGCTGGGATTCAAGCGATTGTATCTCTGAATCCATGTCGGAAAGAACTTGTGCAATGGCCTGTTGCTCTCTTTTTGTAGAAGGAACAATTATCTCTATTGCTTCGATGTCCCTCGGATATACATGAGGTTGTGCGCCACCAGTTTGCAATTTGTATAAATCGTCCTGCTTGAATGAAAGTAGGTAATACATAAAATTCAAAGAAAAAGAATTTGATTCAGCGATTACAGAACAATCTGTAGCAAATATTGGAGTCTTGTGGAGATATACAAAACCAGCACTTGCTCCAGACCCACTGATTGTTATACACCTTCCTTTCTGATTTGCTTTGTTGTGATAACCTGCATACTGTTTGCCACCAGCCATAACAGGAATGATTCCGAAACAAAATTCATCTGATGTCAACGTCTGTCCTCTTGAAATCTTGCCAGTTACAGAGCCTACATTTGCTTCCTCCCATTTCTCTTTAAACCCAGGCAATCTTCTTTTGCCAGATAGTAATTCCTGCATAGCTCCCTCTTTGATGTTCTTTTTTTTCTCAGTGAGTTTCTTGGCTGTTGCGATAAGGTCATCAATGTCAGAAAGGGCGGTGGCAATGCGAGATTGCTCTATCTTATCTTCTGGATAACATAGAAACGTAGATTTCAGATTGTCATTATAAAGTCTGCTTATGGTTCCACCATTTTCAGACTTCCAACTAATAATCTTGAAATAGTGTTCTAAATATGGGTTAACAACATCTTTTTCTTTATGGTCAATCCACACAATGTTTGAATCTTGAAAATAGGCATCTTCTCCATCAAATACAACGGTTCTACCGATTGTACCAGCAGCGGAAATCAGTATTGCTCCTTTCTTGGGATAAGGGTACATACCTTTGAATTGTTCATATAACTCTCGTGGTATGTATGCGTCGGCCTCTTTACCGAAAGTGCCAATTTTGTAAAATGGCACATCGCCAGTAATATCGGTTTGTTCTTTCAAAATACGCTTGCACATTTTGACTTCACCGATTGCCGAAAGTGGAACTGCTTTCCAATCTTCGGGAATCAAGCCAACCTCACTATTTTTGAACTTCGTTTCTATCATAGCTCGAATCCCATTTCTTTAAGGTGGTTAAACACTAATGCTTCTTTCTCGGCAAACGACTGGCTAAGTTCACCAAGAGTAAACTCATAACGGCTGTGCATGTCATTCACCTCGGTCACGATGCGGTGCATTGCGGTCTGCATTTCATCGCTCACTTGTGATGAAATGTCGGTGAGCCATTTGTCATTAACTATCACATTGCGAGCTTTGTCCTCTGTAAGTTCACCATAGACACGTACAATCTCCTTATAGAGTTTTGCGTCAAGAGCTTTTATTTCCGCCTTGACGGTCTTTTCGCTCTCTAACAGGTCAAGGTATTGCTGCCAAAGGTTGTGCTGTTCCTCTGTGCTGTATTCCCAATTTTGTGAATTATCAAGAATCTTTTGAATAACTTTCTTCGTGATGTTCTGACCATCCTCAAACAGATAGTCAAATGGTTTGCGCAATTCGGCTATCTTCGCCTTGTTCGCCTTGTTGCTTTTTTCAAGATAAGGCGCAAGGCTTGCCAAGAATGCCTTCTCTTCATCCGTCAACCGGTGGGAAGAGCACCTCTCCAACTTTGTGCGAATATTCTTTTCGTTAAGCTTACCATAGAAGATGGCATCATCAAAATTGCCCTCATCCTCGTCAATCATTGTCTGCTGCTTTTCCTGAATTTCAGCAAGTATAGCTGTCTTTTTGTCAAACTCCTGTTTCAAGTCGTTCAAAAAGACTTTGACTGCAAGGTCAACTGGCAGCAAATCACAAGAGAGGTCAGTCCACTTTGGACTCTTCTTTGTCGGCACAATGAGACGAGGCATCCATCCGTCACGCGAAATCATAAACAGGTCATCCTGCAATGTGTCGTTATAGTAGCCAAGCAGTTGGTCATAGACATCATATGCGTCGACAAGCGAACTGTCTTTCAAGAAATTGTCAAGTATGCTTTGTCCCCATAAGGCGATTTCCTCTTTTGGCTTACTGTCCTTACCAACAGCCATCATGAGCGGCTTTGTCTGGTCGCACCATTTCTGTATGGTACTCTTGAACACTTCCTTCTGAGCTTTGAAACTCGCCTCATTACTGATGGTCTCAGAAACTTTTTGTTTTTCAACAGCCAAAGTGAAGAAGTCCTTGCGGAAAGGAGTAAATAAAGCATCCTTCAAAGTTGGGCATATGTACCAATACTCCTGTAAACGTTCTATATCAAAGACAGGTATTCCTCCATGCAGATGACCATCGATGTTCTGGTGAATTTCTTTATCTTTAGGCACAACATAACGCGACATGTTCAGATTGAATCCGTTGCGCTGTATTTCGTACATCGGAGTGTCTTCACCTTCCAGTTGTGTTGTTTCAAAGGTGGAGAGGTGGGCAAAATGCGGCTCGTCTTTACGACGATTCCATACATCTATCACACGCTTGATGTCCTGTTCACGCAGTCGTATCTTGGAGTCGGCATCCTTATAGCCCAGTTCGCTGGCATCTATGAAGAATACACCATCCTGAACACGGTGGTTGTCTAGTACAAGCACATTTCCAGCAATAGATGTACCATAGAAAGCATTGGCAGGGAAGGCAATAATGCCAGAAAGCAACCGTTGCTCGATAAGCCACTTGCGCAATCTCTCTTCATCACCACCACGTGTTAATACTCCGTTGGGCAGAATGATAGCACACTTACCACCTGTCTTCATGGACTTCACACAATGGAGCAGGAATGCGAAATCACCATACTGCTGAGGTGGCACGCCCATGTCGGGATTCCAACGTCCATATTCATCATTATCCTTGGCTGTCAGCATCCAATTATGCAGCGAGAACTTGGGATTGCTCACTACATAGTCATAAGTCTGCAACTTTCCATTCACTACGTGCTTGGGTGAATTGAGCGTGTCACCTTGAAGAATATTGGGCGTTTCGCAGCCATGAATCACCATGTTCATGTATGACAACTCAATGTTGGCAGGGTCAATGTCCTGTCCATCAAGACTGACATTGTGCTTTGCAGCAGCACGGACACGAAGAAGGAGAGAGCCAGAACCGCAAGTAGGGTCATAAGCAGACACCATCGGTCGGTCATCTTTGTCAATACCAATAAGCAATGCCATTAGACGACTAATCTCTGTTGGAGTATAGAATTGTCCTTTGTCCTTACCAGCAAGACTGGCAAAGTTTCGCATCAGGTATTCGTAGGCATCGCCTATAAGGTCATCATCGGCAGCACGATTATGAGAGAAATCCAGTCCATCATCCTGAAAAGCAGCAATCAGTTCGGAAATAAGTTTTGAACTATCGTCTGCATTACCCAGTTTCTTATCACAGAAATCATGGTCTGAGAGGTTGATGATGTCCTGCAAGCCATTGGCCGCTGAAATTTTCTCAATGATTTTGTTCAATGAATCACCTATGGTCTTCTTTCCTTTCAAGGCTACAATATCCTCGAAGTAGCATCCTTCTGGTATCTCCAGCACAGTATTGTCGCCAGACTTCACTTTGTCGGAAATATACTTCAGGAACAGAATGATCAACACATAGTTCTTGAATGATTCTGCTCCGATGCCACTGTTACTACGAAGTTTGTTAGCACATTTGGTCAGAGTGCTGTAAATTTCAGACTTCTTTAACGCCATCTTTTATAAAAGAACCCCCAAGTAGTGTCTCGACAGGCGACCAAACCTTTGCATACACTACGAGGGGGTCCTATATATTGTTAGCCTATTGGCTCTTTGGGTCTTTTGTCGAAGATGTGAGCGTGATTTCCTTCATGCGCACATTGCATGGGCGCAAAGTTACAAAAAAATATGCAAAAAGCAGCCATTTCCTTAATTAAATAAGGTAAATAGCATTGTTTTTACATCATTTTTGTGACAAAATGACTTGCTTGGCAAATTATTTTATTTGTAATCGGAGCTACACGATACTAATAATTTGTTACTATTTTTCACCATCCAAAAAACTTTCCACCATCATCACACTCACGTTCCCAATCGGACTTCCCATGCCAGGTAGTCCGATTTTTCTTTTTCTTCCCCTTGTTTTTGTGGGCGATGATAAGCATGATGCCCACTATAATGATTATTACTCCCATATTATTGCGTTTACTTGTTTATTGTATTTTCAGCTTCATTAACTGCTCCGTGATGAACTTCAGCAATATACGTGGGTCAAAGTATTTCCCCGTATCGCTCCACTTACATGACAAGTGCAGATGTGGGCCTGTAGTACGTTTCCCTGTGTTCCCACTAATTGCTATCTTTTGCCCGGCACTCACATGTTGACCATTTACCACTTTGATTTTCGACAGATGGAGGAATGAGCATGTGCAGATGCCATGGTCGATAGTGACGTACTTCCCTCCAGCCGATGATGTGCCAGCTGCTGTCACTGTACCTGGCAGCATCGAATAGACATCTTCATATTTTGCCCTTAAATCCAGCCCGTAGTGCATCCTGCCTTTTCTGCGGTTCATCGGATCACGCCTCATTCCAAAAGGAGAGTTTATATGTATGTCCTTCAGGGGCAATGCAACCATCAGGGGTACTTCTAAAGTAGCACTGTCTGCTTGCATGCCCATGTCTTCTTTTAACGAGTCCTGAACGGTAGTGTCAGTTAAAACTTCCACCATCGTCCTGACTTTTTTCTTTTGTGTTTCTCCAACCGTATGGAATGGAGATGTCTCTTGCTGTGCATGTATTCTTGCCGTCGATGAGAGGCAGCACAGTCCAATTAGGATAATTGTTTCTTTTAGCATGTAAAGTTACTAATTTTTGGTGACATATCAAAATATTGAGCGTTAAACTTGTGTAATGAATCGTGTTTTGTCATTCAAGATGCGATTTGCGTTGCTCAATATCTTGATAATACTATTGGGTGAATAATCTCTTGTAAAGCTGGGTGGCTATCTTTGCCACAGTGGTTGTATATCTTGGGTCTTCAGCGTACCCGATGCGTTTTAGGAATTGCAGGTAGTTCCCACCATTATAGCGGTATTGGATGAATTTCTGATAGCCAACCACGCTGTCCTCCCATCTGGCAAAGCGATAGTAGTCCTTGTGCTTGCTATCGTATAATCCAAACAGATTGTGATAGTTCTTGCATACGGGGCTGGTGAAGTGCCCAGTTTCCAGGACAGCCTGAGCCAATACAAAAAGTTGGTTGCTCAATCCGACCTCCTCGATGACATCAATCAAGTTGGCTAAAGTCAATTCTCTACTTTCTCCAGTATAGTAGCTGAGAACCTGCTGGTTATTATGTTCTATTAAAGTGCTTCTTTCCCTCTTGTTTTGTTTGTAACACTCATAGAGTTTAATCAGCTTCTCCAACTGTTCTATAGACAATCCGGAATAGGCTGTAGTTGATAACAGAACTGAATCTACCATATTGGAATCAGTAGAGCAGATGCTATCAGACACATCTTCTTGCGTCTTATCTTCTGCATTATTCACAAATGTGCGGTTATGCTCACCAATGGTGTGAAATGACCCGGTGTTACTTTGCCCGTACAAAAACATCGAACAAAGCAAGGCCATTACTGATAAAATCGATTTCTTAGTTTCCATGGTGCAAAGTTAGAGCCTCCTTATACCATTAGAT
>Ga0256404_1010250_pt1 | contig 13044 bp, 15 predicted proteins | sample RumenRJG_01DNA_FD_185990 | JGI IMG/M metagenome (GOLD analysis project Ga0256404, IMG submission 185990) | Bovine rumen microbial communities from Lethbridge, Alberta, Canada - RJG_01 | ecosystem: Host-associated > Mammals > Digestive system > Stomach > Rumen | place: Canada: Alberta | collected...
TGATCGAAACGGCTCCGGAAGAGCTCGAGGACGTAAAACGGATCATCAAGGACTGCATGGAGCATGCCGCGGACCTTCCCGTGCGCCTGAGCGTGGAAGTGGAGAGCGGAGACTCATGGTACGACTGCCATTAAAAGATAAACCTGAGGAATATTAAAATGATCATAAAACCGGAAATGATCACCGGCCGGATCACAAAGTATGATCTGCTGCCGCTTTCATTTTTAAAAAAATCACCCTATACCGGATCGAAGGGAAGCCTTCGGTATAAGCTCGAGCGTGAGGTGATCCCGCTGGAAGAGGAAAATGCGGAAGCTTCCGGAGAGCCCGGCATCAGTGTCGGCGAAAAGGAAGTCAAACCCGTACAGGAAAAAATCGTGCTCCGGGTCTTCTGCTGGACGGGTCCGAATGCTTTTGATGAGACGCCGGAGGATGAGAAAACAGTAAAGGATTTTGATTTTTCTGAGGAAGCACTGGGGGAGATCATCGATTATCTCAACCATATAAGGGAAGAACATAAATGATTATCGGGATCACAGGAGGCATCGGCAGCGGCAAGAGTACGATCACTGAGATGCTGAAGGATAAATACGGCTATATCATTCTGAAGACCGACGATATTGCAAAAGAGCTCGAAGAGCCGGGACATGAGGTCTATGAGCAGCTTAAAAGTACGTTCGGCAGCGACATACTGGAGGATACGGCGGAGCTTAAAATCGATAAGAAAAAGTTTGCCGCCCTGATCTACGGGGACCCGGAGGCCATGAAAGCGGCAGAGGAGATCATTCACCCCGCTGCCTGGGGCTATTGTGAGGATGTCATCGCCTCTGAGAAAAAAGCAGCAGGGGAAAAGAGGACAGAAGCGAAAGTTGTTGTGGAATCGGCCCTGCCCTGCGAACGTTACCGCAGGATGTGCGATGAGATCTGGTTTGTATATGCCAGCACTCCCGTCAGGATCGAAAGGCTCATGGAGACCCGCGGCTACAGTCCTGAAAAATGCCGAAAGATCATGGATGAGCAGATCTCCGATGAGGAGTTCATCATTTTTTCTGACTATATCATAGATAACAGCACTGATCTTAAAGAGGCTGAAAAACGCGTGGATGAACTCATGGGTGATCTGCAGCCGGAGGGCAGCGTATGAAGCTTATCAGCCTTGCAAGCGGCAGCAAGGGAAACGCCACGCTGATCGTTACTGAAGAGAGCCGTATCCTTGTGGACTGCGGCATCTCCGCCAGACGGGCGGAGGAGTCACTGAAAGCAGTCGGTCTTTCACTGAAGGATATTGACGCGCTCCTTCTTACCCACGAACACAGCGATCATATCCGCGGAGTAAAGCGCCTGATGAGTGTCTATGATATCCCGGTCTACGGGACGGAGGGAACGCTTAAAAGTCTCTCCCGTGTGAGCGGCGACGAATATTTCAATTACGCGGGAAGAGAGCATATGGAGGCTGTCAGAGCTGACCGGGCTTTCCGGATCGGGGACGTTGAGATCCTTCCATTTCACACCTATCATGACGCGGCAGAGCCCTGCGGCTACCGCTTTGAGCTCACGCAGAGTGCACCGGAGCTTCGTACGCATGTGCAGCTTGCCGTCATGACGGACTGCGGTCATTATGACGACTACATTGCGGATCACCTCAAGTTTCTCGACAGTATGCTTTTAGAGGCAAATCATGACCGGACGATGCTCGCAAACGGCCCGTATCCTGTCTATTTAAAGCGGCGCATCATGTCCAGCGACGGGCATTTGAGCAATCATGCCGCAGGACAGCTCCTGACGGAGATCCTGTCACCGAAGCTGAATACGGTCATGCTCGGACACCTGAGCCATGAAAACAATACGCATCAGAAAGCGCTGGAGACCGTACGAAAGGAGATCGCCTCCGTATATGGAGAAGCAGCGGCAGACAGAATAGGGCTTTTCGTCGCGCCGCAGGACGGACTGTCCTATATGGTTGAGCTGTAATGGATGCACCGCCGAACATGCCGCATTCATGGATACAGGCTTCATAAAGGAAGGCAGCCTGGCCGCTCGGCTCATCTTCCGGCGCTGATATCAAAAACCATCATGGATAATGAAATATATGGGGATGATATCACCAGCCCCTTGAAAAAACTGATAACTTTTGATAAGATTTACAAATAGTTTTATTCTTTGAGGGGGTACATGCATGGAGAATTTAGTTGCCCAGATCGAGTCGATCAACTCCGTAGTCAACGATTTTGCATGGGGACCGGTCATGCTGATCCTGCTGGTAGGCACCGGCATTTATCTGACGATCCGTACCGGATGCGTACAGCTCAGCAGGTTCCGTTACAGCATGAAGCATACGATCGGGACTCTGTTCGAGAAGAGCAGTAAAAACCATGGCGAGAACCTTTCCCCGTTCCAGGCCGTGACCACGGCGCTGGCAGGCACCGTCGGCACCGGCAATATCGCAGGCGTGACCGGTGCGATCTTTACAGGCGGACCGGGTGCTGTTTTCTGGATGTGGTTTTCCGCATTCTTCGGAATGTTCACCAAATTTGCGGAGATCGCGCTTGCAATCAAATACCGTGAGGTCGATGAAAACGGTGTGCATCACGGCGGTCCTATGTACTATATCCGCAACGGCCTCGGTGCCGGCTGGGGATGGCTTGCCGCGATCTTTGCCTTTATCGGAGGCCTTGCTTCCTTCGGAATCGGCAACATTGCCCAGAGCAATGAGATCGCAGGCGCGATGAAGGATATCTTCCATATCGGTCCGGTCTGGACAGGCATTATCCTTGCGTTTATCGTCGCGATCGTTATCCTCGGCGGCGTCAAACGTATCGGCACGGTGACCTCTTATCTGGTTCCTTTTATGTCGATCTTTTACATCCTTGCCGGTCTTTTTATGATCATCACCCACATCTTCCAGATCCCGGGTGTGCTGTTTACGATCATTAAGGAAGCCTTCAGCTTCCGTGCTGTCGGCGGCGGCGTCTTCGGCTATGCCATCATGCTTGCGATGCGTCAGGGATGTGCCCGAGGCGTTTTCTCCAACGAGGCGGGTCTTGGTTCCGCACCGATCGCCCATGCGGCTTCTTCCACGGAGGAGCCCTGTGAGCAGGCTATGTGGGGCATTTTTGAAGTCTTTGTGGATACGATCGTCATCTGTACGATCACGGCCCTCGCTGTGCTGCTTTCCGGCGTTTATACCGGAAGCCTTGCGGATTATACCTCCAAGGGCGCAGCTGCAGCTGCAGCCTTCAATCAGATGCTTCCGGGAACCATCGGCGGCATTATCATCGAGGTCAGCCTGATCTTCTTTGCGCTGTCCACGATCCTGGGCTGGAGCTATTACGGTGCAAGCTGCTGGGAGTATCTTACGCATAACAAGACCGTCGTCATGGTCTACAAGGTGATCTTTTCCTTCGTCTGCATCGTGGGAGCGATCGGGTCCGGCCAGCTGGTCTGGGATATCTCCGATACCTTAAACGGACTGATGGCGATCCCGAACCTGATCGCGCTGCTGCTTTTGTCCGGCGTGATCATCACAATGACCAATGATTACTTTAAGGACCGGAAGTAGACCGGATGTAAGTATGACCGGAGTCACTGCCATCATGCGGCTGCACAGTTGACAATATTAAAGACACAGATTAAACTTCGATGTGATCCGTTCACATCGAAGTTTTCCGTATCAGGTTTTAATACATTTTCGGAAATGATTTCACGCCTTATGGCATTTGGGAAGGAAACGCTTTGAACATTTATATTGATCTGTTTTTATCCTTTTTCCGTATCGGAGGACTGACGTTTGGCGGCGGTCTCGCCCAGCTTCCGATGCTGAAGTTTGAAGTCGTGCAGAAACATCACTGGCTGGAAGAGGAGGAGCTGCTGGATATCTACGCGATCGGTCAGTGCACGCCCGGTATTATCGCGATCAACACAGCCACCTATGTAGGCTACAAAAAGGCAGGCGTTGCGGGAGGCATCGCCGCAACCGTCGGAATGGTCATGCCGTCTCTGATCATCATTACGCTTGTTGCCGCCATTTTGCAGGCGGTCATTGACAACGTCTGGGTGCAGCATGGGATCATGGGCATCCGCGGCGTGGTCTGCGCTCTGATGCTCAATACCGTACAGACGCTTTCAAAAAAGACACTGAAGAACAAATTCTCTTTTATCATTGCCGGCATTGCACTGCTTGCTGCCTTTTTCACAGGACTTCCTACGCTTGTGATCGTCATTGCGGCAGCCGTGACCGGGATCGTCTATCATGTTGTGATCCGGGGAGGTGAGGCACTGTGAAAACGGCACTGCTTTTGTTTCTCGAATTCATGAAGATCGGCCTGGTCGCGGTCGGCGGAGGGCCTGCCACGCTGCCGTATCTCATGGAGCTTACGGAAAAATACGACTGGTACACCATGGAGGATCTGACCAATATGATCGCGGTCAGTGAATCCACGCCGGGCCCGCTCGGCCTCAATATGGCAACTTACGCAGGCTTTAAGACACTCGGGCTGTTTGGCGGCGTCGTCTCCACCGCGGGACTTGTACTTCCCAGTCTCGTCGTCATCTGTCTGATCGCCAGATTTCTTGAGAATTTCAGCGAAAACAAATATGTGAAGGGCGCATTTGCCGCGATCCGTCCGGCTGTCTGCGCTATTATTGCCGTGAGTGTTTTCCGCGTATGCCGCGTCTCTTTGTTTACGCTTCGGGACGGTGTCTATACGCCGCAGTTCAAGATCATTCTGCTGTGTCTGATCGTTTTCGGCCTTTTGCAGATCAAAAAGCTACAGAAATATCATCCGGCACTCTGGCTGCTGTTCGCTGTCATTGCCGGTATCGTATTTCGTTTCTGACCATTTTCAGATCAGAGCATGAAGCCGGATGAACCTGTTATTAATGAAAGGAAATGATTATGAGCCTGACCTTTGATCCGAGCTATCACAGATATCCTTCTGCAAGGAACCCGGTCTTCGCCAAAAACGGAATGGTCTGTACATCTACACCGCAGGCATCCGCTGCAGGCATCGAAATCCTGAAAATGGGAGGCAATGCCATAGATGCGGCCGTGGCAGCCGCATCGACGCTTACTGTTACCGAGCCGACGGCCAACGGCCTCGGAAGCGACGCATTTGCCCTGATCTGGTCAGAAAAGGATCAGAAGCTTTACGGCCTGAATTCCAGCGGCCCTGCTCCCATGCTTGCTTCTCTCGATAACTACCGTAAGGACGGAAAGCTTATCAACGGGAAAATGCCGAAAAGAGGCTGGGGTGCCGTGACGGTCCCGGGAGCGGTCGGTGCATGGGCTGCGGCTGCAAAGCGTTTCGGAAAGCTCCCCATGACAAAAAGCCTGGCCCCGGCGATCCGCTATGCGAAAGACGGGTATCCTGTCGGTGCAGGCCTTTATACCAGCTGGAAACAGGACTATGAGCAGTATCTGGAAGAATTAAATGGAGAGGAGTTCGAAGAATGGTTTCGAACCTTCCATCCTTTCGGCAGGGCGTGGGAAGCGGGAGAGATCGTGAAGCTTCCGGATCATGCCAAAACGCTTCGTGAGATCGCAGAAACGGAGGGTGAATCCTTTTACCGGGGACAGATTGCGCAGAAAATCGACGCGGACGCAAAAGCACACGGAGGATATTTAAGGGCCGAAGACCTGGCCGCATTCCATCCCGAGTGGGTCGAACCCCTGAAGGCGGATTATCACGGCTATCAGGTCTGCGAGATCCCGCCGAACGGACAGGGCATCGTTGCACTGATGGCGCTCAATATCCTCAATAACTTTGAATTTGCCGAAAAGGACTGCTGTGATACCTATCACAGGCAGTTCGAAGCCATGAAGATCGCATTTGCCGACGGTCTGCACTATGTGACGGATCCGAAGGAGATGAAAATAGAGGCGGATCGTCTGCTTGATCCGGCGTACGGCAGAAAACGGGCTGCCGAGATCGGTGATACGGCAAAGCTTTACAGCTGGGATACTCCTCCGAAAAGCGGGACTGTCTATCTTTGCTGTGCGGACGGTGAGGGAAATATGGTCTCCTGGATCCAGTCCAATTATATGGGCTTTGGCTCATGTATCGTCGTGAAGGATACCGGCATTGCCCTGCAGAACCGCGGAGCTGATTTCAGCACGGATCCCGCCCATGCCAATGTGATCGCTCCGGGCAAGAAGACCTATCATACGATCATTCCCGGCTTTCTTATGAAAGACGGCAGGCCTGTGGGGCCGTTCGGCGTCATGGGCGCTTACATGCAGCCCCAGGGACATGTACAGGTCGTCATGAATTATGTTGACTTCCATCTGAATCCCCAGCAATGCCTGGATGCGCCGCGCTGGCAGTGGATCAGCGGGAAGCGCTTTATCACGGAAACATCCTTCAGTGATGAGATCGCACGCCAGCTCAAAGCAAGAGGCCATGATATCAACATGGAGCTGGAAACGGCGCTTTTCGGAAAGGGGCAGATGATCGTACGCCTGGATAACGGTGTACTCATAGGCGGTACGGAATGCAGATATGATTCAAATATTGCCGCATACTGAACAAAAGTATTGATGGATAAAAAACGCTCCTGTTCACATGACATGACAGTTTATGTGTGAAACAGGAGCGTTGTCATATTCAGGGCATAGCCGGGGAATGGATTCAGACCCTTGGAAAGGCAGAATGAAAAGCAGTCCGTATCAGCAAATCAGATGACGACAGGTGAGCGCGTCAATTCGCTTCTGATCTCTGCTCCGTCAGGATGATCTTTCCGGATCTGGGCCTGCAGGCTGTAGTAGATCTGGTCAAAGTACAGGTCCCGCCGTAAAAGCTCCTTGTGATCAGCCGCTTTACTGATCACGGGGAGCAGAGCACGGGCTTTCAGTTCATGAAGAAGCGGCGCGGCATCCCTGCGGAATCCGAGGATCCGGATATAGCGAGCGTATCCGTCGGCCTTTAAGCGGGCTGTTTCTTCTTTGGTGATGCAAAGAGCGATATGAAGCAGGGCTCTGCTGATGCGGCTGTAGGTATATTGTCTGGTCTTTGTATCTTCAATACGGCTTAGGAAGGTCATCGGCTGCAGCGCGCGGTTTATGAGACGCCCGCCGATCTCGTCAGATACATCTAAAAAGGAGGAAAGGCGGGGATGTTCCGGAGATTCCCGCGTCATACCTTCTGTGTCGGAAAATGCCGCCTTAAGAAGGCGTTCTGACAGCAGGACGGAAAGGTCATCCGGAGATACAAACAGGGCGGAATCAAGAAGCCTGCAGTACAGCGGGTGGAGCGGCTTAGGGACAGAAGAAAAGGGGAATACGGGCTTTCCCTTACATCCAGGCTCTCTTTTGCAGGCTGCGGTGCTTTCCGTGTGCGGATTATCCCTGAAAAGCAGCAGCCTCTTTCTTAGCGCGGATGCTGAGGCAAACGAAGCGTCATGAATAGCCGTATCATGATAGCGGTCGCCCTGCCGAAAGATTCCGGCAGGCGTGATCCTGCCTGCCGAAGAGAAAATCATTTTGTCATCCCTGATATCTGTTTTGTTTATCCTGTTTAAAGCCCTGAGGTATTCGACAGCGAGGATATTGTTCGGTGTCAGGGCATTGGCGCAAAGAAGCCTGGAAAGAGCAGCGGGGTAGGACATCCCGGATTCCAGAAGCTCCTTCAGACTGCCATTATCCTGGGATTCCGCCTGATCGATCTTTCCGGCATACTCTTTGAGCTGCTCCAGGGTCGCCGGAGCCTCCATGCCGAACCCGAGCATATCGACGATGCCTGTGGATATAGCAAGCCGGACGCCGGCCTCAGCAAAGTCATGCGCGGAAGAGCATGCAAAAACAGGCGGAAGCTCGATCACAAGATCGGCATAGCCGCCTTTTGGCATGGCTTTATCGGGGGACAGAGCCGGCAGCCGGTCTGTTCCCTCCATAAAGCGGGAATCATCCCCTATAAGCGCCATTTCGGTACGCACATATTTATCACAGACCGCCGGCTCTCCGCGCTGTACATAGTTCCCGCTCATAATGGCAATGATATAATCGGCTCCGTATTCTTCACGGAGCTTTCGAAAGAGCAGCGCATGGCCGTTATGAAAGGGATTCAGTTCACAGATAACAGCAGCGGTCTTCAAGCTTGTCCTCCGGAAAATAATACAGTGATCTGTCTTAAAGCTTGACGTTTTGTTTTTCTTTATAAACTCAAAACAGGCAAGTGGATTTTAAGTTGTAAATATGATATCATTTATTTGATTTTATGGCCATACCTGTCCAATCAGTATCTTTGAAGCCGATGCAGCAGTATCTGCGGCCGGCAGCCAAAGGACATCGGAGCCCGGGATATGGCAAACAGGCGGATGATCTGCTGAAGAAACAGGTCAGCGGCGGAGAGGAGAAAGATATGAAACTCATCTATGCAATCGTACGGAATGATAATGAAGATGATGTCACTACAGCACTGAGCAGGGCGGGATACAGCATCACAAAGTTAAACACGACCGGCGGTTTTCTCCGCAAGGGAAATGTCACACTGATGATCGGCACCGAGGATGAAAAGGTCGATCAGGCGATCGGGATCATCAAGAAAGAGTGCGGTGAGTCGCAGAAGATCACCATTGACATGCCGTTTATCTCCGGCGTGAACATGGTCAACTACGCCACGATGCCGATGCAGGTCGCGGTCGGCGGGGCGACGATCTTTGTGACCGATGTGGTCCGCTTTGAAAAGTTCTGATAGTATTATATGCAACCTAATTACATTAAACATAAGGAGAAGACATGAAAGTATTAGTTATCAACTGCGGAAGCTCATCCCTGAAGTATCAGATCATTGACATGGACACACAGGCTGTCCTGTGCAAAGGTCTTGTAGAGCGTATCGGCATCGAGGGCTCCCAGCTGACCCACAAGGTTCCGGGACATGAGGATGTTGTAGTCAAGGAAGAGATGAAGGACCATCAGAGAGCCGTAGAGCTTGTTATGGCTGAGCTTGTTGATCCTGAGCACGGCGTGATCAAGTCTCTGGATGAGATCGACGCGATCGGCCACAGAGTGGTCCATGGCGGACAGAAGTTTGCAAAGTCCGTTCTGATCGACGACGAGGTCAAGGATGCACTGGTCAAGTATACCGACCTGGCACCGCTTCACAACCCGGCCAACATCCTCGGCATCAAGGCATGCGAGGCGGTTATGCCCGGCAAGCCGAACGTCGGCGTATTCGATACCGCTTTCGGTATGGGCATGGAGCCGAAGGCTTTCATGTATGCTCTTCCGCTCAAGTACTACGAGGACTATGAGGTCCGCCGCTACGGTTTCCACGGCCAGTCCCATGACTTTGTTTCCCACAGAGCGCTTGCGCTTTGCGGCGGCAATGAGAAGACCAAGGTGATCGTCTGCCATCTCGGAAACGGCGCATCCATTTCCGCATCCATCGGCGGCAAGTGCGTCGACTCCTCCATGGGTCTTACCCCGCTTGAGGGTCTGATCATGGGCACCCGTTCCGGTAACGTTGATCCGGGCGTCATGCAGTACATCTGCCACAAGGACGGCATCGATATCGACGGTATGCTTGCGATCCTGAACAAGAAGTCCGGTATCTTCGGTCTGTCCGGTGACATTTCTTCTGACTTCCGTGATGTTCAGAAGGCTGCTGACGAGGGCAACGAGAAGGCAAAGATCGCTCTTGAGGCTTATCGTTACAGAGTAGCAAAGTACATCGGTTCCTACGCTGCAGCCATGAACGGTGTGGATGTGATCGTATTCACCGCAGGCCTTGGCGAGAACGACAAGCTGACCCGTCAGGCGATCTGCGATGAGTATCTCGGCTATCTCGGCGTCAAGATCGATCCGGAGCGCAACGATGTCCGCGGCAAGGAGACCCTGATCTCTGCTGATGATTCCAAGGTCAAGGTCTACCTGATCCCGACCAACGAAGAGCTGAAGATCGCTATGGATACCGTCAAAATCGTCAGCGAGCTTAAATAAGGTTTAATCATAAATTCGGAGAAGTCAGGAGAAAAAACTCTTGACTTTTCCGGTTGAATAGACTATATTAGCATAGTTGAAAAGGAAGCAGGTCATCCGCCTGCACCTCGTGCAGCATTCTGCGCAGGTCAATATCACCATACATCGGGCCGAAAGGCCGGCGGCGCTTTATCTCGTGTCAGCAGATGCGCAGAGGATCAGATCCGTAAGCGTCTTGTATGTTGTGTATATCGGCGGATACCATGCGGTGTCCGCTGTATTTATGTTCTTACATAAAGATCGGCGCATTCAGAAACAAGATTCCGCTGATAAGGGAGGTGTTAGTATTAGCGACGTTAATGTACAAATCAACGAGCAGATCCGTGACAAGGAAGTCAGAGTGATCAGCGAGGATGGCGAGCAGCTCGGTATCATGAGCTCCGAGGCAGCATTGAAGCTGGCAGATGAAGCAGGGCTTGATCTTGTAAAGATCGCACCGAACGCAGCTCCGCCGGTGGTTAAGATCATTGATTTTTCCAAGTACCGCTATGAGCAGAGACGCAAAGAAAAGGAACAGAAGAAAAAGCAGAATGTCATAGAGGTCAAGGAGGTCCGTTTAACCCCCAACATTGACACAAACGACCTGAATACCAAGGTATCAGCGGCAAGAAAGTTTCTTGAAAAGGGCAACAAAGTCAAGGTCACGCTCCGTTTCAGAGGACGTGAGCTCTCCAGGATGAATCAGTCCAAATACATTCTGGATGATTTCGCGGCAACTCTTTCGGAGATCGCACAGATCGACAAGCCTTCCAAGACGGAGGGCAGAAGCCTGGTCATGATCCTGAGCCCGAAGAAGGCAAAATAAGGATCCCATACCGGCACCGGCATGGTCCGGTTCTTTCAATGCATCATTACAGGAGGATATAGAGAGATGGCAGTTAAAAAGTATAAGACAAAGAGAGCGGCCGCTAAGCGTTTCAAGAAGACCGGTTCCGGCAAGCTGATGAGAATGCATGCTAACAAGTCTCACATTCTGACCAAGAAGACCAGAAAGAGAAAGAGACATCTTGTAAAGGGCGTTGAGGTCGATGCTACGAATGCAGCAACCATGAAGAAGGTACTTCCGTATCTTTAATTGAACCTGGTCTAAGGAGGAAATCAAAATGGCAAGAATTAAAGGCGGCATGAACGCAAAAAGAAAGCATAACAGAGTACTCAAGATGGCCAAGGGCTACAGAGGCGCTCGTTCCAAGCAGTATCGTGTAGCAAAGCAGTCTGTTATGAGAGCTCTGGCTAATGCATACAGAGGTCGTAAAGAGAAGAAGAGACAGTACAGAGCGCTTTGGATCACCCGTATCAACGCCGGTGCCAGAATGAACGGTATCAGCTACAGCCAGCTGATGCACGGCCTGAAGCTCGCAGGTGTCGATATGAACCGCAAGGTCCTTTCCGAGCTTGCGATCGCTGACGCAAAGGGCTTTACCGATGTTTGTGAGCTTGCCAAGAAGGCACTGAACAAATAATTGATACCAGATCGATATTCAACGGACAGGGCAGACCTGTCCGTTGTTTAATTTCGTTTTTCTTACAAAGGGCATAAGTATTTCGGACAGCAGGTGACATTTTCTGAAATAATGCTATAATGAGCATCCGAATACTTTTAGGAATGGAGTAAAAAACATGGCTGACATCAACGGTGTTGTCGACAAGACAGAAAATTTCGATGCTGTCGACGAGTCTTATCAGAAATATATACGTGAGAAAAATGACAGCGGGATCAAGACAGACGCAAAAACGCTGATCGGCGTCATCCTCGGTTCACTGGTCAGTGCGGCCAATGTGGCGCTGTTCGTCAACGCCGGCGGCTTGACCCCGGGCGGAATGACCGGTCTCAGCGTGCTGATCCAGAGAATCGCGCTGAAGTATGCAGGCCTGACGATCCCCTTTGCTCCGCTGTCCCTGCTCTTCAATATTATCCCGGCGATCTTTGCATTCCGCATCATCGGAAAAAAATATACGGCATTTTCCTTTTTAAGTATATTGATCTTTTCCTTTATGACGGACTTTATCCCGAACTGGACAGTGACCAGGGATCCTCTGCTGATCGCCCTGTTCGGCGGTATTCTGGCAGGCATTTCATCCTCTCTGGTGCTTAATGCCGGCGCCAGCCAGGGCGGAACGGACTTTATCGCGATGTGCGTGTCCGCCAAAAAGGGCATCAACACCTTTAACTATGTGATGGCCTTCAATATCTGCCTGCTGCTGATCTCCGGCGCATTGTTTGGCATGGAGCCTGCACTGTACACGATCATCTATCAGTTCGTGGCAACGCAGGTGCTCAACACCTTCTATAAGCGTTACGCCAAGAAAACGCTCTTTGTCGTCACCAATAAGCCCGTGGAAGTCTCCATGGAGGTCCGTATGACCACCAATCACACCTCCACGATCCTGGACGGAGAGGGCGGCTACAGCGGACAGAACAAATACATTGTTTATATGATCATCGGAGCTGACGAGCTGAACCTGGTCCGCAGGCATATCCGTGCCGTGGATCCCAATGCTTTTATCAATGTATTAAACTCCGATATGGTCACCGGCAAGTTCTATGTCCGCCCGCTCGGAAGCTGAACTCGCGAAAGCAAAGTCACCCCTTTCTTTCAATCACATGAGTTGCCGGCAAATGGAAAAATACTGTAAGCCGGGCGATTCATTACATGGGAGCTGATTATGGAAGCAGGAGAGAAGATCAGAAAACTCAGAAAGACAGCCGGCCTGTCCCAGGTGGAACTCGCCGGGATGCTCGGTGTCTCAAAGCAGTCCCTGTATAAGTATGAGACCGGTGTGGTCAGAAACATCCCCTTTGAAAAGATCGAGAAGCTTGCACAGATCCTGCATACTACGCCGCAGTACCTCCTTGGCTGGGAGGAGCCTTCGGATGTGCAGGAGATCGGGAAGGCCGGCAGCAAACGTCTTGAGAGATATTTCATGACGATGTTCGAAAGCCTGGATGATCTCGATAAGGGAAGGCTGATCGGAAGCGCAGAGACCATGCTGAAACAGTCTAAGTACACCAGGAAGCAGTAAACCATTCCCTGCAGGGCTGATATCATTCGATTTGATAAGGCGTT
>Ga0256404_1010253_pt1 | contig 13039 bp, 9 predicted proteins | sample RumenRJG_01DNA_FD_185990 | JGI IMG/M metagenome (GOLD analysis project Ga0256404, IMG submission 185990) | Bovine rumen microbial communities from Lethbridge, Alberta, Canada - RJG_01 | ecosystem: Host-associated > Mammals > Digestive system > Stomach > Rumen | place: Canada: Alberta | collected...
TCATCCGGAGAGAAAAGCAGGGAACAGGAAAGCCGACGGTGATTTATGTTAGGGTGATCGAGGATGATGCGACTACGCGGGTGCAGGGTGTGAACGTGAAGGTGGGTGATTCACTGGTTGATGAAGAGGATGGCAAGGCTCAAAAAATGAACGCTGCAGGTTCAGATTTTGAACATAGACAGGTTCACGGAATGTACCCAAATAAGACTGAGATTAATAAACCTGAAGAGAGTAATCTTATCAGATCGATGGAGGAGATGGATGCCGATGCAAAGCAAGAAGCGGTGAGAAGTACTAGCATTAGCGAGATTGACAGTTATCGGAATCGGATTCGGATGCAGATTTCATACGATGCGTTGGTGGCGAGGTTTCCGCTCGAGAGGGAGATGCTGGACGGGATTGTGGATCTGATGCTTGATGTACAGCTGTCGAGGAGGGAGAGCGTCGTTGTCGCGAAGGATGCTCGACCAACAGTACTGGTACAAGAGAAGTTTCGTCGGATTGGCTCGGATCATGTCGTGTATGTACTGGACTGCATGCTGCGGAATACGACGAAGATTCGGAACATCAAGAGCTATCTGTTGGCGGCATTATATAACGCTCCGAGTACAATCAGTAGCTTTTATCGTACGGAAGCGAATCATGATTTTGCCAAGGTGGCGGGATGATAAAGAGAAAGAATTATGGGTAGTCTGGAGAAGGCATTGACAAAAAGGTCGATACGAAGCAATCATTCCTGGGTTATAGATAAATGAACGTGCAGATGCTACAATAAAAGAAGTTTATGATCCAGTGATTCCTGTAATTTATACGGAAACAATGATTTGAAATTGAATGTAGGTGCCTTTGAAATGAAAAATTATTTTTTACAGGACAGTGAGTTACATGATTCAGATGAGGATTATTTTCGGCATTTGGATGTGGCGGAGAATATTACGAAAATCATTCGGAATACAACACCGCCTTTTAATATTGCGGTAATAGGTAAATGGGGACTTGGTAAATCGTCTTTAATCAATCTGGCAACAAAGGAATTTGAGGAAGACAATATTGTTATCAATATCAACGCATGGAAATATGAAAAAGAAAGTTTAAGCAAAGTATTTCTTCGACAGGTTCTGAATAAACTTGATCAAAGTATGAGTAAAAAACTTTTGACTCGTACTGAAGAGCAGGTGGCATCACTGCGGAAGGTATTCTCAAGTAGCGGAGACAGCAAGAATAAGGATGCATTAGGAAAAAGAGTAGTAAACTTTTTCAAAGCAAATAAGAAACCAATTATCGTATATATTATCATAAGCTTCGTGGTTTATTTGATATATTCCTTGATTAGAGATTTTGGCGTAAATGGTGGAATGTATTATACGACTATAAGACGCTATGCTGCACTAGTGCTAGTCGGTTATCTGAAAAATTCAACTAATTTGATAGTTATACCTGGAATATTAATAGTTTTGACTGGCGTACTTGAGGATATTAAAGATACAACGCCAAATAAGACACTAGGGATAGAACCTCTAGAAATGAACGTTGAGGATTATGAGACAGCGCTTAGTAATAAATTACAGGAAGTCGGTGAATTTAGAAAGAAGCAAGGAAAAACCAAACAATTTAAGACAATTATTATTTTGGACGATCTTGATAGATTAAGTGCGCAGAAAATGGTTGAGGCTCTTGACGCTATCAAGATGTTCATGAATTTTAATAATTGCATTTTTATTGTTCCATTTGATGATAGTATACTGAAATATTCAATTTCAAAAAATCGTCAGCAATATGCTAATCAGGCAGAAGCTGATGAATTTTTGGATAAGTTATTTCAGTATAAAATTTACTTAGCACCACTCCTACCTTTTGACATAAAAAAATATGCGCTTACTTTATGTCATGCTGAAATTGGGGATTTTATCACAGAATACTGTCAAGAAGAATATTTTGATAATGCTGTTCGAAAGGTATTGATTTATCCGGATGTAACCACCCCTAGACAAGTAAAAAAAATCATCAATACTTTTGTCGCTTATATGATGCTGGCACAAAAGCGTGAGAAAGCAGAGAAAGTAAGCAAAGGATTTGCTACGGAGCCTGATGGCATTTACACTATTGCAAAATTATCGGTTTTGCAGGCTGATTTCAATGAATTCTTTGATTATTTGTTTGATGATAGCGAAGCAATTATAAAGGTACTAGATGCGCAACAAACACAAAAATGGAATGAGTTGCCTCAAGAATTATTAGTAGCAATCCATGCCTCAGAGAATAAAGAGGAGAGTGATTATTCCCCTAGTGACCAGACTATGCGGCTGTTAAGCTACTTGGCATTTACACGTTCGTTTGGCAGAGGCGATCTTGCACCGTATCTATATGTAACGCTTGATGATATTACAAGGGTTGTTGGATCAAAAGCACAAAGAGATTTTATAAAAGCTGCGGAAAGCGGAAATATTATTGAATGCAAGAGTATGATAGAGGCAGAGCCTGAACTATCTTTAGCGGCTGAATATAATATTGTAAATTATTCAAATCTTGACAATTCATATTTGATTAATATGATTTGCGTGATTTCAGAAATGGCTTCTCTATTGGAAACCAAGAGAAGAGTTGAAATTGGCAATGTTCTCGCTGATAAAGCTCAGGTATTTGCTGATAATTGGAATGAAAAAGAATATTCTATTTTAAATGTGGCTGGTATTTTGGATTATTACAACAGTTCAAATAATAAAGCTGGATATTCTCCAATGTTAAAGAGAATACTTGTTCCTGTTTCCGACTGGAAATGTGCTGATAAGCTCAGATATTTCGGGACAAATTATAATATCCTTTCAGAGGATATTAAACCTTCCTTTGACCTTTATATTGTGGAAGTACTAGAAAATAACTGGTTGAATCATAAAGAATTTATTGAAATCAAAGAGAAAAGTGGTTTAGATGATTCAGCTTGGAGAGAAAAATATTTTAATTTCTTAATCAAACGAATTTCAGGAGCAAAAGATTTTAGCACAAGAACCATAGAAGAACTGAAAGCCGTGTTCTATGAATTTGATAAAAATGAATATAGCATGCGGTTTGGTGAAATGAACCCATTGTTTGGAGAACTTGAGTTATCAAAGTTCTTACATAATGTTTTGAGTTCTATTAATAAGGATAACCGTATAATTGAAGATACGAGTATGTTTATTTATCAGCAAGTTCAAAGCGCAAACGACGATGAACAAGAAAATGATGAGGTAAATAGAAATCTTATAGACTTCAATTATGATATTTCATCAGTTCAGGTAAGTGGTGATGATGAAAAAGAAAATGCAGAGCAAAATATAGCAGATACGTTCGATCAATATTTTTTGAAGAATATTGGTTCTACAGAGATGTTGCCTATTCTTGAAAATTATTTTCAAAATAATGATGTTCGTGATATTGAGGAAACCGTAGCGGCTATTATAGATAAAGGTTTTGCTAATCGAGATGAAGGGACAATAGAGTGTATAAAAAGCTTAATTGGTAAAGAGCAGACTATTGATGATAAAATTTGGGCAAAACTTGATTCAAATATCAGAACTCCATATACAAATTTCTCTGGAATAGCAGAACTGTTAGTGCATTATCGTCAACTGAATACGAAAAAGGTAGACACCTCCATTACATCAGCAATAAGAAACATTAGTGGCAGCAGTGTGTCAGACCAATATCTCGTGTTCTTGAAGGATTATTTCTTGGATAGCTTTTCTTGCATGCAAGCTGAAGATAAAGGTAATTCAGCACTTTTAGCTGAGTTTGTATCAAAATTAGTTTATTTGATAAATAATGGGCGTAATTTACAAACAGCTATTAGTAGTATTTGTTCTTTGGAAAACTATATAAGTGATGAGAGCTTTGTTAATTCTGAGCCTGCTATTTATAAGCATTTGGATGATGATAACATAGATATAATTTATTCATATTTTGATTCTAGAAGTTACCTCTTTGAAGAAAATGCGAACAAACTGCCGAGAACGCATTTGCTTGATGTTTATTTAAGAACTTTAAGAGGTACAAACCTTAAAGGTAAAGCAATTAATTCTCTGATAAAAAAATTCAGAACTGTTGATAAATGGCCTGAACTTGCTATGTTGGTATATACTGAGGAAGAAGATAATGCTAAAGCCTATCAATATGTAAAGGATAGCTTTATCAATGAGCTAGAGGAAGCAAAGTCTCGGGATGACTCGACAAACAGCTCTGACCTTGATTTAAATACAGAACAAATTAAGAGTATTAAGAACCTGTTGGAGATCATTCCTAAAACGAGCTTAGAATATGTGAATAAATTCTTGGGAGAACAAAGCGACAATATTCAAAATCAAATCGCTGCTATAGTAACAAAATCACCGGATGCGTTTACATATGAAGACATAAGAACGCTTTTTGAATGGATACAAAGTGAAAACAATGCTAATTGCAAGACTTTGGTTTCTCTTTTTGCAGAATTAGTTGATATTGCTTCTGAAAGTAATCAGTATGAAGAACTTGTTGGTTTACTTAAAGTGTTCTCTTCTATTGGAAAAAAGAGTGATCGTCTAGGATTAATTACACCAGCTATTAACCTTATGAATCGAATGACAAGTGCTAATATGAAAAAGGAAGTATATAGCATCTGCAGAGATTTGAAGATACAGAAGGAAATCAGAAATCAGATGCCGCAGCATTTGAAAGAAATTTTGGAGGAAAATTCTTGACTCCAGTGAAGGATAATATTTAAAGAACGATAATTAAGAGGACTGGCATAAACACTATTATAATGGGAATTATCATTCTCATAGGGGCGTATCATGATTTACAAATTTTCATGCAACAATTTTAGAAATATATCAGTCGAGAATCTTCCACTCAAGCGAATTAACTTATTGATTGGACCGAATAACTCTGGCAAGACAAATTTTATTCAGGCGATTACCTTCTATTCGAATATGCTGAAATATAGCACTTTTGGTTCGAGCGAAACGGATTTTTATAATGCTGTTCAGCGAAATGGATGGAGTCATTGCCTTCGAAAGGGTGAACGTCCAGGAACACCAATCTCTTTTACGTGGGATATGGAATTAGGACAGGAAACCATCAGTTTTAAATTTGCCTTTGTGACGGGGGCACAAAAAGAAGATTTTCATATCGTTCAGGAGGAACTTTACGGTGCGACGTTCCCATTATATGATAAGCGCTTTAATTATTTTCAGGCACACAAGTCAACGTTGGGTGAATGCCATATATCGACGGCAACTCATAAAGGAAAGCAAAACAAAAGACTTGTATTTCCTCTTGCATCCAATGCATCAATCTTTTCGCAATTCAAGGATATTGTATTAAATGACGAACATCTTTACAACGAAGCTTCGATTCGAAAAAATCTGACAGAGCTCATGGGGCGAATGGAGATAGCCCTACGGTCCGTCTATGCTTATTCCTCAGCTCAGTTCGATACACGTGCAATCAGAACGCCCGTACAGGAAAATTTGTCATCGCAATATTTAATGCACAGTGGGATCAATCTTGTAAATTTATTTGATTACTACAAATCGAAGAGCTTGAAGTGGAAAATGGACTTTATTAATCATATGAAGGACCTGATGCATGACCTCCGTGACGTAGATGTCGTTTCTATCTTTGGCCAGAATATGATGCGCCTTGTTGACGGCGATGAAGAATTTGATCTAACAGATATTTCAGAGGGTACGATAAAAGCGCTACTCCTTAATTTCCTGGTGAATATGCCAGTTGCACGTAAATACCCACTGCTAGCCATTGATGAGCCGGAGAGCAATCTTCATCCTGCCTGGCAGAAGGTAGTGGGCGAGTGGATCAGGTCTTCCGATAATTTCGAACAGTGTATGATCGGTACGCATTCACCAGATTTTCTGGATGTTTTTACGGATGATTTCATTAATGACAGAGATGTGGCAATCTTCGTGTTCTCGGGTGATGGAAGCATTCAGCCAATCAAAAGTGAGGATGTCAGGAGGGACATCGGGGATTGGGAACTTGGCGATCTCTATCGAACCAATGATCCGCTTCTCGGAGGATGGCCATGGTAAAGGAGAAGATTTCGTGCTTTCTCACGGGCGGTTATTCGGAAGCGGGTTACATGCAACAGTTTCTGATGAAAATCAATCCGCAATATCAATATATGCAGAAGCTCCCCAATAAGACCATCAAAAAAAGAGGAGTGGTAAAGCAGATCAGTGATGAATACAGCGGATTGACCGGTGATGCACTGATTGATAAGATATGCGAGCTTCTCGAAAGAGAGAAAGTCAGAGATGAGGTTTTAGAGTCGAGGGCAATTTTAATTGAAGATGATACCGATAATCGGTTTACGGGCTTGAATGCAGATGAGCTCTTGCAGAAAGAGGCAATGGTAAGAGCAAAGATTTGCAATTTGCTTGGCAGGGAGATTCCGGTTCTTTTTCTTTATGCGTGCCCGGAGATTGAAAGCTGGTTTATAGCAGACTGGGAAAATGGCTTTGGCGGGTTGCTTTCTGACAAAACCAGAATGAGAAGCCTATCGCCGGAAACAAGACAGTACTGTAACATCAGAATTCATCAAGCTATCAATCATAATGTCTTGGGCGGTGAAGAAAATCCGGAAAGATTTGCAGAGCATATTCCATATCAAAAGATCAGCGATCGGATTAAGAGGGAAATAGAGCAATTCTCAAAGGCTCCTAGAACTGATAATCCCAATATCAGTTTTGAGATGGAAACGGAGATCACGAATTCTCGCGAAGTGTATTATTCAAAGCGTTCAGACGGCGGTATGATGTTGAAGCGTTTGAATCCAGACGCTGTCGCTTCTGTCTGTGATGAGTATTTTCGGAAGAATTTCCAGGACTTGAAGAATCTGGCTTAAACTTGATGGTGACTTGGACGAAGAAGGCCATATGATGAAGAGTGATATATCAGAAAAGGTTATCAAGTCGTTTACAGCTTTGATTGATGAAAATGGACCGGAATATCCGACGAAACATCCGATGGAGCTCGTCAAGAGGCTCGCTGAGGATTGTGGCGAAGTGCCGATAGTTGGGACACTGTATTTTGTGGCTCTGAACGGCATATTTACTGACGCGATGCATGAAGATGCTACGGAAGAGGCATTGGCGGAGGATATACAGAGGAAGTGTTCGTTTAACAAAGCCTTTGCCGTGGAGCTGGCGGGAATATGCATGCAGGTATATTCGAAGCAGCATCTTGCCGGACTTAAGGGGAAATGCGGATCTTCTTTTGAAGAGCTGTGCGGCTTGGACGAATGGGCGTTCAGTTGGAATGGGGAGACGGAATGGCATTCCGGCGGCGGATATGTGACCTGCACAGGAGAGGGAACGGCTTCTCTGAAAGTGCGAGGTCGTAAGAAGCTGGAGGCGGCGATTGCGAAGTTGATGCCGTCGTATGAGTATGCCTCAGTGGATCAGCTTGAGGAAAGCATCTCGAAGGAGCTTCGGAAGCAATTGGACGACCAGTTTGAGGAATACTGCACGGAAGATGATTACTATGAGCCGGTGGCAGAAGACTTTGAGTTTGAGTATTACCTGACAGACTTCTGCAAGGATATGGGTATAGAGGTCATCGATACTGACTATGACGGGGAGATTTCAGATTATGAGTTAGAGCATTACTGAAAGAATCTTAATATGGATATTCATCGCACAAATGAAGAAGCAAGATTAGCTGGTTGGAGTATAGCAAGACCTTGTTTCTGATATTATTATGGCAGATATTTGAAATTCTTAACAGGAAAGTACAATCGTTTACGTCGATAGAAATATGGCAGTCAAAGTGAATATAGAGGTAAGAACACAATGATTTTAACAATAAAGAATTTTGGACCAATCAGCGAATATAGGTGTGATTTGGATCGCCGATTAATCGTTACCTATGGGGTAAATAGCATCGGAAAATCATATGCGATGCAGATTGAATATCTGCTTCTTAAAAACCTTCTTTATTGGAATAGCAATCGGGCTGGAAACGGGACAAATAATCACACATTTGAAAAACTGGTCAAGGATTTTGATGAGAGTGATTATGAGCGACAAAGCATTACAGAAGAGGTATTAGCAGAACTAGAAAATTGCATGAAGGGAGAATGGATGTCTACCTTTATTCAATCGCTGGATAATACCTTTTCAAATCATAGCATGGTTTCTTCAGGTAATGCTGAAATTATCCTGGAAGTGCCTGGGATCGCGGTCAAACTGAGATTCAAGGATGCAAGTCTTGACTTGAAGTGGAAGATTAAGCCGATCGTCATTAGGAAATCGGCTTCTACAGTTCATAAATCCAGAGATTCAAAGACAGAGTTTGATGTGTATTCGACTAAAGGACATACGGAAGAGCCGCGAGAAGTCCTGATGGATAAATTGGTTGAACTTAGAAATGAATTTTATGACGTTATGGTTGGAGAGGTAGGGGATATACACTTTTTACCTGCATCGAGGTCAGGCATCAGCATTGGTATGAATGCAATCGGTCCTGCGCTTGCAGAGCTTTCGCAGTACCCGATGACATCCGGTAAAAGCATCGCTATTCCATCCATACCGGAACCGATTTCTGACTATTATCTGGAGCTAACTAGGATTCAATCTAAGAAAAGTACTCCGTATCTTTATGAAGCTGAGCAGATGGAAAAGAGGATTCTTCATGGGTCTGTAAAACAGGATAGTAAGAAAAAGACTCTTTTATTCCAGGCGGAGGATATGAAGACGGCGCTGGATATGAATGATGCTTCGTCCATGATTGCCGAGCTAAGTCCGGTTATTGCTATTATTAAATATATGGCAGGCAATGTTAAAAAATATAATGATCGGACAGAGAAGAATACCCAGAAGGAATCGATCATTTTTATTGAGGAACCGGAGGCACATTTACATCCGGAAAATCAGGTGCTACTGGCTGAGGAATTTGGAAGGCTGGCTAAGGCGGGACTTAAGATCATTGCGGCTTCACACAGCAATTATATCTTCAATAAATTTAATAACATGATTCTGTCTAAGCAACTGTCATGCGAAGATTATGAGCCGATTCATCTCGTCAAGGAAAGGAAAGGCGCTGTGAGCGAGATTCTGGCAACAGACCAATATGGCACGAAGGACAAGAATTTCTCACAGGTGGCGGAAGATCTGTATGATGAAAGAGAACAGATCATTGACGAAATGATGGATGACTCGGGAGAACAGTCGGATGATTAAAACAATCTGCAATACAAAGGCTTTGAAGGATTTTCTATATTGGGATTTTGAAGATGCAGGTGTCAGAATAGATGTTGATCCGAAACTTGAGAAGGATGAATATGTCGGCATAAAGGTAGATGACTACTATCATCGGAAAAATGCGGTGAAGCCGATTCCTAAGGCGGTTGATTTCTTGATTTCTGTTGATTGTTCCAGTGATGCTTACGTGCTCTATATCATCGAATTGAAAGGAAACAAGAAGCGGGATTCTTTTACTGCTGAGGATATTCAGGAAAAGTTCGAGACGACGATTGAAGATTTCATGAAAAGGGAATATGCAGATATATATTGCAATGATCGGTATCGGTATAAAGACGTCTTGCTATATCTTGTGAGTACGCGGTTCCTTGAGAGGGCAAGGAAGCTGGGTATTGATCATTATAAGGATTATGTGGCTCTGCGAAATAAAATCAGTGGCAATGATACAGTGAATCTGGATGTGGGATTATCCGGAAAACTGTATAATTTCCGTGGGAGAGTTCTAAAAATTGAGCGGGAGCTCCCACCGTACCCGATTGTGAGAAAAATGTGAAGCGGTTGCTGAGGGATGAAGTGAAGAAAACAGGTGCTAGCCATAAAGAAATGGTTATGTTATTTTTGGAAAAGGTCTAAAAAGGAGATAATCCGCAATGTCAACATATATCGAAGACGAAGTTCTCTATTTAGATAGTACACCGGAAATTAAAAACCCTTTTGATCCAAAACTGGTGGATATTGTCACACAGACTATGGTAATCAGTAATATTGTGGAGAGACTGAAGTATGATGAGTTTACCCTGCATCCGGATTTTCAGAGAAATGCCGGGCTGTGGTCGGATGAAAAGCAAAGTAGACTGATCGAATCGCTGATGATCAAGATTCCGATTCCGTCCTTTTACTTTGATAATACAGAACAGGATAAGCTGATTGTGATTGATGGACTACAGAGGTTGTGGTCTATCAAGAGATTTATGGCGCTGGAAAATGGTGATCCAAATCAGCTTAGACTCAAAGGGCTGGAATATCTTAATCAGTTTGAGGGGAAAACCTTTGATGAGCTTCCACGGACGATGCAGCGGAGAATCAAGGAGCAATCGATTACAGCATATATCATCAGGCAGGGAACGCCGGATGCGATTCGTACCAGTATTTTTAAACGTATTAACACTGGAGGTATGTCGCTTACACCGGCTGAAATCCGTAATGCAGTTTATCAAGGCAAGGCGTCGGAGTTCTTAAAGAGATTATCCACGTCTGATGAATTTAAAACGGCAACAAACAGAAAAATTCCTCCTGAACGGATGCTGGACAGAGAATTCGTAAACAGAACAATGGCATTTGTCATCCTTGGGTATGAAAAATATAGCGGTAATATGGATCAGTATCTCGAAGATGTGCTTGCACGGATCAAGGCTTTATCTGATGAAAAATTATCGGTGTATGAAGATGCATTTCTTGGTGCCATGAAAACCATAAATGTTCTGTTTAAAGACAAGGCTTTTCGTAAACCGAAAAAGGAGAAGGGCTATGGAAAAATCAACAAACCACTGTATGAAGTGGTATCTGTCGCATTCACAGAGTTGACATCCGTCGAAAGACAAACTATTCTGAACCGGAAGGAGGCATTTCTTAAAAAATACCATAGCCTCTTCCAAGATGATTCGTTTGTGGCGGCAATTTCAAGTGCTACTGCGAAGGTGCAGAACGCAAAGACTAGATACAAATTGATGAGAGAAGTCATACTAGAGACATTGAAAAATGATTAATTATTATCACTTGGAAAATTTCAAATCGATAAAATCCATGGGGCTGACGTTTTACCCACTGACGACATTTATGGGCATGAACGGGGCAGGGAAATCGTCTGTCATACAGTCGCTCCTGATTTTAAGACAGAGTTTGCTGGCGCAGAGCAGTAGAAACAGCTTGATTCATGGGGATGATCGATACAATCGGGAAGTTTCATTGATGACCAATGGTCCTTTAACGGGTTTAGGAACTGCGCAGGATGTGCTATGTCAGAATGCTGAAGAAAATTATATACGTATGCGTCTTAGCTTTACTGATGGAACGAAATTTAGCGCTAATTTTCCGATCGAAGAAGGAAGACCTGATACTTATATAAGTGGAAATTATGAAACGACCGGCACTATCCTGGAAGAAGCGCTTCTTTCAGAACGGTTTGCCTATCTTGCAGCCGAGCATCTGGGACCGAAGAACATTTATTCGGCATATCAGTGGAATATGTCTGCCCTAAATTTGTTGGGAAATGAGGGAGAGTATACAGTTCCTTTTTTAGGCGTGAATGGCGAGAAAATAAATGTTCCGGAAGCCATGCATCATCCCGTGGCAAAAACTCGTTCTCTCATCGATGAAACAAGTGCATGGATGAGAGAAGTCTCCAGCAATATTCGTATGACAGCGGTCTATAATGCTATCGAGCAGACGGCAAATCTGAATATCGCTTATGACGGAAAGGATATGACGACAGAGAACATCTCACCTGTCAATGTAGGCTTCGGAATTCCTTATGTACTGCCGCTTATTGTACTTCTTCTGAATTCGAAGCCCGGCGATCTAATCCTGATTGAGAATCCGGAATCGCATCTGCATCCACGCGGACAAGCAAAGATAGCAGAGCTTATCGCAAGAGCCGTAGCAAACGGAGCACAGATTATCTGCGAGACACATAGCGACCATGTTATCAATGAATTCCGTGTGGCTGTTAAGAACGGAATCATCAATAAAGATGATTTGGGTCTGGACTATTTTGATCGGGATGTGGAGCTTGATTCTACCGTTACGGAAATCAGTGTAGATGCACATGGCAGCCTGTCAGAGTATCCGAACGGGCTTCTTGACGAGTGGGGCAATCTCATGGCGGAATTGATCTAATCATAGACGGAGGTGAAGGTGGAACTTTTTTTCAATGAATTATCCTTCAAAAATAAAGAACTGAGCTATGATGAAATTGCTACATTAGCAAATATGTATATACCGCTTAAAGGTGAAGGATTTACAGCATGCAGAACTTCATACGATGATTATGCCCGTATCATCAACTCTGCAACCCAAAAGGAAATCAAAGATTTACTATTTTCTTTCTTGAGACAGCCATACGAAGACACTGCGGTTAATAAGGAAGAGGATACGTATTATTCGCACAGCTGGATCTATGCAGATTCGGGTCAAGAGTGCTATGGTCTTGCTCTGGCGGCTATCTTTGAATCTGCAACGGTTAGTTTGAATCGTGAAGGCTGGGACAAAACACCTGTCAACATTCGTCGGGATGACGAGCTATTACGGATACATAATTATTACAATGCTGACAGCATAGTACTGAACCATGATTGGGTCGAAAGCCTAAAGGATATAGTGCTTTCGGAAACGAAACTAAGACCGGAGGAAAAGCCCAGACATTTCAGACACGATCATGGAATCGCTGAATTGAACGCATTTGCGGATATCATCTTAAAGAGCAAATATGTAGTTGGCGTCATCAATTCACTTGAGTTCAAACCGAAAGGCAACAAATTCATCAGGAAGATTTATCCTGACGGAAAGATTGACATCGGACTTACGTGGGAACCAGCAGGCTACGGCATGTGCATCCAGACTACAGGGAAAGATTATCGAACGACTGAAGCAATTGCGAAAAAGTTGAAAGAAAAGTATGGCTGAAAAATGATCAGATATTAATCTGAACTTCCAGAATAATTAACCCTCAATACGAAAAAGTTTTAGTCAAAAGCCCAAAACCATAGGAAATAAGCCGGTTTTCGGGCTTTTTTGCTTGACCTTCTACA
>Ga0256404_1010255_pt1 | contig 13037 bp, 12 predicted proteins | sample RumenRJG_01DNA_FD_185990 | JGI IMG/M metagenome (GOLD analysis project Ga0256404, IMG submission 185990) | Bovine rumen microbial communities from Lethbridge, Alberta, Canada - RJG_01 | ecosystem: Host-associated > Mammals > Digestive system > Stomach > Rumen | place: Canada: Alberta | collected...
TTGATGAAGCAACCTCAGCTCTAGACAATGAATCACAAGAATATATAAAAAAAACAATAGATGATTTGGTAAGTACTCATACCATAATTATAGTTGCCCATAGATTATCAACAATAATGGATTCCGATATTATTTACTTAATTGATAAAGGAAAAGTATCTGCAAGTGGAAATCATAAAGAACTAATGAAAAAATCTCCTCTTTATAATAAATTATATAACCCAGAAGTAGAAAAAAAGAAAGATTTATTAACCTTTTAGATAACAAAACTACGATAATCAACTATCGTAGTTTTACTTTTTATCAAAAATATATCCAACAGGAAACTGATAATTATCAAATAAAACACTTTTATTAAAATCAGCATAAGCTTCTCCATCATCATGTATAACAAACTCAATTCCAGGAGAAGAATCATAAGTATTAACTCCCCCATTAAGAAAATATAAAAAATATACTAAAAATCCTGTTTTATAAGACAACATACACCATATAGAATCAAAAGCATTTTCTTCTTGAATAACAGAAAAATCTTTATTATGAATAGTTTGATTCATATAATCTAAAAAAAGATTGTTATCACTAGCATCATAAGCATCATATCGAAACCTTAAACTAACAAAGCCTATTTTTAAAGCCCAAGATATAAATTGATCTCTCCATACTGAAAAGTTATCAATCTTATGATGAATAACAGCTACTGCAGTCACAGCAATATCATTATCTATCAAAGACTTAACTATTTTTTTATAATCATCATCCGTAGGAAAATAAGTTCCAAAAATATTACTTCTCCTTTTATAATCATAATCATGAACAGAAATATTTACATAATTAACAACACCCTTCATATAAGGAGCAACCTTTAAAATACCAATTCCATTTGTAGTACAAGTAACTCTAGTAATAGAATCTTTTAATGAAGAATTTCTTAATTTATGAATAACCTGTATAAAAAAATCTGTATCAAGAGTTGGTTCATTACCAGTTATATCTAATGATATTCTTTGTTTTCCATCTACTTTTAAAACTATTTTCTCTAGAGAAATTAAAAATTTATCTAAAAATTTTTCTTTCATTTCTTTAGAACCTAATTTCATTTCTTCTATATATTTATTATAACAAAATTTACACTTTGCATTACAAGTACCAGGAAGAACTAACTTAATAGTAATTAAATTATTATAATTTTCACGATAAGAATAGTTTTTATTAATATCTAATAACCGTAATGCTTCCTCACGAACTCTAAAATCCGAATCATCCATTAACTTCTTAAGTACTTTAATTGAAACATTAAAATTATCATGAATAGCAGCATATCTTACTCTCCAATTAGAATCATTAATAGAAGAATCTAAAAACTTTTTCGCAAGCTTCTCTCGTATAAAAACACTTTTATCCTTAGACAACTTTTCTAATAAAATACTATCAGTATTAGGATTATCCAATAATCCTTCACGAACTAAGTAATTTGGATGATATAAATACTCTGAAGGACTTTCAGTAGTTCTAGCTAAAAGTCTTTCTTCTCTCCAATTCATAAAGCTTCTCACCTCTCATCAATTCACTTTCTATATACATACAAACTTCATCTAAAACCTCACTAAAATTATCACTAGTATCAAAAAAAGGAATATTTAACTCTTCACATTGCTTTTTTACCTCTTCACTATATTGAATACATAAATCAATATCATGTAATAACTGCGAATCATCAAATTTAGAAGTCCAGATATTATTACTATCATATTTTCGAATAAATTTTAATTTTTCTTCTTTGTTAATATTTGTATAACCTAAAAACACAATAATTGTATTTTCTAAATTCATATTTAAAATATCAATAGGATACAGATGGCAAGTATCAATACAATAATACTCATTATTAAAAACTCGATCTGACATATTCTCCTCAATTATAGTGGATATCATAGAAGCCATCATTGGACTAATAACATGCCAATCTTTTATATTAAGAGACAAAGTATTAAACATTGCCCTCTTAATAGAATCCATTTTATAATGAACAAAACCACGATTATGAAAATATAAAGCTAAAGTAGTTTTACCAGTTCTAGCACAACCCGCTATAATAATATGCTTCATAATCCTCCCTTCTTACTTGAAGTATACAATTAATTATGATATAAATATAATATATATTTTTTATATTAAATATAAATAGGAGTAATATTATGGACATAAATTTAGAATTATATAAAATTTTTTATACCGTTGCAAAAGAAGGAAGTATATCACAAGCATCAAACATCTTATACATTTCACAACCAGCCGTAACAATACAAATAAAAAAACTTGAAAATCAATTAGGAATAAGCCTATTTACTAGAACAAAACATGGAGTAAATCTAACAAATGAAGGAAAAATACTTTATGAACATGTAAAAAACGCAATAAATAATATAAAAAATGGAGAAAACATTATTTCTAATTTAAAAAATTTAGATTGTGGAACAATAAGAATAGGAGCATCAACAACAATATGTAGATATATATTAATACCCTACTTAGAAAAATTTCATCAAAAATATCCAAACATAGAAATTCAAATTAATAATAATACATCAAATAATCTAATTAAAGAGTTAAGAAATGGGAATTTAGATATATTAATTTTATTTTTGCCAACAGAAGATAATAAAGATATAAAAATAACACCCATTACAGAAGTACAAGATATCTTTGTAGGAAACAAAAAATTTTATGATTTAGCAAATAACGATATAAATAAATTAGTAAATCTACCAGTCATTTTTCCAAATTCTTCCTCTAGTAGTAGAAAACATCTAAACAAGTATATCAAAGATAATGAAATAAAAATAAAACCAAAATTAGAAGCAGGAAGTTATAATTTAATTGTAGATTTAATAAAGACAGGATTTGGTATAGGTTTTGTAACAAAAGAATTCATACAAGATGAACTACTAAAAGAAAAAATATTTGAAATAAAAATAAAACCAAAAGTTCCAAAAAGAACAATAGTTTATGCAACAATTGATAAAAAAGAACCGAACTTCAGTGTAAAAAAACTGATTGAAATGATTAAAGAATAATATTATTTATAATACAAACAAAATCAAGGTTTAACTTCCTTGATTTTTTTATAAAATATACTCTTATTATAATTAATTAAATTAAAAATAATTGTAATACTTTTTACAATAAACTATTAATTATTTTCCTCAACATATTTTGAAGAATATAAGTCTGTATTTTTTTCTTCTTTTGTCTCAACTTTTTCTAAAATATCATCAATATTAGGTAATTCATCTATAGAACTCAATCCAAAATAATCCAAAAATTCATTTGTTGTCTCATATAAAATAGGTCTCCCTACCATATTACTTCTACCACTTTCTTTAATAAACCCTTTTGCAACTAACTTCCGAATAATAGAAGTAGATCCAACACCTCTTAATTCATCAACTTGTATTCTTGTAATTGGTTCATTATATGCAATAATAGCAAGAGTCTCAAGAGCAGCCTGAGATAAAGTATTAGTCTCAGGATTTTCAATTAATTTTTGATAATACTCTCTATGTTCAAATTTTGTAGTAAGTTTAAAACGATTCCCTAAAAAATTAATTCTAAGGCCCCTATCTTCTTCTTCATAATCTTTTTTTAATTCACGAATTAATTCTTTACATTCCTCCTCATTAACATTCAAAACATCCTCTATTTGTTGAATAGTAAGTCCATCTTCCCCTACTACAAATAATAATCCTTCTAAAATAGCCTTATTCATCCTCAACCACCTCACATGTAATATCATCAAAAGCTTTATTTTGAACAATTCTTAACTCTTTGTCCTTTGCCATTTCCAAGACCGCTAAAAAAGTTGCTACTATATACTCTTTACTAGCAACAGGAAATAGTTCAAAAAAAGATATCTTCTTTTTCTCTTTTAATATATACTTAATATCATGTCTTCTAGAAGAAACACTTATTTCTTTTATCGTTACCTTAGTATTTAAAGGTTTACTATCTCTTTTTCTTTCATAATATTTTAATAACGCATTAACCAAATCATCCAAAGAAACATCCGAATGTATTTCTGTTTTTTCTTCTTGATAATTTTGAATATTTTCAGGACTCTTAGTATAAATTTCTCGTCTTAATAATTCTTTTTCTTGTAATAATTTTGTTATATCTTTATAGGCCTGATATTCTAATAATCGATTAACCAATTCTTCACGAGGATCTTCTTCCTCTTCATCTTCCGTTTCCTTATTAACAGGCAATAACATTCTAGATTTTATTTCAATTAATTCAGCAGCCATTACTAAATACTCAGAAGAAACATCCAAATTTAATTTTTGTTGACTACGAATAAAAGACACATATTGTTCAGTAATCTCCTCTATTTGAATATCCATAATATCCATCTTAGATTCTTTAATCAAATGTAATAATAAATCTAGAGGTCCTTCAAAATCATGAATTTTAAACTCCATATTCATAAATACCACTATCCTATAAGGATTATATCAAATGAAACACTTTGAAACAAGAAAAAAAGATGTATCACTACATCTTCTTAACAAGCACTGGGATAGTTGCTAAAGTATTTGGTTGATTATTACTTGCAGAATAATTAAGGCCTTGACCACCAACAATATTATACGCATCTCTCATATCAGATTCTAAAGAATCTATTAAACGACCTTCATTTGTTGCAGCATCAAAACCAGACTTAAAATAATCTCTTAAAACAGGTAAACTTTCATCGAAATCCAATGCTTGTGATGCAACAGTAATATTTATAAAACGCACTCTATCATCATCATTTTCCATATCATCATCATAAGTTACATAGTGATAATCATATTGATCACCTATACGAGCATATAATACTGACCCCCATCTTATTACATCTTCTACTGTGTCAATTGGTGCAAAAAGAAAATCATTCTCTTTTCCACCTAAAACTTCAAAAGAAGTATCACTTAAACTTCCGGGGAATGTATGTTCCATTTTATAATCTCTAATCATTTCTTGTAATTTTTGTATATGTCTTAATAAATCTGACTTAGCCTCATCAATCTTATCAAAATCTCCTTGTTCCCAGCCTTCCTTTAAATGATTTAAATCTGAAGTAACTTTATCAGCTTGGTTTTGGAAAGAAGCATCATCAGTATTAAGCCAATAACCAATATCATTTAAAACCTCTAGGTTATTATTGATTATATCACAAATTGCTTCATACTCATCATACACATCATCGTTTGCCTCTTCATCCCAACTAGAGTCATCATAAGTTGTTTCTCCCTCTGTTGATTCTTCAGCATTATATCTTGGAACATAAGGTGCTGATTTTGTATCAGAATCATAACTTCTTCCTTTACTGCATCCACTTAAAACAATAGTTAAGGCTAAAAGCCAAGTAGTTATAAATATATTTTTTTTCATTTTCATCACTCCTAAATTATTATATTATATTTTAAATTATTTTTTCATAAGAAAGATTATCATCTGGAAGATCAAATTCTTCTCCAAATGGCATTTGATCTGAATAATCAGAAGAGTTCTTAATTTGTATTTCTAACAATTCAGTATTAATATCTTTAACTGCCTCAGAAAACTCCTCCTCATCAACTTTTACTCCTCTTTCACCAGCAATAATCAAAGATACAGATTTATAAATTGTTTCTTCCTCTTCACTTAATTCTCTTAAAACATCTTCTCCAACCATATATTTGCCATCGACTATTAAAATAGTAAAAGGATCAATTGAGAATTCTTTTGATACATCTGCAATCATATTACCATATAAACCAAATGCTTCAGGATAAATTATAGGTAACTGCCAAATCGCAATACCATCTGTAACAAGAGAATAATAAGGTGCACTCCAGTCATCTGCAAATAATCCAAACCATTTATTTAATCCTTTAATACCTAATGGTTTAGAAGTTAAAAAGCCATCATCGATTATAGTAACATGTTCACCCTGTTCTGTCAAAAATCCTTCCTCATCAAAGACTAATCCTTCATCATCAAAAAGGAATGGAGAACCAATCAAACTTTCAGACACCAATACAGGAGCTAAAGAAGACTTAATTTCAGGAACTATTAAACTTAAATCATTAAGAATGAGTTTACATTCTTCAAAATTCCTATGTTCTAAAGCCATTTCATACTTTTCTAATAAATTAAAAGTACGAGAAAATACATCATCAATATTTTTTGCCTCCTCTTCAGTTAAAGATGCAAGACAAGATTGCTGAATCGCAGCAGAATAATATTCAGAAATCCAAGAAAGTCTATTATAAGCATAATCAAAGCCACTAGAATAAGTTATAATATCTTTATTTAAAATATCTGAATATTCATCATCTATTTCTTGCACATACGGCATATCAGTATCACTTGCATTAGCATTTAAACAGCATGAACCAATGCTAAGTGCAAGAGTTAAAGCAATCATATTACGCAACCATTTACTCATAAAATCCCCCTTCATTGGAGCATATTATACTACGAAAACAAAAAAAATTCAATACAATTTACAAAGTCACTAAATAAAATTAAAAGTTCCCGTCTTTATATTAACGTGCGTTTAGTTTTATAATCAGTCAATGGCGAGACTTTAGTCGAGTTCATCTTGACCATTGACTGATATAACCTAATTATAATATTTATACAAACAAAGCCCATCTTTGTTTGTTATTTATTTGATTAATTTATTAATCAAATGTATTATATCAATCGTTGACTTATTTGTCATTATTGAAAAAGGAGGTCATTAAAATGACAAATCAAGTTCATCTCTTTAAAGAACAAAGAGATATTATTCAACATTTAATTAGTTCTGGTAAAAACTTTACTTACATATCTAATTCTATTAGTAAGGATAGAACCACTATATCTAAAGAAATAAGAAGAAATAGATATATAAAAAGTAAATTTTTTTCTGAATTTGATAAAAAAGGAATCACTCAAGCTGTTAATAATTGTAGTCTTCTATCTAAACCACCTTATGTTTGTAATAATTGTAAACAATTAAGATTTTGTAAAAAACATCATTTGTTTTATAATTCTTCTTTAGCTCAAACTCATTATGAAACTTTGCTTAAAGAATCTAGAACTGGCTTTAATATTTCATATGATCAGATAAATGAAATTGAAAACACCATTGTTCCTTTAATAAGAGATAAAAAACAAAGTGTTAATCAAGTTTATATTAATCATAATGATATTTTATCTTTCTCAAAAGTAAGTTTTTATAATTATGTAAATCAAGGTGTTATTTCTCTTACTAATGCTGATCTTCCTAAAAAAATTAAATATCGCTCTAGAAAAAAGAAAAAAAATACTAATTATAAAAGAAATATAACTATTTTAAAAAATAGAAAATATGAAGATTATCTAGATTTTATATCTAAACACCCTAATATGTCTAAAATACAATTAGATACTGTTATTGGTAAAATAAATAATAATAAGACTCTCTTAACTATGTATATTGTAGATACTCATTTTATGCTTATTTTTCTTATAAATAAGAAAACGTCTGAAAAAGTTTCAGATATATTCAAATTTTTAAAATCTTCTTTAGAAATAAAATTATATAAAAAGATATTTAGAATCATTCTTACTGATAATGGATCAGAATTTTTAAATCCTTATGAGATGGAATATGATTATGAAAGCACTAAGAAAGTTTCTAATGTATTCTATTGTAAACCTTATTCTTCATGGCAAAAGCATGAAATTGAAGTAAATCATGAATATATAAGAAGAGTTTTACCAAAAGGTTCAGATTTCTCAAAATTAACAAAGGAAGATGTAAAGAGATTACAAGATAATATTAATTCTATTCCAAGAGAATCAATAAACAATAAAACTCCATATGAACTAACCAAAGAAAAATATCCAACCTTTATTGAAAAATTGGATATTAAATATATAAAACCTGATGAAGTTACTTTAAATAAAAAAGATATTCTAACAAGCGGTGATAACAATGATTAATATTAACGAACTATTATATAAAATATCAGCTATTATCACTTATTTAGAATACCATGATGGACACAAATATAAACTCTACAATCATCTGTGTCCGAGTGAAGATAATAAGCCAGATTCTGATATTGTTGAATACGCAAAAGACGTTGAGCTTTTAATAATTGAACTTCTAGATTATTATAAAAAGTAATTTTATTTGTCAATGGTAGGGCTACTTTAAGTAGCTCCTCCATTGGCAAATAAGTCAACATAGTCTAATATTCAAAATTATAAGGTGGGAATTTAGTTTTAAAAAAAACTAATATTCGTGCCTGTTTTGTCGTGACCTAAAAAACTTCACGAACATTATAATAACACAAAAAAGCAAAAATATACAAAAAATATCCTCTCAAAACGGGATATTTCTTATAAAAAACACTATTTAATACATTATGGGAATTTAGTATTTAATTCAGTGAAAAGAAGATATCATGTAAAAAGAAGATATCATCTCTTACTGATTTCTTCTTTTATTTGGAGTAGAAATTCTTCTTTAGATATAGTAATAGTATTTTCTTCTCCAAGTTTTTTATAACTAATTAAATTATTATCTCTTTCTTTGTCTCCTATTATTATAATATATGGGTATTTTAGTATGTTACTTTCTCTTATTTTTTTATTCATTTGTTCTTTTGAATTATCATAATTTACTCTTATATTTTCTTCTTGTAGCATTTGTTTTAATTCTTTACAATATTCATCATGATATTTTATATTTACTGGTATGATATTTACTTGTACTGGGGATAACCATAATGGTAATACTCCTTTGAATTGTTCCAGTAAAAGTACTAGAAATCTTTCATAGGATCCTAAAACAGCTCTATGTACCATTACAGGAGTTTCCTTTTCTCCATTTTCATTTATATAGAATAGTCCAAATCTTTTTGGAGTTGCAAAATCTAATTGTACTGTTGGTATTTGTATTTCTCTATCAAGAGCATCTTTAAACATAAAGTCTAATTTAGGACCATACAGAGCTGCTTCTCCTTCACATCTTTTTGCATCTAACTTAAGTTCATCAGATACTTCTTGGAGTAGGCTTTCACATAAATCCCAGTCTTCCTTTTCTCCTATGTATTTTTCTGGATGAAGATAATCTCTTACTGATAAAGACACCCAATGATTATCCCATAAATTCATACTTTGGTAGAAATCTTTTATTAGATTACAAATATTTATGATTTCTTGTTTTACTTGTTCTCTTGTACAAAAAACATGGCCATCTTCTACAGTAATAGCGTATACTCTTGATAAGCTATTTCCTACTGCTCCTTTTAATTCTGCACGATATTGTTTATCTGACTCCATATATCGAATGGGTAAATCTCTATAACTTCTTATTTTTGATGCATAAAGTTGAGTATGATGGGGACATTGTACTGGCTTTAATACAAAATTATGCCCTTTCTTTGAATTTACTCGAAATAATTCATCATCAAACTTAGCAGCATGTCCTGATACTTCAAATAATGATATATCTGCAAGAGATGGACAACTTACTTTTTCAAATCCATAATTCTTACATATTCTTTCCATTTCTTTTTTTAATTCATCTATTATAATTGTTCCCCTTGGAGTAAATAGAGGTAGTCCTGCACCTACGTAGTCTGAAAAACAAAACAGATCTAAATCTTGACCTATTTTTCTATGGTCTCTTTCTTTGGCTTCTTCTAATACTTTTTCATATTCTTCTAATTCTTCATTACTTTTAAATGATTTTCCTACTATTCTTTGAATCATTTCATTTTCTTTATTTCCTTCTAAATATACGCCACTAATTCTTACTAATTTTATAAAAATATTATTATCTAATTTCTTTATTTCATTTTCTATTTTTATAAAATCATTTTCACTTACTGAAATATCTGATTGAAATTCATAGTAAAATTCATCATTATTTACTATAGTTTTATCTAATCTTACATTTTTATAATTATTTTTTATTACTTGTTTTAGTAATTCTACACATTTATTATTCATATTATATCCTTCTTTCTTTATTTGATTTTAAGGGATTTTCGTATTGGTTTCACTATCCGTCATTTAACCATCTCCTTTATAAAAAAAGATGATACCCCTAGGAGTGCAAAATGCACGGTACCATCCTTTGTTTTTCTTTATTCTTATAACCGTTTATTCGGGTAATCTCTTTCGAGTACAACTAATAGGGAGTAATAATATAGATTATTTATTATCTTTCACCAAACGATAACTCTCTTTGAAATAATTCTATATTACCATGTCCTATATTTTCGTCTTTCAAAATAAAAGACTATTGCATTTTTGATTGCAATAGCCTTTTTCATTATTATTTTTTCATGCTAAAACAATCAATCATCAAACATTGATTTATTTGTAGTATTAGTAGTTGTCGTGATTAATTTGTTTAACATATTCATTCTCCCTTAAAATCATATTTATTATATCAATTATTTTTGTTTTTGTAAATGGCTTACATTATTACTACAATAATCTCTTAAATAGGCTTCAAATCTTCTTTTTGTCTCATTGCTTAATGATGCAGAAACTGTGTGATAGTAGTTTTCTACTGCCTCATTTACTGTTAGTTCTGAACCCTTTTCAATTTTTATTGGGGCTATATATCTAATATATGTCCATGGTTCTCTTGGAGGCATTATATCATATAGGATAAATAATAAATATTTATTATTTTCATGTGTTACTCTATATTCGTATAGTTCGTTTAAAAAATCTGTTACTAAAAAGTCCCTGGCTGTCTCTATAGGCAATATATATTTTTCTTGCATTGATAAATATCTATGACTTATTGTTTCTCCAGGTGCACCATTTGGAATCATAGAACTATATGTTTCGTTTATTATATCTTTATATTTTTCTATTTCTCCTGAAACCATACTTTCTATATCATTATATGCGATAAGTCCTGCATTTATATGATTAACTGGTTTTATAATATCTGTTTGTACTATTTCTTCATTTGATTTAAATAATTCTTCTATTTCTTTTTTTTCTTCTTCTATTTTACAATTTCTTTTTAAGAACAATTTTAATAATTGTTTTTCTGTTTCATTATATAAATTGTTTTTTAGGTCATTTATTATTGATATTTTTATGTAGCTATATAGTTCAGTACCAATAGGAGGGCCTTTTTGTAAAGCATTAAAAATCCATTTTCCCATTACTTTTGTTTTGCTAAAAGCGATAAGTAAATATAGACTACCATAAACAGTTTTGTCATTAGTTTTAGCTGGAATTATTTCAAAATGGTTTTCTCCATTATAACAATAATAATCTGTTCTAAATAATCTATAACTAATATTATCTTCATCCATTATCATTTTTTTATCTCCTTAATTGTTTTTCTTCTTCTAATAATTCTTCTATATTTAAAAAATGATCTATGTTTAATGATTTAGAAGCACATAATATATCTTCATATTTGTCATTTCCTGTAATTCCTATTTTGTTAGGTGACGCAATATATATGTCATTTTCTGTTAATTTTTTTATTTTAAATGTCTTATCTTTATTACATGGTGTTCCATAATTACAAACCCATAATTCATTTTTAACATCTACTGTTTCTATAATTCTAAAAAGTATTCTTCTATTAATGTCTACATTAGAAACAATTTTATATAATTCTTGGACATTTAGCTTTTGTCCCATTTTTTTTAAATTAATGCTTATATCAATTATTTCTTGTGAAAACATTGTTAGATAAATGGTATTAACATTTATATCATAGTTATTTCTTTGAAGTCCATTTATAATTATTAATATAAAGTATGCAAGGTGTGCTGCTTGTTTTGAATTAACAAGAGAATCATAAGCTATATTTATATGTAATTGAATTGATTTTTGGGTTTCTGTTTTATTATTATGGTAGAAACAATATGGATTCCCACTAGATAATCTTCTCATATCTAGCATCCCGCCACCATGGGTATAATTCCTGCTTTTTGTTATTTGTTGCATTAACGCCATTTGATTTAAATAGTTTGAAAACCTTATATAATCTTCTGATAGAGTTATTTTTTCATTATTTACTAAGCTATTTAATGTTTCTTGATATGTACTGATTTTTTCATCTGGATTTGTTTTGTTCAGTTGGCTTTGTAATACATTAAATACTTTTTTATTTATGTGGGGATCACTATTTAAATAATTATATATATCTTGTAATCCATCAAATCTAATTGGATAAATCTTATATTCTTTTTCTGGACATGTTCCATTTTTTTCGGTAAATGCATATTTTTCTATGTGAGGCTCTAATATGTTTAATGGGAATTTTTCATGATTTGTCATCTTTATCTACCTCTTTTGTAAAATTTTCATTTGTTCATCTGCTGCATCTGTATATAAATATGCAATATCATTTATTGTTATTTCTGATGGATCTTTAGCATTTATACTTTCTTTAGTTCTAGCTTTTCCGTCTGATAAATATTCATTTTTACAATAGTCTTGTATTTCTTTTAAATAATAACCATTATTATTGTTTTTTACAATATAGTACTTTACTAAATCATAAGGAGTTCTAAACCCTTCATCTAAGCTATCATTTATTATGTCAGCATCAGCTGTAGTAAATAAGTAACCATCTGAAACTTCATTTTTAGTTTTATCAATTTTATAATTCTCAGTTCGTTCTCTTATCATCTGTGTGAATTTAAACCATTCAGGATATTTTTTTAAGATATTTTCTTCAAGTGCACTATCATAATCTACATATATAGGAACTAGACGTTGAAGAACGGAATTTTCAAAGGGATTACTTGATAAATTACCATTTTTCATTCCATCTCCGCATGTATTACCTGTTCCAATAATTCTAGAATTAGGATTTACTGATACTTTTAATAAATTGGCAAATGGAACAGTTATTTTTTTATTATATGGTTCATCTATTTTTCTAATTAATGGTGTCTCATAAAAGCTTGTGAATTGTTTTAAGGCATCTGGATTCCAATTATCCATTTCTTCTAATAAAAATGAGTGTCCATATTTCATAG
>Ga0256404_1010256_pt1 | contig 13036 bp, 14 predicted proteins | sample RumenRJG_01DNA_FD_185990 | JGI IMG/M metagenome (GOLD analysis project Ga0256404, IMG submission 185990) | Bovine rumen microbial communities from Lethbridge, Alberta, Canada - RJG_01 | ecosystem: Host-associated > Mammals > Digestive system > Stomach > Rumen | place: Canada: Alberta | collected...
GGGCGCGATGATCGGAATGCCGTTCCAAACGGCGGAAGACCTGGCCGACGACCTTCTGTTTTATCAGAAGTTTGATGCGCCGATGGTGGGGATGGGACCATATAACCCGCATCCCGAGACGCCCCTGACGTTGGCTGGCGTCCCTTATCCTTCCGCAGAGAGACGTTTTGCCCTGGGACTGAAGATGATTGCGCTGCTGCGCCTGCTGATGCCGGATATCAACATCGCCGCGGCTACGTCCCTGGAAGTGCTGGATCCCCGCGGCCGCGAAATGGGCCTCCTTTCAGGGGCGAACGTTTTCATGCCCAACCTTACACCGCGCGAACAGATGGTCAAGTACAACCTGTATGACCGCAAGACCGCTCTTCCTGACGGCCCCTCCTCGCTGGCGGATAGCCTTTCCGGTCAGGGAATCGTTATCGGCTATGGCCGGTGGGGCGATTCCAAACATGGCAAATCCGGTTTGGTATTGTGAATGAAATGCCATATCTTTGTAGAAGAAGAATAGCATAGATGAATATTAACGGAATCATAGTAGGAGCCGCCGTGTTCCTCATTATCGGAATCTGTCACCCGATTGTTATCAAACTGGAGTATTATTACGGAAAACGAAGCTGGTGGGTAATGGCCCTGGCTGGTGCCGTCTTTGCCGGTATCTCTCTTTTTGTGCACAACCTGGTGCTGTCCACCATCCTGGGGTCGGCCGCCTTTTCCTGTTTCTGGGGCATTCACGAAATTATTTGCCAGGAGAAACGGGTCCTGAAGGGCTGGTTCCCGGAGAATCCCAAACGGCATGAATACTATGCCGCCAAAAGAAAAGCAAATCATTCATAATTATGAAAAAGTTTTTTTACGCCATTTTAATCCTGATGACGATGTCTGGCTGCAACAACAATCCCGCAACGAAAACCGGAAGCCTCGGGGAGGCAACGGTCTATCTGACCAGAGAGATTTCTCCTGAATCACTGGTGAACATTTACAAGGCCCTGGGCGTCCCGGCCAAGGGGCGTGTGGCGATCAAGATGAGCACCGGTGAGGGCAGCAATCCCAATTACCTGAAGCCCGAACTTGTCAAGGACCTCTTCTTTGAAGTGGACGGCACCCTGGTCGAATGCAACACCGCTTATAGCAGCGGCCCCGATGATTTGCGGGACGACCGAAACACCTCCGCGAACCACTGGGAGGTCATCCGGCGCCATGGTTTCACCGAACTCTTTCCCGTGGATATCATGGACGAGTACGACGAGATCCGCATTCCGGTGAAAGACCGCTCCCACATCAAATACGACATCGTGGGCGGTCACATGGCCCATTATGACTTCATGATTGCCCTCAACCATTTCAAGGGTCACCCGATGGGCGGCTATGGCGGAGCGTTGAAGAATCTGTCCATCGGCTGTGCAAGCCAGAACGGCAAGGCCTATATCCATTCGGCCGGCAAGATGGAGAAGCTGGACATGGAGAAGCTCTGGACGCCGGAATTTGTCGGTGACCAGGACGGATTCCTGGAGAGCATGGCCGTCGCTGCCCAGGCTGTGGCGAACTACTTCCAGAAACAGAAAGGAATCATCTATATCTCGGTGATGAACAATATGTCGATTGACTGCGACTGCGTCGATCATCCCGCACCCGTAAAACTGGAAGACTACGGCATCCTCGCTTCGACCGATCCGGTCGCCTTGGACCAGGCTTGCGTGGACATCATCAACAATCAGCAGGTTACGGCCACCAACGACCCGACCGATCTCCTCAGCCGCATCGACAAGCAGCACGGCGTGCATACCATAGAATATGCGGAAGCCCTTGGACTGGGCTCCCGCAAATATACCTTGGTAAGCATTGACAAGTAATGGGATTCTAGAACATCCCCGGTCTGCCGCCTCCACCGGGCCCTCCGTTCCCTCCAGCGTAGTTGGAGAGGGATACTGCGGAACCTCCGGTGATGCCTTCATTTGCCCAGACACCGCCACATTTGCCGTTGCCGCTGACACTCACGCCTTTGTATCCGCTGGTCAGGGACGGGGCCGATACGATGAAGCTGGAGATATTGGACGGGGCCTTGAATGCGGCGATGAATGATTTGCCGTTATAGAGGGCGTTCCAGACACCGGCCGTTCCGTTCATGCTGTACACGCTCTGGGAGGCGGAATAACCGTTTTCCAGGCCGCCATAAGCCACGACGGTAGCGCCGCTGTTGATATACAGTTTCTTGCCTTCTTCCGTATTGGCGTCGATGGCTACTTCCGGACTTCCCTTGGTGCAGATGGCCATGACATAACCGCCGTTCAGGATGGTGTTCCCGTTGGAATCCATGGCGTCGTTGCCGGCAGAGTAGGCATAGACAAAGCCTTCATTTACCGTAAGTTCTCCCTGGCAATTGATGGCATCTTCATTGGTGGAAGAGACAAAGGTCTCTCCGCCTGCAAAGGTCAGGTCTCCCTTGACTTCAAGGCCTTCGCCATAGGTGCTGTTCACGGTGACGCTTCCTCCGCTGATGGTGAGTTTGCCCGCGTATCCCGTTACTTTTGCGCGGTCTCCGCTGCCTTCCTTGGTCACCCAGCCGATTTTGATGCCCTTGGCCGAAACGTCATTGACTTCACGACCGGTGGTGGTCACGGTAAGGGTGCCGCCGGAGATATAGCTGTCCGAAAGGGTGTGGTTTTCGGAGTCATAATCATAACTGCCGGCATTGATTCCTTTTCCGCCGTTACCGGTGTTCTTGATGGTAAGGGAGCCACCGGTCATGGCAAAGTAATTGTCTGCCTTGATACCGGCCGTTCCGCTATATTCGGAGTCCTCTTCGTCCCAGGCCACTCCACCCGTCATGGTCACCATGTGCGTGCCGCCTTCTACAAGGACATAATCGTCCGTGGAGATGCCTTTCTTCATGTCACCGGCTGTGTTTACGATCAGGAAGCCGTTGGAAAGCTGGACATAGTCTTTGCCCTTGAATCCGTGTCCGGCCCCGTTCCCGGTGTTGACCTTGATGGTGGGACTGTCCATCAGCCGGATATAATCATCGGTCGCAATAGCCGATTTTTCCTGTTTGTTCAAAGCGTTGACGGTAAGCAGGCCGCTTCCACTGAAGACCAGCTGGGCTTCGCTGAACAGAACGGCCTTCAAATCTTCCTCTCCCACCTGCGCGTAGGCGGCCGATTCGCTGTCGGACAGCGTATTGTTGCCATAGACCGCGATGAACGTGCGTTTCTTGTTCTGGTTGTTGAGGGCTGCTCCGTTCGGGTTGGTGAGGCTCACCCCATTCAAGACGATGGCCTGTTTCTTCACACCATATACTTTAAAGGATCCGTTGGCCGTGGCCCCGGTGAGTTCATAGACGAGGACTTCGCCGCCGGTGTTGTTCACGGTGACATGGTTTCCATCGACGCTAACATAGCCATAGCTGTCGCCGGTTACGACCGCATCGCCCGACTGGGAGAATTGGATGGTTATCTTCCCCTTGAAGGTGGTGGTGGAGATGTCGTCATCGGATTCAGGGTCGCCCGTTGAGGGGAATGTAAGGGAACCGTCATACGCATCGCTATTGGAGGTACTCACGACGGTCAGAAGATAGGAAGCACTGGATGCTAAGTAGGCCTCATCGGCTGTAAATGAAGCGGTTATCAGTGTTGAGCCGGAAGAGACAAGCGTAAGGGTGCCGTTGCTGTCAATGGTGGCTATCTCCGGTTTCGAGGAGGAGTAGGTGACGGGCACCTGATACGTATTCGTAAGCGTAGGGAATACATTCTCTGAGCCGATGGTAGCTTCGAATGATTCGGCGTTCCAGGCAAGTGCCGGGTCTTTCAGAACGGATACGGGATCGTCCTTTTCACAAGCCGTCAGGGCAAGCGTTAACGCTGTGAGGAGCAATACAAACTGTTTCATAACGCACAATGATTTGGTTTACGATTTTCGTGATTTTTCAATTATTGCACCAAAATAGGCGGTCCCGGGCCGGGATTCAGCGAACGCCGTCATTTCTTCAGCGAATTGCTGGGGTATGTGAAAAAAAGGTGGTATTTTTGCAAAAAGTATCGTGAATGAAGACACTGTTCCCATTCATCCTTCTCGTTTTGATCCATCATTTCTTCCTGGCGCCCCTGATCAGGAAGAAACTTCCCCTGTATGTCGGACTCACCGTTGCGCTGTTCGTCCTCTTCGGGGTCTGGTGCTTTTCGCCCATAAGCCGGCCCGATGGGGCCCCGCCTTTTCCCAGGGAACCCGAATTTTTCGATAAACCGCGGCCTCGCGGGCCGATGAGTCCGGAAACGTCGAGGCTGATCATGGGAATTCTGCTGGTCGGTGTGGACCTGGGTGTTTTTTTCTATATCGAATCCCGTCGCAAGGAGCGCAGGATGAAGGAGTTGGAGGCAGAGAATATCCGGCAGCAACTGGAGTCCCTGCGGTATCAAATCAACCCGCATTTCCTGATGAACACGCTGAATAATATCCACGCCCTGGTGGATCTGGACCCGGAAAAAGCCAAGGAGAGCATCGAAGTTTTTTCCAAGATGATGCGTGTCTTGCTTTATGAGGGGAATGCTCCTACCATACCGTTGGCGAAAGAACTGGACTTTATCGAACATTTTATCTCCCTGATGCGGCTTCGTTACCCGGAGGATGCCGTCCGGATAGAGACGGTTTTCCCGGCAGCGTGTCCCGACGCGGCTGTACCACCGCTGGCGATGGCTTCTTTTGTGGAAAATGCTTTCAAGCATGGCATCAGTTACGCGGCAGATTCGTTTATCAGCATAAAGGTCGAACTGTTGGACGGGAGGGTTTTGTTCGAATGCGCCAATTCCTCGCACCCTTCGGAAGACAGCGGGCAGCACGGCATCGGCCTGGAGAATGTCCGGAAACGGCTTTCCCTTCTCTATGGTAGTTCCTTCCTGCTTTCTACCCGGGAAAAAGAGGGCTGCTATGACGTGCTGATGATCCTCCCTTCCCAACCCATTATTATGGCTTCATGATCCGAGTTATTGCCATAGACGACGAACCGCTTGCCTTGCGCCAGCTGGAAATGTATATCGCGAAGGTGCCGTTCCTGGAACTGGTGGCCGCCTGCAGCAGCGCCAATCAGGCGAAACCCTATCTGGAGCAGGCCGAGGCTGTCTTTTTGGATATCAATATGCCGGACTTGAGCGGAATGGATTTCATCAAGTCTCTGCCGCATCCTCCGGCCGTGGTCTTTACGACAGCGTATTCGGAGTTCGCCGTGGAGGGATTCCGGGTCAATGCGGTGGATTATTTGCTGAAGCCTTTCAGCTTCAAGGAATTCGAAACGTCCTGCGGGAAACTGCGCGAACAGCTGGAGATGAAAGCGGCTCTTGCCGGAAAGGAAGCCGATGCGATCCTGCATGTCAAGGCCGATTATCGCACCGTCAGCGTCGATACCCGAAAGATTGTCTATATTGAAAGTTGGAGCGAGTATGTCAAGATTCATCTGGTTGACGAAGAGGCTCCGGTGATCGCTTTGTACAGCCTGAAAAACCTGATTGATCAGTTGCCGAAGGGGCGCTTCATGCGTATCCACCGTTCCTATATTATCGCGCTGGGGTTTGTCGCAGAGGCTTCCAGGACCCGTGTGCGGCTACGCAATGGCGTGACGCTTCCCGTCGGAGAACAGTATCGGCCCGCTTTCGGAACATATCTGGCTTCTATTTAATGCGCGGGATTCTTTTAATCCTCCAGATTTTATATATTTGTAAATATGTTCAAAGTAAGTGACCCCATCAGCACGCCACCGGAGACTTTCGCTTCGGTCCTGCAACAGACTGTTTACGAGACGTTCCGGTCTTTGTCAATCCCTTTTGAGCGGGTGGATACGGATCCGGGCCTGACCATGGAAGACTGTCAGCACATAGACGCGAAGATTGGCGTTCGCATTGTCAAGACCGTTTTTCTGTGCAACCGGCAGCAGACAGCGTTCTATCTGTATGTTACGACCGATGACAAACCTTTCGTTACACGGGATTTCTGTGGCGCGCTGGGGATTCCCCGCGTCTCTTTCGCTCCGGCCGACAAACTCTGGGAGCTCACCGGCGTAGAAGTAGGGGCCACTACCGTGCTGAGCTGCATCCTGCCTTCGGCCGGGAATGTCAACCTGGTGATGGACAGGGGAGTGGCGGAAGCAGCCTGGTTTGCCTGCACGGATGGCACGCCTACCTGTTTCGTCAAACTCCATACGCAGGATCTCCTGCAAAAGTATATTCCGGCTTCCGGGCATTCCTTAACGCTTATTTAGTACTGGACCTTAGCAAAATAACAGAATGGTGATGAAAAAGTTGATGCTTGCAATTTGCGCCTTCATGGCCGCAGGAGTAATGGGTTGTTCCAATATCAAGAAGGCTCCGGCGGTTTCCTTGAAACTGGATCCGCAGAAGGTCGAGTGGTTCAAGGACGCAAAGTTCGGAATGTTCATCCACTGGGGACTGTATTCCATCCTGGAAGGGACCTACAACGGTCACACCATGCCCGATACCACTTTCGCGGAAGGCAATTCCTGGTATGCCGAGTGGATCAAACCCCGCCTGGAGGTTCCCGACGAGTACTACAATGGCCTGATCCGGGAGTTCAACCCGGTGAACTATGATCCTGAAAGCTGGGTAAGTGAGGCCTGCAACGCGGGAATGAAGTACCTGGTTATTACGGCAAAGCACCACGAGGGTTTCGCCTTATGGGATTCCGACGTGTCGGACTTCGATATCGCCGCAACTCCTTATCGGAAAGACCTGATTGGCCCGCTGGTGGCCGCCTGCAAGAAATATGGCCTGAAATACGGCTTCTATTATTCACACTGGCAGGATTGGGAAGATCCTGACGGGGCTCTGCCGTATTGGTATCCCTGGCGGGCTGACGAGGATTTCGAGCAATATTGGCAACGGAAATCCCTTCCGCAGGTAAAGGAACTGATTCAGAAATACGACCCGGACCTCCTTTGGTTCGATACCTGGGACGGGAACACCCATATTACGCCGGAACGGCGCGACGAACTGATCCGCCTGGTCCGGACGTATAGCGACAAATGCCTCATCAATGGTCGTATCTGCTATTCGAATCCTGGCGAGAATATCGATTTCCTTGAGATGCATGACAACTCCTATCCGAAAGAAATGCTGAGCAAGCCGTGGCAGACCCCGGCTACCATGCAGAATTCCTGGGCTTACCATAGCAAGGACTTCAACTGGAAGCCGGCTACCCGGATGCTCCGTTACCTGGTCAGCAACACGTCGATGGGAGGCAATTACCTGCTGAATGTCGGTCCCAAAGCGGACGGGACCCTGCCGGTTCCTGCCGTGAGGCGGCTCCGGGAAATGGGTGCGTGGCTGGGCGCCAATGGCGAGGCGGTTTACGGCGCAAATCCCTCTTCGCTGAAAGTGGCGGATGAGGATGTGTATCTGACGGAAAAGACAGCGGGGGACGAAAAGATCCTCTACGTCTTCCTTGCAAAGCCCAAATCCACGGTCACAATTCCTTCCGTTTCGTTAAAGGACTGCTTCGTCCTTGAGACGGGGCAAGGCCTGGAACTGTCAAGTGAGTCCGGATGCACGGAAATCCGAATTCCGAATGGTGTATTCAAAGACAATTCAATCGTCGTTTTGAAGGCTTACCTACAGTCGGAACCGAAATAAAAAGTTTGTTGTATGTTCGATGTAACCTTACTTTCTGATACGACGGAAGGAGGAATCCGAAAGGTTTCCTTTCAGACCGACGGTGTGGTCTGTTCCAAGCAGATCGATATTGAATTAGAGGGAGATACCCTTCGCAGCGTCCGCTACACCGGCGGCTGCCACGGCAATACGCAGGGCCTGGGCGCCCTCGTGCCCGGAATGAAAAAGGACGACGTCATTGCCCGTCTGGAAGGCATTGACTGCAACGGTCGCGGCACCAGTTGCCCGGACCAGCTGGCCCGAGCCCTGAAGCAGATCAAATAGCTCGCCTTGAATAAGATGGATGAGCGTCCGATAAGCGTCCTGTTTGTCTGCCACGGCAATATTTGCCGCAGCCCGATGGCGGAATTTATTTTCAAGGCCCTGGTGAAAGCCCGGGGGCTTGACGGCCGGTACAGGGTGGCATCGGCTGCCGTATCCGCCGAAGAAATCGGCAATCCCATTTATCCGCCGGCCAAACGGTGCCTCAGCCAGCATGGGGTGGCGTTCGATCCCGACAAGCGAGCCCGCCAGGTAAGCCGGGAGGATTATGACCGATATGACCGGATTATCTGCATGGATGCGTCCAACCTTCGGCTGATCAAGCGGATCATCCCGGCGGACCCTCAGGGGAAAATCCACCTCTTGATGTCTTACACGGGCACCGGCCGCGACGTCGCCGACCCGTGGTACACCGGGGATTTCGAAGTTACGTTTCAGGATATCCTCGAGGGATGTGAGGCAATGCTCCGATAGCACGCTCCTGTACGGGGGACCTATGGTATATCTCCACGCCCAGGTGTATGCCCGGGCGATGAAGTTCGTCGGCCCGGTCGGGAAGGTCCTCCCGTTTATGACCTTCTTCAACCTGCTCGGTCCGCTGGTGAACCCTTCCCAGCCGAAATGCAATGTAATGGGTACCGCCACCCTGGAGTAAGGGGCTTATAGGAATTGTATGATCAGGTATCCCAGCCCGATGCTTACCACGGTCGTGATGAAGCCGGCCAGCTGGAACGAGTGGTTGATGACGTATTTGCCGATTTTGGTGGTACCGGTCCGGTCAAAGCCGATGGCGGCCACCTGTGTCGGATAGTTCGGCAGGAAGAAATAACCGTTCACAGCCGGGAAAAGCGCGAGCAGGATCATCGGAGGAATGCCCAAAGCAAGGCCCACCGGGTAAAGCGTCTTCACCGTAGCGGCCTGCGAGAAAAGCATGATGCTCATCAGGAACAGCGGAATGGCAAACAGCATCGGCCACTGGGTGAAAAGCCCGCCGACAGCGCCGATGATAAGGTCTTTGTTGCCCTCGAAGAAGGTACTGCCCATCCAGGCGATACCGAAGATGGAAACCATGGCTACCATGCCGGCGCTGAACACATTGCCCTTTACTGCCTTCTTTACATCGGCTTTGCCCACCAGGAGGATGAGCGCTGCGATGGACATCATGATGATCTCAATGGCGGAGTTCATGCTGATGGGTGAACCGTTGAAAGCCGGGCGAAGGGAAGGGAAACTGCCAAAAAGCACCACCAGGACAACGCCCAGCAGGAACACCAGCACAGCCCATTTGGCGCGTGGGTTGACGGTTTTCTTTTCGGTCTCGTCTTCCTCCTCCAGATGACCGGCTTGGAGACGACGCTGGTATTCCGGGTCGTGCTCCAGGGGTTTCCCGATAAAATTCTGTACCAAAGCGGCTACCAGGATGGCCACCAGGGAAGAGGGGATGGTCACGACCAGGATTTGGGACATGCCCACACCGTGTGCCCCCAGAAGGCTCTGGGAGAGGATGGCGGCAGTTGCGGCCGATACCGGGGAACCGGTGATGCCCAGCGAAGCGGCGATGGCGGCAACGCTCAGCGGACGCTCCGGACGGATTTTGGCCTTCAGGGAAATCTCGGAAATGATGGGCAGGAGGGCATAAGAGGTGTGCGCCGTGCCAGCCAGGATGCAGAAAAGCCAGGTTGTAAGGGGCGCATAAAAGGTGATGTGGCTGGGGTGCTTGCGCAGGAAGCGGGCCGCAGCCTCTACCATATAGTCCAGCCCTCCGGCGGCCTGGAGGGCCGAGGAAGCCGTAATGACAGCGACAATAATGAGCATTACGTCGATGGGAATGTTCCCCGGCTCCATCCCGAAGACGAATACCAGCAGGAAAACACCCACCATGCCATACATGCCCAGGCCGATGGAGCCCACACGCGCTCCGATAAAAATCATCGCCAGGACAACGGCCAGTTCAAGAAAGAGGAATGCGGCTTCCATAATATTAGTTATAAGTGTATAAAATCATGTTAATTACAAAGATACATTTTTTTATGAAATAACACGCGAGCAAGACGAAACGAAAAAAATAATTAATATCGCTTGCGATATAAAAATAAATGCTTATATTTGCATCGTGAACGATATAAATATACGATAAAATACAAATCGTAATGGAAAAAGAAGTTTTTTTGCTTGATAATCAGCTCTGTTTCAGGCTGTACACCGCATCCCGCCTTCTCACGCAGGCATACCACCCGCTACTGTCGGAACAAGGTCTGACCTATCCCCAGTATTTGGTGCTTCTGGTCCTGTGGGAGAAGGACGGACAGCCGGTGAACGACATCGCCAAGCGCCTCTGCCTGGAGACCAATACGGTCACGCCCTTGCTCCAGCGGATGGAGAAGGAGGGTGTCATCACCCGGGCCAAAGGCAAGACGGACGCCCGCCAGATGATCGTATCCTTAACACAGAAGGGGAGGGCCCTGCAGAAGTCACTTACAAATGTGCCCAAGGCTGTTGGTAGTGCCGTAATTTGTGATAGTGTCTCTCCTGAGAACCTTCCGGGCCTGTTCCGGATGCTGGACGACATTATCGCCAAATTGAAGGGCTGATGAGTTTCTCGAAACCGAATCAAGGTAACAGTTTTATTTTAAGCCGCTGGCGTGCTTTGGTAACAGAGGCAGGGGAGATCCCCAGCAGGATGGCTTGCTCAGATACGGAGAATTGCAGGTGCGAGAGGATATAGGTGCGGATATCACCCTTTGTCAGATCGGGATGGGTTTCCCGGAGGGATTCGGGCGTAAGTTCGCATGAGTTCCGGAGCATTCGTTCCAATTCTGCCCACTCTTCATCCTGGATATAGCGGGGCTTGGTACGGAGCCGCTGCAGCAGGTGATTCTGCCCGACGAGCGCTTGCATCAATACATAGGAATCGACATCGCCGCCTGGGCCTTCGCCGATGTTCGGAACGAACCTTTCCCGCTCGTCGTTTCCGGCGCGGATAACCATCAGAAATGCCCTGACATTTTTGCCGAGGATTTCGCTGACTTGCGGGATGGTGAGCGGACTTCTTCCGTCGGTACAGGTTGATGCAAGGCCCATAGCCACCAAAATGAGTTGATAATAGAGCGTTTCTGCATCTTCGCCATGCAGGCCGAAGGTGTCCGCTATAGCAGAAAGGCTTTCCGGCTTGAAACCCACGTAGGAATCAATGTAATCCTTGTAGGAAGCGGATTGCGAGGGCGATTCCATAATCATGGAGAATAGATGCGGCTCGTCCATGGCGAACCAGATAAAGGCTATGCCAAAGCCTTTGAATGGAGGATTGAGCGCGAAACCGTCACCTACCCGCTTCCGGTACAGTTTCCGGGCTTCCTCCCGGACGGCGTCCCGGACTCCTTGAATGGAGCCGAATGACGAAAAGATGGCGTTAGCGCCGCAATCAAGGCGGGCACATAGGCTTCGTGCAGTAAGGGCCGAGAGGCCTCCGGATCGCACCAAATCAAGGGATGCGGAAAGGATTCTTTCTTTTGTGACAGTAACCGGTCTTGCCATAATCGATGTTCCGTATCAGTTCTGCACAAAAATAAGCAAAGGGGCGGGAATGTCCAATCATATTCGGAAAAAATCCCTAATTGTCCACATCATTGTCCATATTGTATTGTATTTCGGAACGTAAGATACACTATATTTGCAGCAGTAAATATATGGACAAACAGTGAACATATGGAAATGAAATTTTGCCAGAGCTGCGGAATGCCGCTCACAGAGGAGGTTCTCGGCACCAATGCCGACGGGAGTAAGAATGAGGATTACTGCATGTACTGTTATAAGGACGGGAAGTTCTTGCAGGAGTGCACAATGGATGAGATGATTGAACACTGCGCCCAGTTCGTGGACGAGGTGAACAAAGGGCTGCCGAAGCCCATCACGAAGGAAGAATACATCGGCCAGATGAAGATGTATTTCCCGCATCTGAAACGTTGGCGCAAGGAGTTGACACTTACGGATTCCATGCCGGAGAATCCCGCTCTGGCCGGCGTGAAGGAACTCATCGGTCAAATGGCTGATACGCTTCCGATTGCCTTCATTTCTTCCGTGGATGATGAAGGCTACCCCTGCACCAAGGCAATGCTGTCGCCGCGCGTCCGCGATGGCATTAAAGTGTTCTATTTCACCACCAATACCTTCTCCATACGTGTAGCCCATTACGAGGCGAACCCTAAGGCCAGTATTTATTTCTGCGATGCGGAGGGTTTCAAGGGCATGATGTTGCGCGGCACGATGGAGGTGCTGACGGATGCCACATCGAAGGAGATGATCTGGCGCGACGGCGACGAGCAGTACTATCCCGGCGGCGTCACCGACCCGAACTACTGCGTCCTGAAGTTCACCGCCTCCGACGGCCGCTTCTACAGTGATTTCTATCCCCGTAGTTTCGTCCTTTAGAACATGAACAACATAATGAAAATCAGACTTGAAAGACCGGAAGAATGCCGTGCGGTTGAGATCCTCACCCGCGAGGCTTTCTGGAATGTTTATCGTCCCGGATGCACAGAACACTTTGTGTTGCATTGCTACAGGGACAACCCGGACTTCATTCCGGAGCTTGACTTTGTAATGGAGGAGAAGGACCGATTGATTGGCCACGTTATGTTCTCCAAGGCGGAACTGGTGCTGCCTGACGGTACGCGCAAGCCCTCCTGGACGTTCGGCCCCATCGGCATCCATCCCGAATATAAGCGCAAAGGTTACGGACTCAAACTCTTGCTTTATGCGTTGGGGAAGGCCCGGGAAATGGGTGTGGGATTCCTCTGTATGGAAGGAAATATCGATTTTTACAAGCACGCCGGTTTCTCGCTTGCTAGCAGCTTTGGTATCCATTATCACGACTTTCCCAAGGATGATCCGGTTCCTTTCTTCCTGGCTCAGGAACTGATTCCCGGCTGGCTCAAGGCAAATGGAATAGAAGAGGCAACGTATTGTCCGCCAAAGGGTTATTTCGTTGCCGATGAAAACCCTGAGGCGTTTATGCGGTATGAGGCTACCTTCCCGGTCAAGGAGAAGAAGCGCCTTCCGGGGCAACTCTTTTATGACGGTGTGATGGAAACAGACCGCATCATCCTCCG
>Ga0256404_1010257_pt1 | contig 13036 bp, 8 predicted proteins | sample RumenRJG_01DNA_FD_185990 | JGI IMG/M metagenome (GOLD analysis project Ga0256404, IMG submission 185990) | Bovine rumen microbial communities from Lethbridge, Alberta, Canada - RJG_01 | ecosystem: Host-associated > Mammals > Digestive system > Stomach > Rumen | place: Canada: Alberta | collected...
CTACATTAGATTTAGATTTGTTATATCCTGACATCATAAAATCTATTCTACAACCAGTTGGTGGAATATTATATTCAATAGCAATACCTGTATTATTAGGTATTTCATTATCACTTAGTACACCTCTCATGTACTGCATAGAATTCTTCCATGAATTAAATTCAGGTGCACTAGGTCTTCTTTTAACTACTTCAATGTATTTATTTCTGATTTTATCTGCAATAATACCTAAATCTACATCATCAATAAATCCTGATTTTATTCCTTCATACACTAACATATCTTACCTCATTCTTTAATTAATTCCTCGTTATCAACATTAAAATCTGTAATTAATATTATTTCATTTTTATCATTTCCTAAGTCGAAAATTGCATTTATTCTTTGGACATATTTATTATTAATCATGTCATCATAATTTACTTCAATTGCTACTCTTCTTTTTAATTTTTTCTTTCTTTCAAGTGAAAAAATTAAATCAATCCATACAAATTCATTTTTTCTAATAAAGGATTGATATCCATTTAATGAAAACTTTCTATCTTTCTTACCATCAACTTTTATCAAAATATTTATATTTCTACTGTGATTTAATCCTATGTTCTCAATCTTAAAAAATATGTGTTGTTGCTTTCCTTGCTCCCCCATATCGACACTATGATTATATTTACATATTACATTTTTGTCGTTGCATAATTCATAGTCAAAAATAGGTGCATTTTGTATTCTTTTATCATCGTTGTTGCTATCAATTTGAATTTTAATTTGTCTTATAGTAAGTAATATTAAAATTGCTCCACTTATAATTGACGCAACGATGCTTATCAAATATGAGCTAACAAAATCAAACCATCTATTTGTGTCCATACTATTAAAATATCCAATCTTTGTTGGAGCATCATATTTATCTAAATAATAAACTAATATTGGGATAAAATACACTATCAAAAATACTATATATAAAACACGTTCAACAAGGCCATTTGCTTTTTTGTACATCCTTACACAATAATAAATTAGTAGTCCTGAAAGTATTAAAGATATAATCAATATAATAATATTTACCATTTTACCTCCTATAATTTATTATATTTTGTACTTTTTCCTTTTGCCTTTTCTACCGGGTATTTCTTTTCAGAAATCTTCATTTTATCTAAAACAATTTGCTTCGGATCAACACCTATTTGATGGCATAATAAAATACAATAGTTTAATACATCTGCTATTTCATATTTTAATTCATCTTTATTATAATTATTATTCCATTGAAAACATTCTAATAACTCACCAGCTTCAATAGAAATACTCTTAGCTAAATTCTCTGGTGTATTAAATTGCAACCAGTCTCTATCTTCAGCAAATTTTACTATTTTTTTCTCTAGCTCTTTCACATGAACCACCTCATAACAATTATATCACAAAAAAAGTAGGATTTTATTTTATCCTACTCATATCATCTTAATATTAACAATAATATATCCAAAACTATTCAATTTCACTTAACTCTATATAATCTTCTTCTGCGCCAATTCTTTTTAAATAATCATGTCCACCATCTATTGCAACAGTACCACATGAACATCTTTTAAAGTCATTTGTAGTTTTAGATTCTATTATATCACCACAATATACACATTTTATCTTATTAGCTACTATTATTTCTTTTTTACCTAGGAATTCATCCAATTGATCTGTTGCAACTAAATAATTAAATAAATCATCATTTTTCACTTTTATCACCTTTAATTATTATTCATTATACATTTTAAGTCTTCAAGTACATCAAAGTTAATAGACACTATACGTTCACCTTCGATTGCCTCTAACATAACTTGTTCTTTTTCTTTAAGTCTGTTGTAAGTTTTAAAATCAATTGAATCATCTTCTCCATCTTGGTTCATTAAGAATAAATAATAGTATTGTGTATATTGATTTTCATCTAAACCTAATCTATTAATTCTATCTCTAGATTGAAGCATATGAGTTAAATTGAAACTGTATTCAAAATATACTGCATCATGGCATTGTTTATGCAATGAAACGGATTCTGCCATTGTATGAGGATTAGTTATTAAAACTTGTATTTCTTTATTTTTAAATTCCTCTATTGTTTTTTCTCTTTCCTCAACAGGTATTGAACCATATATTATTTTGTTTGAAATACCTAATTGATTTAACTCTTCGCTAATTCTGTCAATGGTATTTACAAAAATCCCCCAAACAAGAACAGTTTTTCCATCACTAACTAATGATTTAATTTTATCAATTCCATCCCAAAACTTAGATGTCATATTAAATGACTTAATAAATTGTTTTTCAGATTCATCAAATTCTCCAGTGTTATCATAATTATCTGTTATATCATCTAATTCATTATCTAGATTAATTAATGTTTCATTTTCTTCCTCATCCTCGTATATATTTCTTAAAACATCATAATCAATTTTATTTAATAATAACTTAGGATTCGTAGAGGCCTGCAATAACCTAATGTATAGTAACAAAGGATTTTGATTAAATTTTCTATGAAGGAGTTCAAACAATTTACTTTCTTTTTCATTCATATAACTAATTATTTTAGAGTCTTGATTTGGTATTGGAACAGATAAATCATTCTTTGTAGTTCTGCAGAAAAATGGATAAATTAAATTATTAATTTTATCAGCAACTACTGGATTTTTACTTCCTAATTCTGCAGGAGTCATATGAAAAAAAGTATTATACTCATCAGTAAATAAAATATTTAATTGAGTATATAAATCTACATATGAATTTGGTATTGGTGTTCCTGTCAAAGCAACCTTATATTTTGCATTTTTACAAATATAATATGCTGCACTTGACCATACACCATCAACTGCCTTTATTTTATGAATTTCGTCAAAAACTAACATCGTTCTATTATCTATTACTTCTAGCAATACTTCTTTTAAAGAATTTAATCCTTCATAATTAATTAATATCAAATTATAAGATTTAGCATTTAATCTCAATTCAGTAATTTTTTCACCTTTATTTCTAAATTTTTTATCTAAAATATTTAATACTTTTAAATTTCTTTTTTCTCCAAAACATTCATGATATTCATCAATCCATGATTTAAAAGAACTAATTGGTCCTACTACTACCATATTATCAATTTTGTTTTTTTCTTTAGATGTTAAATATGAATATGCACCATACACAATTGATGTTTTACCAGCACCAGGAACAGAATAATTTGCACTTTTAATCATCTCAGCTATAAAAAATGCATCCCACATCTGTTTTTTTCGTAATGGTCTTTCTAATTCATTATTTACTATATCTGCAAAAATATTATATTTGTCTATAACAAATGAATCTTGTTTCTTTATTAGCTTTCCTAATTCTTTAATTTTTTCAATTTGATAATTTTTATCTTCAAGATATTTTCTTAATTTTGGTGTTTCAATAAATTTCTTATTTATTGAGGATGATAAATTTTCCCAATGCTTTAATAATTCCTTAATTTTTATATAACTAATATCTCCGAAATAATAATTACTTTCTTTATATTCTTTTAATGAATACCTTATAAAGTTTTTATAGTCAAATGTTTTATCAATATCTACATTATCAGCTAAATTATTATGAACAAAAAAACTATTAGTATCAGTAATATCTGCAATTATTGCATCATCGTAATTAATCTCATTTTTTAAAATTAATTTCCCTTGATTATATACTGCAATTTTTTTGAATATTATTTCTGGTATAGGTACCACAATAATATTATCAACTTGATTATTCCATAACTTTTCAAAATAATCTTTTGCATGAAGTATTTTTTTATTTTCAATTTCTTGATTATCCCAACTACATGATACTTCAAACAATTCATGATTAGCTTCTAGAGCAGCAACTGTCTCATTATTAGAACCTCTAAAATATATATTATTTCCAGCTTCATCATATATAATACCAAGTTTTTCATGTAAAATACCTGGATTTACAAAAGCAATTTTAATATCCACTACGCCATTTTCAATTAAAAATGCCAAATTTGATAAATTGGTTTTATCAAATTCATCAAGAGGCTCATTATCAAATTTTTCACTTAATTGATTAACTGCTCTAGCTTCGTATCCATCTTTCATCAAATTATAATCTGATTCTGTTAATTCTTCAGAAAAGATAAATCTTATTTTTCCTTGATTATAATATAAATTTTCTATTCCGTCAGAATAATATGATAATATTTTTGAATCAAAAAATGCAGATATTCTATCATAATACTTTGCATACTTTAATGCCTTTTCATAGAAATCTCTTGCAACATCATCTTTTTGTGTATCATAAGAATATTCGAATTTAAGATTTGATAGATTAGTTGATTCCATGTTCTATTTTTTCCTTTATTTCAGTTAGCTTGTTTTGTAAAATATCTAATTGTTTCATAAATTCTGACTTAGATTCTCCCTGTAATCTACATACAGCTGCTATATCTAATTTACTTAAATCATTATTAATACTATTAAGTGTTTCAATAGGAATATTCTTTATTTCATCTTTTTTTGCAGAATAGATAGCGTCATTAAATATTTTGTCCATTTCTTCACTTAATTCTGAATCATTTCTTATATTATTACGTATGTAATCAGTTGTAATAGTTCCATCGCATTCATTTAATTTTTGATTAAGTTTTCTAGATAATGGTTCATGTTTTTCATAATATTTTTCAAAATACTCTTCATTTGATACAATTTTTTTACCAAAATCTCTTATATTTCTGGTAATATCTCCACTTCCATCACTTTTTGTTTTCATGATTATATTATCGTACAATGTGATTTTAACTTTATTCCATTTTTCTTCATCAGATCCAATTCTTTTCTTAATAGTATATAATTCATTTAATGGTCCGTCTATTTTGAAATCTTTAGCAATATAAAATTCTTCAGGAGCATTTATATATTCTAGAAAATCTTCCATCATTTTTGCAAGCTCAACTGATTTTTCTACATCACTATTTTTAGTTCCAATACTATTAGCATATTCAGCAACAGTTAATCTACCAGTTTTTACAATATCTCTATAAATACCAACTAATTTTTCTATTGGATTATAGTCTACTCTTTCCTCTCTTCCTTGTTGTAATATCAATTCCATAATTTTAATTTGTTTTTCATCAATATTACTGTCTAAAATTACAGCTTCAAAGTAATTATAATCTTGTTTTCCAGTTTCTTTGTGTAAGGCTCTTAAGCAAGTAAATCTTCTATTACCGTCTATTACACGTCCATCAGTTAGTACAACTCCAGGTTCTAACTGAGAAAATTGTTCTATATTATTTTTAGTTCCTATAAATTTTTCTTTGTCTGAAGAAATAATATATTTTTCAATAATTTCATTTCTTTCTTCCAAAGGTAAATCATTTATATTTTTATTTTCTGAATTATATTTACTTATGTAAGTAGCAATTCTATCATTTTGATCATTATAGTATAATTGATCAAGTGGTATTCGAAAAACTTCCATATTTTTCTTTACACCATTAATATTCATTTTTTTAGTTCCAACGACTTCGCCGTTTTCTCTAATTAAGTTTAAATCAATCTCATTATTCATCATAAATCTCCTTATAAAAATCTTCTTTATCAACATATAGTTTATCTAAAATTTGACTATAATAAATATTTGATAATCCATATACATATCCTTTAACAACATCATATGTTAGGTCAATTGAATATTCTTCATTAACGTTATTTACAAAATCACTTATTGATATACTTCTATATTTATCCATTTCATCTTCAATAAATGCTTGTATACTCATCTTCTTTTTTAAGAATGAAAATAATTTATGGTTATTAATTCTTAAAGTTGATATATCATTATTGTAGAAAACAATGTTTTCAATAAAGTCATCGTCAAAACCTAAATCAATTATATTTTGTATATTAATCTCATTTTTTATATTTTCTACACTAAAATATATTGTATCACTAAATACATTCTCCATTTCTTTAATAATTTCACTTATTTTTAATCTATTAATTCCTTTTTCATTCATCATTAATTTAGGTATATATAATCCATTATTTACTTTAAAAATATTATAACTCTTGCAATAATCATTAATTGCATTATATATTGATCCACATTTTAATAAATCACTATCAATTCTTATTATAGAATTCTGATTTGATTTAATTTCCAAATATTTATTTATACTACTATATTCTTTTTTTATAATATACCCATTTCTAAAACAATAGCCTATAGAATCAAAATTTGTTCTTGTAAATACATTTTTAGAAATATCTATTCCATATTCTACAAATAAATCTTTAATAAATTTTGTACTGTAGATGTCATCATGCAAATTGTTAATAAGCTTATCTTTTATATCATTATCAATTAAATAAGTGGCGGTTTCCAATATATTGCCATTAAGATATTCTGACAGGTATTGTCCAATATAGGCAAACATTGTTGGCCTATAATGTCCGTAATCATCATGTAACATATCAACAAAATCATCTAAAGAAATTGGAGCATATTCATTAATTTTATCAACCAAAAATTCATTTTTATCCTCATAGCCAACAAGAAAATTTGGCATTCTAATGAAGTAAACATTGTTTTTATCATCGTCAATTTTATACTTTAATAAATTATGTAATTCATAACAATCAAAAATATTTATTTCTTTCATGAATGATTTATTATTTTCAAATAGATATTCTGTTGAATAAAATCCATCATCTAAATTTAACATATCTTCTAATACTTCTATATTTTCATTCGATATTTTTGAATAATCATAATATCTTATTGTCTGATGATATCCCATTATAGTATTTTCCATTCTTGAAAGTCTTGAACTTAGTGTTCTCTCATCTAATTCTGCTAGTTTCAATTCACTATATTCATTTAATTGCTCATTATATATTTTTAATATTTCAGAAGATGTTAACTGTTTATCTTGATTTTCTTTTAATATTTCTATTAAAACATCATTAGTGTTATTAATAATGCTTCCATTATTATTTATTGATATATTATTTAAAGATTTATATTTATTTTTTATTTCATTATCAAATTCATCATCAAATAAAATTCCATTAATATTTTCTTTCCCTTTTTCATATTTTAAATTTAAAAATTCATATACATAAGAATCTAAATTAAACAATTCACAAAATAGTTTTTTTGTCCATTCATATTTTTCAAATATATTAGAATATTTATCTTCATAATAATTTAATGATATTATTCTTTCAAACTGCTTCTTGCATATTTGTCTGACTCTTTCTCTTGTTATATCATTTTTTTCTCCAATTTCTTCAAGAGTTAATCCCTCTAATCTGTCTAACAATATACTAGAAATCTTATCATCATAGTTTTGTTTTATATAATCTTTTATACTATCTCTTTTATAGTAGACACCAAAATTATTTATACCGATTTTTCCAAGATTATTTAATGCGTTAAAATCTTTAGTAAAGTTTTCTATATTGTAACCACTGATTTTTTCCATCCGTTTCATTAGTATATATCTATTAATAGGATTATCATCACTATATTTTTTTAACTCATTCTCTAATATAATACTTGTTTTATTATTGTTATATGATTCTTCTATAACCAAATTATTCTTGTTTATTGCATCTCTAATTCTTTCATGCATTGCTGATTTTATATTATATTTCAACACCTGTTCGTCAGTTGATAAAAGAAGAAATGGTACAGTTAAATTGTTTTCTTTATACTCTAAACATTTTGATAGAGTAATTCCTTGATAATTTAGTTCTACGACAGTCCTGTTAGTATCATTAGATTTAATCATTTTATTTACAGCTTCTATTACACTATTCTTTTTATTTATTGAAATATCAGCATTTTCTAATGAACTAATACCATTTAAATATATCTCATACGGAGATATTCTTAAGTCAGCAAGTCTTGATATTGTTGCCATTGGAATATCATATTCATATAGTTCAAAAATATTGAATTTTGAATAGTCTATTTTATCTATGTCTTTTTCACCATAACTAACTGTTTCTTCATGAACTTCATATTCACTATTATTAAAATCTATATCATAATTCTCAATTTTCTTATCAGAATTACCAGCCGTAGATATTTCGTCATCATCTTTAATTATCTCTTCTAAATAACTTGAATTTATCCAAAAGCATTGTTTAGTATACTCACTAGTACCAGTTAATTTATCGGGTACCGGTAATTCAAAAGTATCATTTGCATCTCTCGCATGTGGTCTAACATGCATATATTTTGATTCTTTCATCCCGGGAAAATTAGTTAATCTATTGCCTCGATAATCAATTTCTCTCACAATATTTCCAGATAATAAAATTGCTTTTGTTCGACACCACATTTTTCTTATATCATTTTCCAATATTAGTTCTGGCATATTCCATAATTTAATACCATCAAATATATAATCGTTATTTGTTTTTCTAAAAATGAAAAACATATATTTTGTTGATTCTAATTCTAATTTTAAATCCGAATCATTCCAATTTTGATTTACCAAGTCTTTGAATCTAAATGCAGGAAATGACATAGATTCCTTTATTTTTCCATCTTCCTCAACTCTTATTGTTTTAGGAATAATATTTGCTTTTAAAAATTCTTCGGTATTTCTTAAATCACTATTTATATTAAACATTCTACATATAATTATATTATTTATGCTTTTAGCATCTGATTCAATATTGAATAATGTCATAAGTTCTTTTGTAGTTTTACCTTTATACCTATTGATTATATTATTTATAAACACATCAAATGACTCCGATGTGTTTTTTAAAATTGATTCTACATCATCATAATTACCAATATATTTTCTAACAAGCTGGGTCATATATGAAGTTTTAAAGCAAAACGCTCGTTGCATTGCTTTTATTTGAGAGAATGGTTGTTCTCGAAGTGATGAACTATTTTCACCTTTTGTACATGCACCTAAATACATGGTATCAGCTTCCGAAAGTTCATGTGCTTTACCACTTTTTATTTTTTCAATTATATATTTCCAATCTTCCTCAATCTGCTTTAAATCTTCACTCTTAGCCAACTCAAATAGTTTTTCATGAGTTATCTTTAAATCTTTACTATCTTTATCTGGTTCCCATAAATACCATAATAACTGAATTGTATTATTTTTGAACCAAAAATGACTTGAGTTGAATTCATTTTTGTATTCATTCATATAGTCAATTATATTTAAAACTAATCTTTCTTTTGCTGACAATTTACCATCTTTTAATTTCTTATATGGAGTTACTTTTAATTCAATTCCTGCTGGCATAAAATCAGGTTCTGAATCACTATTAGTCTGAATACCAAAGAGAAACTGTTCCACATATTGTCCTAATCCACCTTTATTAGATACATTATCATTTTCAATTGTTATTACTTCTTCATTTAATATATCATTAACCGATTTGCCAATTGCAGACTTTGATATAAGTTCTATCTCTTGTCTATTATATAACCTACCTTTTTTCATAAATTTCTCCTTTCGATCTTGTTTTTTTTGATAAAAAATTATAAAATAATAATGGTAAATGTTGATCTTTTTAGTTTGCTATTATATAATAATTATTGAAAAAAGTTGATCTTTTTACTCAATTAAATTATAATATATTTAAGCAATTAATACAAATGTCAGGAGGTTACTTTATGAAAAAAACTTTAGTTGAATTATTCGCAGGTGTTGGTGGATTTAGATGTGGATTAAATCATGTTGAGATGAAAGATGGTAAAGCTATTGAAAAAGGTAATTGGAAGTGCCTATGGGCAAACCAATGGGAGCCTGCTACAAAATCACAAGAAGCATATGATTGCTACGCTATGAGATTCGGAGAAGAAGATGTCTCAAATGTAGATATATTTGAAGTAGATAAGCATAATATTCCAGACCATACATTATTAGTTGGAGGATTCCCTTGTCAAGATTATTCTGTTGCTCAATCATTATCAACCAGTAAAGGTATAGAAGGTAAAAAAGGAGTTCTTTGGTGGGCAATTGAAGAAACTTTAGCAATTAAGAAACCTCCATTTGTATTATTAGAGAATGTTGATAGATTGTTACTTTCTCCCGCCAAACAAAGAGGCAGAGATTTTGGTATGATTCTAAGAAGTTTTTATGAAAATGGTTATGACGTTCAATGGAGAGTTATAAATGCAGGCGAATATGGTCTACCTCAAAAACGTAGAAGAACTTATATTTTTGCTTATCATAAATCAACTAATTATTATAAACAAATGCAAAAAATTTCTGATTATGATGTTATATTTTCTAAAGGTATGTTTGTTCAACAATTTCCAATTGTGGAATCATATAAAGAAATATCAGAATCAAGTGTTGCTGAATATAAAGACTTAATAGAAGTAAGTAATATGTTTAAATGTCAATTCTATAATGCTGGAGTTATGAAAAAAGGTGGAATTTATACCGTAAAAATTAAGCCAGACTATAATCTAGTATATCCTTTGAGAAATATAAGAGAAGAAAGCAAAGTTGATGAAAAGTATTTCTTAACTGAACCACAAATAGAAAAATTTGCCTATCTTAAAGGTGGTAAAAGGATTCCAAGAGTTAAACCTAATGGAGACCCATATTATTATGCAGAAGGGGCTATGCCTTTTCCAGATAATCTAGATGCACCAGCAAGGACTATGTTAACTAGTGAAAGCGGAGTTAGTAGAACTACTCATGTAATTGAAGACTTTAAAACGAAAAAACTTAGACTTCTTACTCCAAGAGAATGTGAAAGAATAAATGGATTCCCAGATGATTGGACTAACACAGGAATGACTGATAAGAAGAGATATTTTATGATGGGTAATGCATTAGTTGTCGGGGTTATAGAAAAAATTGGAATTGAATTAGAAAAAATAATAGATGAAGAAAAATAAGTATTATGATAAAATTAAGATAGTTGAGATATTATGAAAATAATATCTTTTTTGTTGAAAAAACATTGATCTTTTAAAAAACGCATGTTACTTTATTTATAGGAGGGATTATTATGGAAAGAGCTAGCACTAGAAAAACAGAAGAAAAAGCAATTAATAAAATAAACTGCTTAATTGATGAAATATCTTGTGCAATATCTAATATAGAAAAAAATGATAAAACAATTACGTGGGATGGAACAATTGATTTCTATAATGGTAATGTTGATAAAAAAGCAAATTTAGATTTCTTTATCGATGTTCAGGTAAAAGGAAGAACTAGAAATAAGAAAAAACTTGAAAATAAAAGTCAATTTGATCTTGATATTCTAGATTTAAAAAATTATTTAATAAAAGATGGCACCTTATTGTTAGTAGTTGAATTTAAAAATAATTCGGATGAGTATAAGATTTATTTTGCGCCTCTATTACCATATGATATTCACAAATATCTAGAATCTGTAAAAGACTCTGAAATAGAAAAAGTAAAAATTAAAACAAGAGAGATAAAAGATTCCGTTCATTTAGAAACAATATGCAGAAATTTTAATATTGGTAAAAATATCCAAAAAAGAATGAAAGATTCAGCATTTTCAGAAAATAATACATTATTAAATTCCAATTGTGTTTCAAAGTTTAATATATGGGTTCATAATATTAAGGATTTTAAACCTGAAGATTTGATAGGAACATATCAGTATATTTATACTATGAATGATAGTGATGATCCAATTGCCGTAAGTTATGGTTTAATTTCTGATATCGATGTTCCAATCGAAAATGTTGTTACTACATTAGACAAATCTATCGTTTACAATGATTTGTCTCATTCTAAATCTTTAGAACATGATTTATTAAAATTTGGTAAAGCTTTTTCTGTTGATCAAATTAATAATAAATTTAATATTAAAATATGTGGTACATTAAATGAACGAATAAAGCAATTATCATTTTCCAATAAGATTATAAGCGAAAAAAAGTTTTTAATTGGGGATAAAGAAATAAGACTAAATAAAGATATTGAGCAATCCAAGGATTTATTGATGATTGAACGAGTTACAAAAAAAATTAAAGAGGTTTTATTAAATCATAATATTGAAAAGGATATCAATTTAGATTTATGGGATAATGAAGATTATAAAGAATTTAGTATATGGATGAATGCCATAGATAAAGGAATTAATTTGCATCTAGAAAGCAATGATAATATGATTGGTTTTAAATCTATCAAAGATTTAAAACTATCAATAATAGCTATCAAGCAAGATGATAATACTCATAAAATTGAGAGTATATGGAACAATAATCATGATTCTAAATATCAGTTTAAAGTTACTAGTGGAGATAAGGATTATTATTCAAATAATATATTTTTAAATCTAAATAAAGAAGCTTATTATTCCGATGATATAAATATTAATGAAATGAAAAATGTTTTATCCAATTCTGAATTATCAGATGATGAATTAATATTGTTAAATATGCAAGTCTTAGAAATTCTAGATGTTTACGATGATATAAATAATGTTTCTCTTCTGGAATACGCTAAGTTTTTAACAGAAATTCTTTTAGAAAAAAGTTCTAATAATAGCATCTATTATATTAATTATTGTCAAATTCTAAAAAGGCAAGATGGTTTGGGAACTGATGAAATTAGTGAATTAATCAAAATAAGAGATACTAGTACAGAAGATGAAATAAAACTATGCTGTTCTGCACTAATGGGAAATAAAAGTGAAACTGAAATAATTAAGCGTAAATTGGATGAAGGAACATTAGCGATGTTAATGTCATATCCAATTTCAATCTATTTTTAATTGCTTATGCAAAGTGCTTTTTCTTTAGTTTCTGCAACTACCAATAATAAAAGAACCGCCTTCCCCCGCACCCCTTGCGGTTCTTTTGTTTTGATTTTTTTTACGATTTATATACTTTTAGTAAAAATAAGGACTATTTCCATCCTACAACTTACAGGCGAAGCCCGCGAATTTTTGGGGCTCTCGCGCTCTAGCTCCAAAAAAGGTGAAGAAAGGTCTATTTTAATCTTGACACCATCTCCAAAAACAAGTACACTGAACTT
>Ga0256404_1010258_pt1 | contig 13035 bp, 13 predicted proteins | sample RumenRJG_01DNA_FD_185990 | JGI IMG/M metagenome (GOLD analysis project Ga0256404, IMG submission 185990) | Bovine rumen microbial communities from Lethbridge, Alberta, Canada - RJG_01 | ecosystem: Host-associated > Mammals > Digestive system > Stomach > Rumen | place: Canada: Alberta | collected...
ATAGCCTGTGGAGTAAATGCATACTTGATAATAAGTCCGATAGCCTCAGGAACCTGTGCAGCACGCATCAGAAGAACAATGATACCTGCCACAAGGAAAACTGCTGCCATGATGGGAACTACCTTTTCTGTAACGGATGCCAGTCTGTCCATACCACCTATAAAGATGATAGCGCAGATGACAACAAGCGCTGCACCTACTGCCCATGAAGGAATACCGAAGGCTGTAGCACAGGTTGAGCCTATGGAGTTTGACTGAACCATACAGCCGCAGAAGCCAAGAGCTAAAATGATGGCAATGGCAAAGAATCCTGCAAGAAACTTTCCGAGAGCACCCTTGAAGGCTGTTGTGATGTAGTAAACAGGACCACCCTGAATCTGTCCGTCAGGCCGTATTTCACGGGTTTCCTGAGCAAGTACAGCTTCGGCATAAATAGTAGCCATACCGAAAAATGCAATGATCCACATCCAGAATATGGCACCCGGGCCACCGGTGAGGATGGCTCCGGATGCACCTACGATATTTCCGGTTCCTACCTGGGCTGCTATTGCAGTGGCCAGAGCCTGGAATGAGCTCATGCCTCCATGCTGAGATCCGCCATGGAGATTAAGGCTTCCGAAGAATCTGGACATACCCTCCTTAAAGTATCGTATCTGAACGAAACCGGTTGAGAAAGTAAACCATAGGCCTAAGCCTAAAAGCAGGATGATCAGAACATAATCCGACAGGTAACTGTTGATAGTTTGAACAACTTGTAACATAGCTTATCGTCCCCCCTTTTTTATGATGTCAATGTACAAAACACAGAATCAGTCCTTAAAAACTGTCTGTCCGGTAACCTCTGTTGTTAAAGCTCTGAGAGCCTTTTCAACAAGCTTTCTTCGAAGAGCCTTTTCCTCAGCCTTATCAAGAGTTGGATTTCCCAATGGATGAGGGATGGCAATGGCCGGAACGATTCTGTTGGCGCCGACTGTCATAGAAATAGGGGTAACTGTACATACATGAACCACCGGAAGACCACAGCGTTCAATTTCCTTAACCATCGTTGCACCGCAACGAGTACAGGTTCCTCACGTGCTGGTGAGGATAACGGCATTGACTCCTGCAGAAAGAAGTCTCTTTCCGATCTCCGCACCAAACTTTTTAGCTGAAGCTACAGCAGTACCGTTTCCTACTGTGGTGTAGAAAAGCTCATGGAGCTTTCCGATTACACCTTCCTTCTCGAGATCACGCATAACATCCACCGGAAGTACACGATCAGGATCTTCATTGGCATAGCTTGGGTCATAGCCTCCGTGTGCTGTTTCATGGGTTTCCTCAGTAAGGTCTGTAACACCCTCCAGACTGTACTCACCGAATTTTGTGGCACTGGAGCTCTCGATATGATCCGGATTTCCCTTAGGGCAGATACCTCCGGATGTAACCAGGGCTATCTTTGCATGTGCAAGATCCTTTACAGCAGGCATGGGATCCACTCTGTCAAAGGATGGCATAGGATACTCTGTTTCATAGGGTTTTCCTGCTATCTTCTTAAGGAGCATATCCACTGCTCTTTCGGAACCGCGCTTCTTTTCAAAGAAGTTTACACGTACACCCTGATTCATATAGCCTTCCTCACAGGAAGCGCCGATATGCTCATGACGTGCAAGCTTAAGTGCAAGGGGCGCCATGACCTTAACGGCATGTCTCATGTCAGCGGCGCTGTTTTTGGTCACAACAACATATACCTTATCCTTTGCGGCATCAGCTCCCGGGTTTTCAGGATACATACCCGTAACAACAGGGATGCCCAGTTCTTCATGTACTGCAACAGCACCTGTACCGCAGGCAAAACCGTAACGTCCTGCGTTGAAGGCAGGGCCGAAGATTACAACATCAGGGTTAAGACCCTTTACCATCTCAACAACCTTCTTTGTTGTTGATTCGATATTCTCGTTGAAATAACTGTCACCGCATACGATGGTTCCAACGATCTCTGCTTCATCACCAAAGGCCTGTGTGAATGCAAGACCCGGACCTACAGCGGTTCCCTCACGCAGCTCGATAGGATAATCGGCTTTTTCCTCACCACCGATCTGCGCAAAGAATTGGTTAATATAATGAACTACACGTATTTTACTCATTTCCATACCCCTTTCTATCTTGCGCTCAGTGTATTGAATCCAACTTCACTTGTAGCTCCGGTGATTACCTGGATCTCCACCTCTATGGAGCCGTCCGGCTGTAATGCTTCGTTGCTGGAACCGGCGATCTTTGAGATGTAGTCCATGGTTCCGATTACCTTATCAAGCTTAGGAAGTCTGATAAGCTCATTGGCATTACCGGCGGTAATGAGAGCATCTGCAGCCTTATCTGCATCAGCCAGGGACTGGGATTTACCGTCTCTTCCTGCATATTCATCAGTGACGATAACGGTCTTGATGCCTTCAGCCTCGATCTTCTTACAGTTCATGATGAGATCGGTATCCGGATTTCCGAAGCCCTCCTCTGAGATGATGACTGCATCAAGTCCCAGCATCCTGCAGAGCTTTGCTGTCTGGTTGGAAGAACGCTCCTTATCTGCAAGGAATACATTTTCATTTGTGATAACATGAGCAACGAAGTTGATGGTCTTTCCATGCTGTTTGAAGAGATCCTCAACTATAGGATTGTTCTCATGGATGTAAGTCGGGTTCTTGTCGCACGCGGATACGCAGTTTCCTGAAAGGATAGCTCCGTCCATGCACTCTGTAGGATACAGAATGGTAGGGAGTATCTTCTTCGCGTCAACACCGTAAACATAGGTGTCGTGAAGCAGTCCCTGACTCTGAAGCATTTGAACATAAGCAACTCTCGGAAGCTCAGGGAAGGTTTTCATACCTGTAAGAAGATCCGGAGTTTCGAAAACCTCTGTCTCTTCAGGTGTGAGCTCCTTTGCCAGCTCCGCCACATGTGCTGCAATTTTCAGGCCCACCATACGAAGTGCAGCCTCATACTGGTGCTTTTCGCAATTTTCAACAGGCTCACATATCACACAAAGGTTCAGTGTCTTTGAAAACGGAGTGTAGTCTGCTCCCGGACCGCTCATATCGATAACACCCTCCTGGAAGTTAACGATAGGTCCTGTTGTGACCACGGCCATTCCTTTAAGTGCCAGGGTTTTTCCCGTGCCGACAGTGTCCACCCCTGCTATAAATCCCGGGAAGATACCTCCCGGCCCTTCTGTTTTGACTCTTGGTTCAATGACATCCTTGACGGGTGTTATTCTGACTGATTCACCCGGCTTTGCGATATCAAAATCAACGGATCTTATCTTTTCTTCAGTAAGGGCTACCTGTCTGAGATCTTCCTTAGATACATACAGAACACCATCCGAGACTTTGGATTTTTCGGCAAACTGAATATCCTTGATCGTGATTTTTCCAAGTTCAAGTTTCATGTCAATTACCTCCTTTTGTTTTATATATTTCATCAGAAAACAGTTCTGCTCCGGTTTCTGATTATTTACGTTTTTAAAAAAGTCTTGCCGTATCAAGGGCACTCTCTATAAGAGACCTGTCAATGGTCTGGAAATCATCCTGAACCTCCGGGAGAAATTCCCTGTCCTGAAGAAGAAATTTGTGACAGGCATCTATGGCATTTTCAATAAGGCTAAGAGATTCGAAATCAAGTGCTTTATGAGATCTGTCTATGAGTATGGATTTGTATGGTGTTTCCATAGGCTTAACACTGCCATCCAAAGGATGTGTCAGTATTTTTGCTCCGCTGTGTACTTCATTTCTCACTATCTCCATAAGCTCTAAAAAAGTCACGTCCCTGTAATCTATATTACAGCGAAGCTCAGGATGTATCTTAGAAAATACCGGTTCCAACGATGGATTATTGGTGATTATCACAAGTTTTTTCATGTTTTTTTATTTCCTTCAAAAAAAATACAGGAACCAAAGGAGCATTGCAGCTCCAATGGTTCCTGTCTCAGATTCGGATTCAGCTAACCTCTAACGATCCTTTTGCCTGAAAGATTCATCCGGATACCCGGACTTGCCTCTTCGGCGGCGTTACCGCTCTCTCTCGTGAAAATTTATTCTGTATATCTACTGATAATAAATTAACACAATACTTGTACAAACTCAACCAAATCAGCCTATATATAGCATATCTCTATAAGCACTATGCACAATACCGCGCTTTGCAAGTCTTTTGCCCTTTTTAAATTACACAAAGCGCGCTTACTGGTTTTGTACAAACTTGACAAGCACGCTTATTTGGACTCCTTATTACTTTACTTCAGTTTTCTTTACAAAATGATACAGCAGCTCTACACAGTTCACCATGTCACGAACATCCACTACTTCGTAGCTGTGGACATAGCGCATAGGTATCTGTATGCCTCCTGCACGGACACCGGAGTTCAGCGTCTGGATAAAGGATGCATCTGTGGCACCTGCCGCATAGGCCTCGATCTGATATGGAATATCATTTTCCCGGCAGATGTCCTTCATTTCCTTTACTATCTTTCTGTCGGAAAGAAGGCCGTAAATTCCTGTGCTTGTCTTGTCCATGATCTTGATGGATGCACCCTTTCCGAGCTCATTAACGGCTAATCCCGCAGAAACACCGGGAATATCTGTTCCGAGACTCATATCAAGAGCGATAGCCATATCAGGTTTGATGTTTTTGGCTGCTACTATGGCACCTCTCGCACCTACCTCCTCCTGAGTGGTGAAAACAGCGTAGAAATCAGGAGTATCATCCTCATCCTTAAGCATTTTGAGAACCTCTATCAGCATAAATACAAGGGCTCTGTCATCCATGGCCTTACCGCCTATACGGTGCTTTCCAAGCTCGATAACAGGATAATCGATAGATACAGAATCTCCTACCTGTATTCCCATTTCCAGAACTTCTTCTCTTGATTCGGCACCTACTTCTATGAAGAATTCCGCTGCTGATTTAGGCATCTCCATACAGCGGTCAGGACGTCCCGGATGAAGTGAATTTACTATACCGTCTATATGTTTGCCTGATTCGGTCCTGATGATCACATGCTTCCCGAAGAACTGCTGGGGAGCAATTCCCCCAAGGGTTTCCACATAGAGAAATCCCTTTTCATTTATATATCGAATTATGAGACCTATTTCATCCATGTGGGCTGCCACCATAAGCTTACCGGGACGGTTTCCCTTTTTGTAAGCGATAAGATTTCCCATGATATCGGTGGAAATGCTGACACCGTAATCTTTTATCTCTTTTTCGATAAACTCATAAACCTCGTCCTCCTGTCCGGATGGTCCGAAGGTCTCTGAAAGTGGTTTTATAAGTTTTCTGAAATCAGATGCTATTTCTTCTTTTGTTAGTTTCATTTATTCCTCCCTGAGCCGGTTAATGCAGATTTATACTGCAGGTGGCTTCCCCGTTAATAAAGTTACACTCTTCGGATTTCATATTTTCATTCTAATAAGTGAGTGTCAAAAGTATTTGCCACTCACTTATTAGCGCTATCGCACATATTCGTGTGCAACGAGCTGCGTATTCTATCAGCAGAAGCATGCAGCCCTGTGTCCCTGCTGCGCCGTAACCTCTGTAAGCGTCGGGGCCGAATTCCTGCACTTATCTTTGCAGTATGGACACCTTGTATGGAAGCAGCAGCCTGAAGGTGGATTTTCCGGAGAAGGAAGATCTCCGGCTATAAGCTGCTGTTCATCATCAGGCATTTCCTTTCCGATATATGGGATACTGTCAAGCAGGATACGGGTATAGGGGTGCTTCGGAGAATTGAAGATCTCATCCCTGCTGCCTTCCTCAACCACATGGCCAAGGTACATAACCATGACCCGGTCTGCCATATGTCTCACAACACTTAAGTCATGAGAAATAAAGATGTATGAGATCCCAAGCTTTTGCTGAAGCTCCTTTAAAAGATTTATGACCTTTGCCTGTATGGATACGTCCAGAGCTGACACCGGTTCATCGCAGAGAATTACATCAGGCTTTTCAATGATAGCTCTTGCGATGCCTATTCTCTGTCTCTGGCCTCCGGAAAATTCATGTGGATAACGGTCCAGATAATCCCGGTTAAGTCCCACCATATCAGAGGCTTCAAGGACCTTCTGCTCTCTTTCCTCCTGTGTCTTATATGATCCGGAAATGTCTATGGGCTCTGCTATGATGTCCCGGACTGTCATACGCGGATTCAGGGCTGAATAAGGATCCTGAAAGATCATTTTTATCTTCTTTCTTGCAGACTTCAGTTCTTTTCCCGACAGCTTTCCGAAGTCCTTTCCGTCGAGAGTGATGGTGCCTTCCGTAGGCTCTGTTATCCGGATGATGGATTTTGCTGTGGTGGATTTTCCGCATCCGCTCTCTCCTACTATGGCTAGGGTCTCACCCGGATATAAGGATAAAGAAACGTCATCAACCGCCTTTATTACAGTCCTTTTATGAGAAAGAAATCCGTTACCGTAGGTGTAGTTTTTTTTCAGATGTGAGACCTTTAAGACTGGCTCTGTGTTTTTTCTTTCGGATATATTTTTTTCCATAAAGAAGTTACCTTTCGCTAAATTAACACATGGTTTTATTCTTTTGTACTGTATGATACTGAGATGCTATGCTGCAAAGAAAAACGGTTTTTTCATATTGAGACACTGCGCTGCACACAAAATAGTATTTTATGCTTAGACACTGTGCTGCATCCCTGAACTGTCTTTATTGATGCATCGTACAAGGTGGTCCGGATATGCTTCATCCAGTATGTCAAGCTCAGGCCTCTGTGATCTGCACTGGACTGTGCAGTGGGGGCATCTTGTTGAGAAGAGGCATCCTTCCGGGAGCTCGTAGAGCATAGGAACAGACCCGGGAATACTCAAAAGGGTGCCGGCATTACTGTCCATTTTAGGGATGGCAGCTTCGAGTCCTACAGTATAGGGATGTGAAGGCATGGAGAATATCGCTTCTTTATCTGCTATTTCCACTACCTGACCTGCATACATTACAGCAACTCTGTCAGACATCTGGGAAATGACTCCCATGTCATGGCTTATAAAGATTACAGTGGTCTTCAGTTCTTTTCTCAGTTTTTTTATGAGGTACAGGATCTGAGCCTGTACTGTGACATCAAGTGCTGTGGTGGGCTCATCGCATATGAGAAGCCTGGGTCTTAAGCAAAGGGCCATAGCTATCATGATGCGCTGTCTCATACCTCCTGAAAGTCTTGAAGGTATGGCATCAAAGATCTTCTCCGGCATGGGAATGCCTACGGAACGTATCATTTCGAGAGCCTGAGAAGCTGCTTCCTTACGTGATATCTTCTTGTGGGCAAGCATAGCCTCGGTGATTTGTTTTCCACAGGTCATAAGGGGATTAAGACTTGTCATGGGTTCCTGAAAGATCATGGAGATGGCATTACCCCTTATCTCCTGAAGACGTTTCTTTTTTGCAGTTACCAGATCTTCTCCGTCAAAGAGTATCTCTCCGGAGCTTATTTTTCCCGGCTTATCAACAAGTCCCATGATGGCGGAGGCCAGCATGCTCTTGCCGCAGCCGCTTTCTCCCACGACTCCAAGTATCTCTCCCTTTTTTAGATTCAGATTTATATGAGAAAGGACAGGAAGCACTCCTCTCTCAGTAAAGAGATCCACATTCAGATCCCTGATTTCAAGTATATTTTTTTCTGTATTCTCGGACATATTTCTTCTCTTCTGGTTAATATTTATTTGTGCAGTTTAGGATCCAATGCATCCCTGAGACCGTCTCCCAGCATATTGAAGGACATAACGGAGACTATGATGAAAAGTCCGGGGAAAAGACTGTAGTAGGTATTGGTCCTGATATAAGTCTGTGCCGATGATATCATTGCTCCCCAGCTCGCCGTAGGACTCGGAACACCGAGACCAAGAAAACTCAGGCTCGCTTCCGTAAGAATGGCCGAAGGGATGCCCAGGGTGTTTGTGATGATAAGCATGGGGATACAGTTAGGAAGCAGGTGCCTGAAGATAATGCGTGCACTGGAGCCTCCGTTAACTATACAGGCCTGAATGTATTCCTGCTGCTTAAGAGTCAGAACTTGGCCTCGTATAAGTCTTGCTGTATTTGCCCAGCTGAGAAGTCCCAAAGACAGATATAGATTCATGAGACCTGAACCGAGGGCATACATAAGTGCCATGGCAAATAGCAGAAAGGGGATACTGCTGAAGACCTGAATGAGGAAAGAAATCACATCATCGGTTCTTTTTCCGAAATATCCGGCAGAAACTCCCATAAGATAGCCTATGACTGAAGCTATGAGCTGTGAAATGATGCCTACTGACAGGGAAATCCTGCATCCGTAGATGCATCTTGTGAAAATGTCTCTTCCAAATTCGTCAGTTCCGAATAGGTGCCCCTTCGCTCCGGGTGAAAGAAGACGCTCTGAAAGCACCTGCTTGTCGGGATCAAAGGAAGTTATAAACGGTGCCGTTATGGCTAGCAGTATAAGGAGTATCAGAACTCCGAGAGAAACCATGGCCACCTTATTTTTTCTGAATATGCGGAAGCTTTCATAGTAATAACCGTGAGGTTTATCCATCTTTACTATTTCTTTCCCGAAGGAATCCAGTTTAAGTGTCATACTTTTAGTCATTGTAAGCTTGTCTCCCATCCGCCGGCTTTTTTGCAGCGACATTATTTCTTATATTTATCTTTTTGTATCCCATAGTTATTCTCCAAAGCATTAAATGATCATGAACAGAGGCGATGTTATCTGTCACCGAGTTTTATATTCGGATTCACCACGGCATAAAGCACATCAACTATGAAATATATGATAACGCAGACAGCGGCCACATATATGACACCGCCCTGCACAAGAGGGATGTCTCTCCGGTTTATGGCATCGATAAGGAGCTTGCCGATTCCTGGAATATTGAAAACATTTTCAGTTATCATGGAACCTGTGAGAAGTGAACCTATGTCTGCACCTATGATTGTGATTACGGGAATAAGAGCATTTCGGAATATGTGAACCATGACGATACGGAAGGGAGCAAGTCCCTTTGCATAAGCCGTACGTATAAAGTCCTGTCCCATGACTTCCATCATGGAGGCTCTTGTTACTCTTGAGATGGATGCGGCATATCTGGTTCCGAGAGCTATGGCGGGAAGCACATATCCGATGGAGGTCTGTACGCCTGAAACCGGAAATATCTTAAATCTAAGACCGATGTAAATCTGGAGAAGTATGGCCACCCAGAAGGATGGAGCCGAGATGCCGAGAACGGAAATGCTCATGAGGACCCGGTCAAGCCAGCTTCCGTGATTTACCGCTGCTATGATTCCCATAAAGAGTCCGATGATAAGGGCAATAATGTAAGCCATGGCAGCAAGATAGGAAGTATACTGAAATGCCTGAAGTATCAGGAAAAGAACAGGCTTTTTCTGGAAATAGCTGCTTCCGAAATCCCCCTTCAGAAGATTGGTAATCCACTGGAGATACTGCTGCCAAAGAGGCAGGTCAAGTCCCATATTGTGTCGTACCTCTCTTATTTTGTTTGCATCGGCAAACTCTCCCAGCATCATGGCCACAGGATCTCCGGGAAGGACATTGAGGATAAGAAAGGTAATGAGAGATATTGAAAAGATGATGGAAACGGCAAGAAGTGCACGTTTCAGCACATAGCGCCACATAGATATTCCTCCGGAATAAAAAATCTGGAAATGACTTAATCGGGCAGGGATGTTTCACCCTACCCGATTAAATAGTTTTTGAAAATCAGTTTATCAGCTCTGAGCCTTTGCGGCTGCATCTATATCCACATCGAAGAAGTGATAGATGAGGTTTCCGACCTTATAGTTCTTTACATAAGGCTTTGCGATGAACTGGCTCTGTGGATAGTAAAGAGGGATACATGCATAGTCCTCAAGGGAAAGCAGTCTGTCGGCATCCTTGTAAAGCTCGGCGCGCTTTGCTTCGTCTGTCAGAACTCTGGCCTCATCGAGATCCTTGTCGAAGTCGGCATTGTTATAGAACACACCCTGAGCATCCGAGTTCTTTGAGTAGAAGTAGTTGTACATCTGGAAATCACCGTCAGGATAGAGAGCGTTCCAGGTCATGCCTGTAACAGGAATCTTTCCTGCTGTTCTGTCAGAGGTCCATGTGGCATTGTCCACTACATTGAGGTTAAGGGTAATGCCTACCTCCTTAAGATAACCCTGAAGTGCGGCGAAAACGGTCTGATCTGCCTGACGAACCTCGGCATCGATGGTGATTCCGTCACCGTAACCTGCATCCTGAAGGAGCTTTTTAGCCTCTTCGGAATCGTATGTATAAACCGAAAGTGAATCATCATGACCCGGGATGCTGTTGTTAAGGAAGCTTGTGGCAGGAATTCCCGCTCCGTTAAGGATGGTATCAACCAGCTCCTCGCGGTTGATTGCCAGTGAGATAGCCTTTCTTACATTGATATCCTTAATGTAATCAGCCTTTAAGTTAAGAGAGATAAAGGCGGTTCCAAGTGGATGGTAAGCAGTGATTTCGTCACCGTGGCTTTCCTGATACTGGCTTAAGAGGGAAGCATTGAGATCGGCAAGATCGATGTCTCCGTTCTCGTAAGCAATGAGCTTTGTCTGATCATCGTCGTAATATATGAAGTCAATCTCATCAAGGTTGACTTCACCGCCATGGTAGTCTTCGTTCTTAACGAGAGTTACCTGTGTGGAATCGTCGTTTGACTCAATCTTGTATGGACCTGTTCCGATGAGGTCTGTTCCGAAGCCCCACTTGTCTCCTGCGGCGCGGCATGCCTCTTCAGGGAAGATGTCAGCATAGGAGGTGGCTATATTCTTTAAGAAAGGTGCAAATGCATAGTCAAGAGTTATGGTGAAGTGATAATCATCCTGAATCTCGAAGCCGCTGAGCTCTGTAGCCTTTCCATCCAGCATATCCTGAGCACCCTTTATCATCTTAAAGTAAGCTGTTGACTTTGCTCCAGTTTCCGGTGTGAACATACGCTCGAAGGTGAACTTTACATCAGAAGCCTTAAGCTCTGCACCGTTTGTGAAGTGAACACCCTGCTTCAGCTCGAAGCTGTAAAGAAGTCCGTCATCTGAGATAGTAGGGAAATCTGTAAGAAGAACAGGAACCTCCACATTGTCTTCTGTGAAACGAAGCATAGACTCTGTTATCTCATCCGCGATGGATGCGGCTCTTGATGAAGTGGAGATCTGCATGTCGAGACCGTCTCCCGCATTGGCCTGACCGAACTTAAGAACCTTGCGTTCTGTTTCTGCCGTATCATTTGCTGCAGCTTCCGTTGTTCCGTTTGCTTCTGATGATTCAGCTGCCTTTGATTCAGAGCCGGTTGTTTCGGCTGTGGAACTTCCGGAGCCTGAAGGTACATTTCCTGTTGTTGGTGCGCTGCAGGCACTGAGAGCTGCTGTAGAAACAGCAAGTGCGGATAATACAGCTAAGATTTGCTTTTTCATATTCTTCCTCCTGCTCATAGGATGGTCAGTATGTTCAGTGTTGGTTTTATAAGAACTGACTTCCAAAAAATGATTGAGCTTTGCTCAACTGACACCCTGCTTTTCAGTAATATCTAAAAAGAATAACATGTCATGGAGATATAGTAGTATTTTGTAAACTGGATTACAATTTGGAATAATTTAGTGTTGGATATAAGTCTGACCTATAACTGATATCATGATTTATTTGTTGGATCTGACCTATAAATGATTACCATGATCTGTTTGATGAATCCGATCAATAAATGATATCCATGATTATTTGGCCTTCAGATCACGTAGTCATAATCCTTCCTGATGATCCATCTCAGGAACAGTTCAGTTCTTGGATCCTTAGGTCTCGAAAAGATCTCTTTGGGAGTGCCTTTTTCCACTACTCCCCCGTCCATGAAGATGACCTCATTTGCCACGCTTTCCGCAAAGCTCATTTCATGGGTCACCACTATCATGGTGATGCCGGATTTCGCCAGATCCTTCATTACGTTTAGTACCTCTCCTACAAGCTCAGGATCCAGGGCTGTTTTATTGGCAAAAAGATTGTAGTTCTGAAATACAAAACCTGTCTTTTTGCGAATACGGTAAACATCCCTTTTTCCGGCCTTCACAAGGGAAGTATGAATGTCTCCGAAATCTATGGTTCCGGCATCAGCTCTTTCAAGAAAGTTGATGCTCCGGAGAAGGGTCGTTTTTCCGAACCGCTTGGTCCCAGTATGACGATGATGTCACCTTTGTTCACTGAAAGATCCACACCCTTAGTATTTCATTATCTCCAAACGACTTGTGCACGTTCCTTAATTCCAGCATAGCTAAATCTCCTTAATCCTTGAAACTTTAAGATACTGACTCTTTTTCCATGTTTATACTGAGCTACCTTCATTTCCGTTACTTTGAAAGCAAGCTGTATGACGGTGCAGAGTACTATGTACCACACAAGCACCACAAGGTATGCTTCTATGTAGTTATATCCGAAAGCAGCCTGCTTCTTTGCTACTGCCGGCACCCCTGCGAAAAGTCCGGACTCTCCATACTGTCCATCTGAAGAGCAAGGGTGTAGAGTACATGTGCGCCTACGTGACCGATTCCGATAATACCGATTTTTAATTTACTCATTTTATTACCTCCGTTAGTTATAAACCTTTTCACCATACTTATCAGGGCGGTTTTGCTGCCTGTCTGATATGTGGGAAAACATATGCGACCATATTTAAATATTTAAGTCTATTTTTGAGATAATTCTTCTATTTATCTATACCGTATGTGCCGGATTGATTTATTTTTACCATTACTTTGATCGGATGATATGATGTGAGTGTCAAAAGGATTTGCCACTTACTTCTTCAGCTTTGTATGTATATCCTGCAGCCTGTTAAGGGCATCCTTCAGAGTCTCGTCCTTCTTTGCAAAGTGGAATCTTATCAGATGATTCACAGGCTCATGGAAGAAGCTTGAGCCGGGAACAGCACCTACTCCAACTTTTTCCGCAAGGTCATAGCAGAACTGAAGATCGCTGTCGTAGCCCCATTCCGAAATATCAGCCATCACATAGTAAGCACCCTCCGG
>Ga0256404_1010259_pt1 | contig 13035 bp, 15 predicted proteins | sample RumenRJG_01DNA_FD_185990 | JGI IMG/M metagenome (GOLD analysis project Ga0256404, IMG submission 185990) | Bovine rumen microbial communities from Lethbridge, Alberta, Canada - RJG_01 | ecosystem: Host-associated > Mammals > Digestive system > Stomach > Rumen | place: Canada: Alberta | collected...
GGTGACGTTCGAACTTGGTTGGCATCGTCTGGGTAAGGAAGTCGTGACCAGCAGTAACAACAAGTACACGCAGCGTATCTATATGTACATCACGGCCTGGACGCGAGTAGGGCGCAGTGTGATGTCCTCTCAGGAACTCCGCAAGTGGCTCCAGTTGGAGGACAAGTATCGTGAGTTCCGCAAGCTCGCCGCCCGTGTGCTCGACCCCGCTCAAAAGGAATTGGAAGAGCTGGCTCGTGCCGGTTACTGCGACTGTTACTTCACTTATGAGAAGAAATACACGGGCTACAAGAAGGCCGGTGAACCCGACCAGATAGAGTTCAAAATCATGAAGTCGCCGAAATTGCAGAACCACGATGAACTGGCTGTATTCGACCGTCAGTACGAGCAGCTTCAGAATATGATGATGAAGCACTTCGGTTTCACCCAGCGTGAGATAGAGAGCCTGATGAAGCGTATTAACGAGCAGAACATTCAGGAGATGATCACCAAGGTTTCCACCATCTATATGTTGGTGCAGAACGACAAGAAGGGCGAAATCAAGGACATCAAGGCTTACGTCTATAAGGCGATGGACAACTTCTTGAATGAAACTATGGATCGCTACGAGGAAGTCGTTGATTAAGCCGAGTAGGGTAGGGGGGGAGACAAAATAAAGAGGGCTGGCAGCATATATATCTGTCAGTCCTCTCGTTGCGTTTAGCCGTTAGGCTTCATTCGTCAGAACACTATCGGGCCATGCCCCATACATGAGGTCGTTGTGATGGCCGTCAGGAAGGCTGTGAGTGCGGCTACTATCACCTTCACCGCTACCTCAATCAGTCGTGTCTTTTTCATAGCATCAGATTTTAAGGGTTAATACTTGCTGAGTTTGAGGGGGAGGGCGATTTGGCTCCCCCTCTTATCTCAGCCGTTGCCTAGTTCTGGTCGGCGTAGTCCCACTCGTCGGGTTCGGAGTTGATCTCCAGCACAGTGCCCTTCGTAGGCATTTGGAACGAGCCAGTGTAGGTTCCGTCGTTCTCAGTCAGCGTGATGCGGTTGCCGTTCACCTTGGCGATAGGCTCCTTGCCCTCCACAGGCACAACGCTGATGTTCACGTTAGAGCCGGAATGCACGTTGCTGTTGCTGTTGATTTCCTGCTCGCTGTCATCGGTCACGGTTGACGTGCCGTTACCGTACTTGTAGATCACCAGTCGGTAGTCACCCTCGGTGCCGCTATCCGAGCCGCTGTTGCCGCCCTGGTTCTGCGAACCGCTGTTCTGCGAACCACCGCCCGAAGGCGTTACGGTGCCAGTGCCGCTGTTCTGTGAGCCAGAACCACTGTTAGACGAACCACCGTTCTCGTTACCGTTCTCGGACTCACCGCCGTTCTCGTTGTCCTCAATCTCTCCGCTGTCGCCGGAGGTTACGCGCTTCAGAACGTTGCCGTCCTCGTCCAGACAGGTAATCTGGATGGCGGTGTTCTTCAGCTCGTCCTTCACGTCTACGTTAGGAGTGAAGATGATGCGACGGGTAGTAATTAGGTTGGCCTTCACGTCCTCCAGTTCAGCCACTGCCTTCGAGCGGACGCCGAAGCGCATCGTTCCCAGACCGGGCAGGGGTACGCTGTGACCCTCAGTGGCCCACGTGCGGATTACTTCTCCTGCGGCATCCCAAGCCGCCTTGATCACACCTGCAGAGATACCGCTGTGGGTACTGGCCTCTGCGAACACCTTCTTTTCCTGGATGGGGATGTAGAGGTCGGGACGCATCACGAACTTCTTTCCAGGGTTCTTACCAAGCTTTACTTCACGTCGCTGTGCAATTACTTTAATAGCCATAATCTAGTTTAATTTTTGTGTTGTTTGTAAATAATTTTATTAATACTCTCATTGTCGCCTTGTTTCGCTTCCTGAAGGTACTATTAAGGAAAACAATTGCTACTATTAATGCGCGCAATTTCTAGATTTAATCCTCGCAATTTTTACCCTTAAAGACCGCCTGTCCGCTATTTCAATTTGACACTGCAAAGGTAAGAAAAAGTGATTGCGGTTCACGAATACTTCACAAGAAATTTTTCATTTTTCTGCGATATTTTTTTCATCCCTGAATATATTGACAAAAACTGTTGCAGTGTTGCAGTGTTGCAGTTCTCTTAAAGCTATTCCCATACCCTAAAAATACTTCTATATTTATATATAAATATAGAGTTAATTTTTGACTTTCGTATAACCTGTTTTGGAACTGCAACACTGCAACAACTGCAACATGAGCAAATTTGGTAGTTCGGACTACCGAATTGCACGTTTTATTAAATAATGTGTAAAATTGTGGTTGATTGTAAATAATCTCAAAGATTATTCGTATCTTTGCAGGCTAAGAATTGAGTATATGCACGGCATTAATATAAAAGAGAATTATCTGCTTGGGTTAGGAAACGGCATACTTGACAAGCTGCTTCTTGATCGTACTACAGGTGAGAATATCATCTGGGCCACTGATGACCATGCTGTTTTTGGTGATTCCTATACTTTCTTCAAACACATTACTCCTGAGTCCGTGAATTTCGCAGAATATTGTTTAGGTTATTGTGTTCAATCTTAAATTCGATTATATAAATCTTCCCAAAATGAATAATAATATCGATCAATACATAAATACGATACAATGTTGTGACTGTCTTGAAGGTATGCGCAGGCTTCCAGACAAGTGCATTGATCTTGTTGTGACATCACCTCCTTACAATCTGAAAAATTCAACTGGTAACGGCATGAAAGATGGCAGAGGAGGTAAATGGTCAAATGCTGCACTAATCAACGGCTATGCGACATACGACGATAACATGCCATACGACGAATATTGCAAATGGCAAAAAGATTGTCTTACCGAAATGTACCGGCTCATCAAAGATGATGGTGCGATTTTTTATAATCATAAATGGAGAGTACAAGGTGGCTTAATTCAAGATAGGCATGAGATAGTTCAGGATTTCCCCGTTCGACAAATTATTATTTGGAAACGAAAGGGTGGTATCAATTTCAATCCAGGTTATTTCTTGCCCACGTATGAAGTAATCTATCTTATCCCCAAAAAGGATTTCAAACTAACTCCCAAGAGTAGCGGCTTTGGAGATATATGGGAGTTTATGCAGGAACAGAAGAACGAGCATCCGGCCCCCTTCCCAGTTGCTCTAATAGATAGGATTATTAAATCGACATACGCCAAGGTCGTGTTAGACCCTTTCATGGGAAGTGGTACAACAGCTGTCGCAGCAAAAGCCCTTGGAAGAGACTACATTGGCTTTGAAATTTGTGAGCAATACGTGGAACTTGCTAATGCAAGAATTAATGGCACACAAGTTAAACAGAAACAAGAGTATTCACAACTTGAAATATTTTAGATATGGCAACTACATTAAAGCTTATAAGCAAGGAAGAACTAATTGAAAAGTTCAAGGAAATAGAAGCCAAAGGTTGGATAAAATGCCCATCTAAACGCAAAAATAATGATGGTTCTGTTGGCAATCTCCTTGAAGATCTTCTTGGAATACCTGAGAACAATCTTCCAATACCCAATGCTGCCGAATGGGAGTTAAAGGCGCAGCGTGCTGAGACCTCATCATTAGTAACATTATGTCATCAAGAGCCATCACCGAGAGCAGCGAAACTTGTTCCTGACATGCTCTTACCAAAATACGGATGGCCTCATTCAAAAGCAGGTACTGAATATCCAGATGGAGAGATGTCCTTTCGTGCAACCTTAAATGCGGTTACATATACCGACAGAGGTTTCAAGGTGAATGTTAATCGTAAGGATGAAAGGGTTGAAATCGTATTTGATAGTAACATGTGTGACAAATCGATTCATGGCGAATGGCTCAAAAACGTAGAAAAAGAAGTTGGACTTGGAGCTTTTCCTATTCTTCCATACTGGGGTTTCAACGATCTATATACTAAAATTGGAACAAAGCTGATCAATTGCTTCTTTGTTCAGGCCGAAACTAAGCGTGAAGGAAAGAGTCTGTATTTCCACTATAACAATGTCCTAATGCTTAAGAGCGTTGATAAAGAAAAGTTTATTGAAGCAATAGAGCAAGGAGTTATATATGTCGATTTCGATGCCCGTACTGGCCATAATCACGGAACAAAGTTCCGCATTAAAAGTAAGAATATTCCCATGCTCTATGCAGAAGCGATAAAAGTTGTCTAGTAACCACTATAGCCGGTGATAAAAACCGAAGGCAGACGAGAGCGTTCGTAACCTCAATGTATGATATTTAGACATAATAGAAAGAACAATGATACAAACTCACATGTTGAAACTTGATCCGCCTTACCAGATTATTCATGCTGGCGGAGAAGTTGGATTGCATATAGCGACACTCGTAGTGACAAAGGAATCTGAAACGGAGGACGGGAAATATGCTATAGAAACCCACAGCCATCCTGTAGTATCTCGTGTTAGCAAAGTCCACAACACAATTGGAGAAGCAGGTAAGATGTATTCTGAGGGCGAGTATTCTGAGGGTATTGTATGGAATAAAGTTGAACTGCCTAATGTTGATACATTTTGTATGGAAGGAACCCGAGCCATCTCTCTGGATTTGTTAAATTGGGTTTATGCGGGGGCTTTAGGCGGAAATACCAAAGGGCATATTCTAAGGCTGGGAAATATTGTAAGAGGACTGAAACGTCTGGGGGTAGGTATAGAGTTGCCCTTCGGTTCTAAAAAAGAAATGAAAGAACTCAACAGAGTAGAATTAGACATAGATGATTCATGTCCTGACCAATTCCCACCAACGATTGACGGAGGTAATGATTACTGTCATTTCTGGCTTGAATATGACGGTGATGTTGACCACGCGGTTGAAGAGTTGAGCTTTCAAGCAACCGAATATACAGAAAATGTTTTTCCAGCAGGATGGAAAGTCGCGTTTAAATTTTACGCTCAAGACGAGCGTCTGAAGCCAATTGCCGAAAAACTGAACCAAAGAGATTTTCACTATGAGCGTATAAATCGCTGCCCTGAGGAAGAGGAATGAATTACAAGGTTTCTATGATGTATTACGGCAGTCGTCTGCGTCCTGTTGAAGAAGTTGTTTCTGAGGCAATGGAGGCAGAGGACTCTTCTGTGGTTAATCATTACCTTACGTTTCTATTGGCTCATGCTTGCGACACTCAGGACTATCGATTGCGCAGACAATGTGACCTGATAAAAACTGCTCACGGGAAACCGCCATTCAAAGGGGCACCAGCCTCCAGCAACAATCTGCCACAACAACATCATCCTGCCCTCGCTGCTGTAGCTCCCAATCAGATATTCATAAAGAACTATAATGGCAAGCCAATTGATTTTGCAATGTTGCGCAAACTGCTCTATGACTGCTATGTTGTTAATATCCGATTCAAGTATGATTGGTATGCGCCATACAGATTTTTCTATGACATTCGTATTCTTAATGATATAGGACTGAAGTCTTTCGCTACTCAGATGAATTCTTGGTACAAAGAATTAGCAGATAGCCATAAGTGCGATGAGGAAGCACTAAGTGACTGGAATTGTGGCTATACTGGTGAAACTCACCACAATCTGTGGGAGAGAGATGCTTTCCTGAAAAACAGAATCGGAAAGAAGCAAACCGGCAAAGGTTTTCAGAGGCTGCTTACTCACATCATAGCCCTGAAGGAACAATTCAAGACTATACCTGTCATTACGAATTCCGATAATAAAGGAGATTCGCTGACACAATTATAATTATAGTAACGATATGGAGATTAAAAACTTCACAATCACAAAGCGTGACGGTTCGAAAGACCGCTTCTCGTTAGACAAGATTATGAACGCTATCGTAAAAGCGTTCGAAAGTGCCAAAGAACCAGCTGACTTGGGTACTGTATCAAAAATCCTCAGTCATCTGGATGTAAAAGATGATACTCAAGTTGAGGACATACAGAACCAAGTGGAAGCAGCCCTTATGAGGGAAGGATGTTACACTGTTGCCAAAAACTTCATTTTGTACCGTCACGACCGGAGACACAATAATCCTGGACGGCCTAAGATAACACAACTATGCCGACGATTAACGGATAATGAGTGGATTTATGCTTTTAGGGAAGCGCAAGAAATAGCGAGTGTGTACATAGACAATCCAAATCAATATGTCTGCGTTTTCTTCACGACGCTCTTTACCCTTTTGGGTACGGAGGTGCCTTCGGGAAAAATTGCATACTATTGGGAAATGTTACGCAAACATATTGTCGGCTTGAAAGTACCAGCATTACGAACCGTTCAATATAACATAGAGCGTTTCTTGAAATGGAAAGAAGATGCGAAGAAGTGGATGATTAGTAAGGCAGAGATAATCAAGTTCAAATCTTGGGCGGCATTACAGAATGTATTGGAAAAGCTGTTGCCCCAAATTGAGCCCAAGTTGGCAATGTGCTGCATCTAAACATTATTATCCCCAAACATCGAGCGGAATCAGTTACGACTGGTTCCGCTATTTTTTTGCGCAGAATTTAAGTGATATTAAACGCAAAAAGTATTCAGGCGAAAAGTGGTACTTTTGTGCGCTCTATCGAGGGAATTCCTGCGGTATTTCCCGCTTATATCCCTAAGTTATCCCGCTTATCCCGAAACGGGCAAAGTATTGGGAAAACACGGAAAGACGCTGAAAAAGGTTCTGTAATTTTGCATCAGTAAACCTGAGCACAGAATTCAGACTATTATAAAATAGTAAAAATAACTTAATGGTCGATAAGGAGCGACCGGTTGAGTGAAGTGAGCGATAGGAGTCTCGCGAGTGAAAAGACGTCAATTCTGGACCTCTCTCCTCACAAACTCGACGAAAATGAAAACTTTACAGAAAAGTAACATTGGAGAGCAAGTATTTGAACTGAACAAGATGTGTAGTTCGTTGTGTATGATTCAGCCCAGACAAAGCAAGGCTGATACGGATGCTTCGATGCAGAGCATTGTGGCTGGTGTGCGCAGATTGGAAAGCAACATCAGCATGATAGCCGACAGGCAGCGGGTGACTCTGTTGAATGTCGTTCCCTTTGATGTCCGCAAAGTCCTACAGACGCTGGGATATATCAGATGGGATATAACTCTTGTGGGTGGCTCGGATGATGCCATCAAAGCAATCGACAACATGATTAGCCTGGTGAGAGAACTGGAATCTTTGAACCAGAAGATAGAGGGCGACGCTGCGACTCAGTGCGACCTATATAATAAAATGGTGGAAGATTATCGGGCCAAAGAATGGTCACGCGAATACTGGTCGTTTGTCCGGCAGGTGAAGGAGGATATTGATGTTGATATCAAAGCGGGAATGACGGAGTCCGATGCTCTCAGACGTGAATTGAAGAATCTCAGGCAGACGCATCTGAACTCCTACAAGCCTGCACGTATCAAGAGATTGTACGATTGTGTTGTCAATCAGGATTGCCCTCTCTACGAGGCTATCGTTCGTGACAGAGAGAACCTAACGGATGATGACCTCTCGGATTTATTCTCGTTCTTTTTCCGCTATAGTGTGCTGAAGGGGCATATTGACTCTGTTAACCTTTTGAAGCCTGTAGCAGGTGACTACGACAAATTGTTCACCAGTTGGGCTGCAAAGAAATATGTAACCATGCTAAGCCCTGCGCTAATGATGTTTGGAGGTATTCAAGAGAAGGGACACTTTCCCATTCTGCTGATGGTGATGAGAGACCTGGGGTTGTCGCCAAAGGAAAACACGCCTTATCTCCAAATGAAGAACTATGCCAACGAAATCAACAAGGTGGACGAGATTCTTCAATTCGGAAATGATCACACCATCTTTTCAAAGACATTCAAGCTGCTGGGCGATACACCGTTTTGCGAACTGGAATATGGGGCAGTCGGTGATTCTGGTTTCGAGTTGCAGAAGATAAAAGAATACCAAGAGGTGTATCATCGTTGCTATACCATTCTGAACTATCTGGGGTTGCGCAAGCCCGAAGAGGTGAAAACGGCAGCGTATCTGAAAGAGCCTTACCCTGATTTCCAAATGGCTGACGTGGTGGAGGTCTATCCTGTCGAACTGCGCCCGAGGCTTAACTTCCTTCGTTCAGTCTTGCGTAGAGAAACGCTAATTTTGACTGAATAGACGATAGATTAGTGACGGGGATTTTTGCCAGCAGGTGAAAATCCTCGTTATTATTCAGCCAAACGTGTTATTTTCTCAAAAACGGCTGAATGGCACAGAAATGCACGATAGTTGCACTTTCATCATCGAGTAATTTTTTGAAGATATGAAGAATATTAAGAAGAAAAAGAGAATCCGCCTGAACCAGGAGTTTAAGCTGATTACACAAGATCTGAGAAGCGAACAGCATGTTGACACAGTAGCAATGAGTATCATGGAGCTGTTTGAACACAAAGTAAGCACCGAACTCTTTTGTTTATTGAAAGATGTGCTGCTCGGGTTTAACGATGACATACAGTTGGAGATTGCCGATGATTTGTTGGACTTCGTTAGTGACCGCGTTATTCACACGACTGGTTGTCCTTCGGCTGATGCTGCTTTGAGAGCATGTTATCAATGGATTGCAACAGAGCAGGGCTTTCCCTGTATTTTTACACATTAATATTTACAACTTAAATTTTTTACAACTATGCAGACGATGCTTTTAGAAGTAGTGAAATGCGGCGACGCTTTCACGGTGAAGAGTGAGAAGAGTGAGAACGGTGAGCTGAAGAAACGTCAGCTGGTACTCAAAGAGCTTGGCGGTAAGTACGAAAGCCACTATGTGGTGACAGCGCTCGCTGAGCAGGCAGAGAAGGAATTCAAGGCTGGTGACCTCGTGTTTGCCACCATGCGATTCCAGAGCCGCGAGTACAACGGACAGGTTTATCAAGACATCGTAGTAACTGAAATCATTAAGAAGTAATCGGGCGAAGGTGTAGTGAAGAAAGTCTCTAGAGTGAAATATGGCCAATTCCGACACAAACCCTTCACTCACAAATTCAATCGATTATGGAAAAGATTATTATTACAACAGAGAGACAGGCAATGCTGGATGGTCTTTTGACCTTAGGCATTTTGGAGAACGGACTTCGTATAGCAGACTTCCAGTGCTGTGAAGATGTATTGCTCGACGCGTTCTCAGGAACTTTCAAGGTGGAGGGCAAGCGTGACGGCAACGTCTATATGACAGAAAAGCCCAAGCGCATACGTAACAAAGCCATCTTCCGCGATGATAACGCTTCGCTGTCGCAAGGACAGGATAAGAGGTGGTACTTCTATTTCTCGCTCGACGAGGATCAGTTGGAACAGTTGCCGGACAAGTTGGTAAGGCAGGCCGGAGCAATAGCACAAAAGGTATTAAGGGAACTTATTTTGAAACAGCAGTAGAGATATGGTAAACTTGGTATATAAAGTGGGCGGCGAGAAACATTGCCGCCCCATTAAGACCCCCGAAGAGTTGATAGCAGCGTGTAACACACCTGAGAACATCCAGAACTGGAATGACTTCCGCAGTACTGGTGAGGATAGGTATAAGCACGCGCTGGTGCAGGTAAACTATAACGGTCAGGTGCCTGATGGCGGTCTGCTGAAAGGCATCAAGACGGTGAGCCCGTTCTTCTTCTACGACATCGACTGCCGCGACCGTGAGGAGTGCCGCCGTATCATCAATCAGCTGCTTCAGATGAAGGAAGAGCTGGGGCTGGTAGAGGTGGCTGAGTCGGCCAGTTTTGGTGTTCATGCTGTGGCTCGTCGTATGCCTGGGCATACTATTCTGGAGTGTCAGGTTCGTATGTCGATTCTTACAAAAACAGAGATGGACACGAACAATAAAGAGAATAACAGGGTGGTGTTCCACGGGCCTATTGACGCTGAAACGACGCCGCTGTTAGATCCAGTACTCTTTACTGATTCGCTCTCTGACGAGGAAGCTGCTGCTGAGTATCTGCGACTGAAGGAGCGTGAAGCACAAGGCTTGGAGGAAGTCCCTGCTGGGGCTAAGAAGTCGAACAAGCACTATCGCCCTTGGGAAGATAATGCTGATGTTGCAGTGTTGCAGTGTTGCAGTTCCGAAAAGGCTGCACCTGTTCAGTCTGATGTAGCTTACGACTCTGAGGCAAGGTATAACGGTGTGCTGTTCAAGGACATTATCGCGAAGTATTGGGAACTGTATAATGACGGAAAGGAACCCTCTGAGGGCGACCGTAACGTGCTGACATTTGAGTTGGCAGCCACTATACGTTCTATTCGCGGTTATTCTTTAGAGCAACTATTGCAGGTCGTTCCCAACTATTGGGCTAAGCCTGACGGTACGTGTACAGCAGAGGATTTTGCTGAGTGGCGCAAGACGCTGGAGAATGCGCTGAAAGAGCCTCGCAAGGGTATGCCCTACAGATTGAAGCAGGTGCTGCAGGCGTTGAAGTCACAACAAGCAGTCAAGGCTTGTGGTGGTACGCTGACTACGCCACCAGCAATGCCCAAGAAGTTGCCGCCGCTGATTAGGCTGTTGACGAAGAACGTCCCCTGGTTCTACAAGCCCGCTGTGGCCAATGCGGTATTCCCTGGGCTGGGTGCTCATCTGCACGGGGTGAAGTTCCGCTACTGGGATAACGTGGAGCACGAGGCTACCTTCATGAACGTCCTGATAGGTCGTCAGAGTATCGGTAAAGGCACCATCAAAAAGCCTATCGAGTACATCATGGAGGACATCAAGCAGCGCGACCAGCCTAACCGTCAGCGCGAGGCTGATTGGAAGCAGAAAAACCCTGGCGCGAAGCAGAAGAAAGACCCGCGACCCACGGACATCTGTATTCAGATGTTGATTGATAATCTGACGGATGCTGTCTTTAACCAGCGCATCGTAGATGCCAACAATAACGGTCAGCGATTTATCTATACCATCGTGGACGAGATAGAGGGCTTGAAGAAGGTGACGTCGAAGGGTACGGTGGACGAAGTGGGTCTGCTGATTCGTAAGGCCTTTGACAACTCTGATGCCGGTCAGGAGCGTGTAGGTGCTGACAGTGTATCGGGTATAGCCCCCTTAAGGTGGAACTTTAACGCGTCAACGACCCCTCCCAATGCAAAGAAATTTTTCTTGCGAATGGTGAATGATGGTACTGTGAGCCGACTGGACGTATCGACCATTATCAGAACTGATGAGGACGATGATGCGGAGCCTATTTTGGGTATCTACGACCACACGTTTGCCGTAGAGCTGAAACCCTACATCGACCGCTTGGAGGCAGCTAACGGACTGATTGAATGCCCTCAATCAAAGAAGTTGTCGCTTGAGATGAAGCAGGAGAACAAGGATGCTGCAAAGCTCTATGAGAGCGAGGCCTACCGCGTGTTCAGTTATCGTGCCAACGTGATAGCCTGGCTGAAAGGAATGGTGCTGTATGTGGCTCACGGCTATAAATGGAGTAAGGAGATTGCAGATTTCGTTAGGTGGACTCAGCAGTATAATTTATGGTGCAAAATGTTATATTTTGGTCAACAATTGGAGCGCGAGCTTCGCGAGGAGGTGGAGATTCAGCGTCAGTCTGGGCCACAGAATTTGCTGGAGTTGCTGTCCGATGAGTTCACTAAGGAGCAGTACCGACAGATGCGTCAGCAGCAGGGCAAGAGCGGTAGTGGTGACGGCACATTGCGCAGTTGGCAGAGTCGCGGCTATATCGTCTATGACGAGGTGAGCGGCAGGTACTGCAAGACTGAGGAGTACAAGCAAAAGTTTGGAGGTAAGGTATGATTGAAGTTCAGAATAACAAGGCATGTTTCGTGCAGCTCTGGCTACAGCTGGAGCGCACGAGGCAGCTCCTCACAAGGCAATGCAAGCGGTTCTGCATTCGTCGTATTCTGAAGTCGTGGTTCCCCGCTGAAGCCAACGACGACTTTATTTGGGAGGTGTGCAACCTCTGCGATCAGACAGGCTGGGACGAACTTCAAACGCCCTCACTTTATCCTCGTAAGCACCGTGAATTGCTCCGTGCTATCGTATCTATCAAGACGGGCATCAGCTTCTACAAGATAGACCTGAAAGCCCTCGATAAAGCTTATAGCATCGCTTTCCCTGAAAGCACTCCAATCAACGTAAATAAGAAGGCTGCGAGTAAGCGAGAGCAGAGTGAAGCTTGCTTCGACTCTGCCGAGCGTGAGCAGTCTCGACCGAAGGTCAAAAAGTGATGTTGCAGTTGTTGCAGTGTTGCAGTTTAAAAATAAAAGATAGTAGATTATGACAGTAGTAAGTATCAACAAGCAAGCACGACTCAGCGAGCACTTTACGCTCGCTGAGATGTGTAAGACAAGTGCGAAAACGCAGGATGGCAACATCCCTTCGCACGTACATATTGAGAACTTGAAGCGCCTCTGCGGCTGGCTGGAGATGCTTCGCAGTGAGTGGAACAAGCGCTATGGCGAGGGTGATGACCCCATAGTCATCAACTCTGGCTATCGCTCAGAGGCAGTGAACAAGGCCGTAGGCGGTGTGAAAGGCTCGAACCATCTGACTGGCTGCGCTGCCGACATCCGCGTGGCAGGCATCGAGCAACTGGTGCGCTACGCCACCATCCTGCTCGACATCAGCGACGAGAGCCAGGAGGACTTCGACGAGTTGCTGCTTGAACGTTCGCCCAAGGGCGGCTACTGGCTACACTTCGCTGTCAGGCCAACGGGCAATCGCAGGAAAGTGCGTCTGATTCAGACGTAATTGTCTCTCTCTTCATTTGCCGTCGATGTACCCCACAGAGGTATGTAGGCGGCATTTTTATTTAATGAAGAAGAAATATGAAGAATTAATCTTTAAGAAACAAAATGATAGATTTTCGATTAGTCCTTTGGCAGAAGCCTGCCCCCGATTAGCGCGGGCACAGTACAGTTTCGACTTTCTGTCTGTGGAAGCCCTGATAGACGACCACAAGCGCATCCGCAGTGTACTGAGGGCCGTTGGAAGGTGGCTATGGCCGCTGGCGGTGGGATAGGGGAATGATGCTTAACTAAGCAGCCATTTCCACACAGGAATGACATTGATGCCATCCTCAGTAGTCTCTTCATCGTAGGAAATA
>Ga0256404_1010262_pt1 | contig 13022 bp, 11 predicted proteins | sample RumenRJG_01DNA_FD_185990 | JGI IMG/M metagenome (GOLD analysis project Ga0256404, IMG submission 185990) | Bovine rumen microbial communities from Lethbridge, Alberta, Canada - RJG_01 | ecosystem: Host-associated > Mammals > Digestive system > Stomach > Rumen | place: Canada: Alberta | collected...
AACTGGATCGATACCACAGATTTGCGTGTGATTAGACCGGCGGCGGAATATTATGAACGCCATGGCTCCAATGACTATAAGATGAAAATGTTCTATTATCTTGGCACGGTGCAACATAATTGTGGCGACTTAGAGACGGCTGTCGCCAGTTACATGCGAGCCAAAGAATACTCTTTACATTCTGATAACCTGACTTTCAAGGGCATTATCAGCTCAACGATTTCGGATGTGTATCTACAAAATCACAATTATCCAGAGGCTCTTAGTTACGCAATCCAGGCTATTTCTCAGTTTGATGAAGCCGGCGATTCTTCTAGATTATGGAGGAGTACGGGAATGGCAGCATCAATCAGTATGAATATGGGAAACTATTCGAAAGCTGACAGCCTTTTCGCAGAGTTTTTCTCTTTTTGTCGTGACTCCGCATATTATGCGCGGCGGCTTATGGACAAGGCACTACTTGAATTGTGGCGCCCCAATCCTAAGCCAGAGGAAAGCATGAAAATGTTCCTTATGGCTGTGAATGACTTTAACGGGAGTCCTGACTTGGGAGATTATTGCGCCTATGCCTATGCATTGGAATTGACAGGAGACAGAAAGTCTGCAGATTATGTAATCTCTCAACTTAAGGCACAGGGATGTCCTATGGAGGAAATGGATATATGGCTATATCGTATCTTTCGGCATAGAGGAGATTACAAAGAAGCTTTAAGTATGTTGGAGCGATCGGTAAGGGAACGAGATTCGACTGTTTTGTCCACGGTCGGTCAATCCGTTGCCTTGGCGCAATCTGACTATTATGAGGATAAGTCGACGCTGCTGGAGAAGGATCGGCGAATACAGGTCTTGATTAAATGGGTGGCATTGCTGCTGTCTTTGATGGTAGCGCTGTCTGTCCTGTGGGTTTATTCTGTCCGCAAGCGTCGCTGGCAGAGCCAGTTTGAAGAGATGTCGTCGGTCAATGACGAGGTCACCAGACGGCTGGACGAAGCATTGATGTGTGAGTCCGGGAAAGAACAGATGATTCTGAACCTCAGGAGGAAATATATTGAGGCGAACAAGCAACAGTACCAACAGTTGAATAACCTGTGCCACTTGTATCTGGAAGGTAAGGGCAGCAAGAATGAAATTTTCGCTGAGGTCAAGAAAATTTTGGCTATTTTTGACGAGACGAACCAGAAGGAATTGGAATCGATGCTAGACGACAATCTGGATGGCATTATGAGAAAATTACGAACGGCGTTGCCTGACCTGACGGATAAAGACTTCCGTTTCATCTCATTCATGATCCTAGGGTTTGATGCCAAGACGGTTGCCAGAGTAATGGGCTATACCGTAACCACTGTTTACTCTAAACGCTATGTTCTCAAGAATAGAATGCAAAATTTGGAGGTAGAAAACAAGGATTTAGTCTCCGCATTCATGTCTTGAGTAGTCTAAGCGCCTTATAATGACCCTCTTAGTAAAAACGTCGTTGTTTCGTATTTTGCTAATTGGCTGAAAATGAAGAGGTAATATGCGACAAAACTAAATTTGTAATTTGATTCATTGGATAACTATCTGGTAGTCAATACTGTATTGCCTAACCAAAGTGAAACTATTTTTCATTGGCTTATCCTCTTTTATGCCTAAGTTTGCAAAAACCAATTATTGCGACATGAGCAGAGCCACATTAACACTACTCACGACTATCATTTGCCTAACCTCATTTGCCGGAACCGCTAACGCTATCGAAGATGATCCTGTAGTTGTTCTTGTCAAAGAAACGGTTGGCAAAGGAAAGCCACAAACCAACCATGCTCCGGAAAGAACACAGATTGAGTGCTATTATTATCCGTCTTCAAACAGTCTGGAGCTGTCCTTCTTTTCCAACCTTGGGACGGTCATCGTAGTGCTGCAAAATTTGACCACCGGCGAGGTACGAGACTATGTCTGCGATAGTTCCGCTGGAAGAATGTTAATGTCGGTGCTTCCGGACGCTGTGTATCGGATGGACATCACAACAGGAAGTGGTCGCAGCTACTATGCTATCTTTAGTGCCGGAATGGAAGAAGAGGATTAATTATATCGCATTGACGTTATTACTAACTAAATATTTTGTATGATGAAAAAGTTCTTTTTGTCAATGACTGTTGTTGCAATCGTAGCAGCAGGCATCGGAGCCCACAAGGCGTATAAATATTATCAACCGAAAAATGATCTACTTGCTATGAATCTAGAGGCCTTGGCAGAAGGTGAGGATATGGCAAGCGAAACAGGCTCAATAACCTATCAGGTCGTAGAAGCTACACGTACTGAGACTACAACTACTGAGCCTGGTTGGACTTGGGATGTCTCATTGAAAATTTGGTTGTTCAATGGAAAGGCAACAAAGAAGACACCAACAAATGTCACCGTGATAACAATTAAGTATAACTGTTGTATAGAAAAAGGAACAGAAACATGTGTGTATATCCTTTGTTCGGAGAACCCTTTAGCGTAACATCAATCAAGAGATTTCCGATTAGCGTAAAGCTTATTATTGTATTGACCGTTATCTTTATTACTCCATCATGTAATAATGGTAGGAGGGATTTAACGCATACTGCAGAAATAGTCGCCAAAGTTGACATCTCCCAATCCGACGATGCCTTTGATGTTCGTCAGTTTGCTGATTTAGAGAGACTCATTCCTTTGCGGGCAGAAGAGGGTGCTTTCGTTGGCGAGATTGACAAACTGGAGATGGACGGCGATCACATAGTGATTTTGGATAGGAAGATGCGCACAGTTTGGCTGTTTGGGGCTGACGGCAAATTCATCAGAAGGATTGGTCGTTTTGGGAATGGTCCAAAGGAATACGTATCGCTGGACGACATTCTCTTTGACAGCGAGAGCGGAACTGTCTGGATCTGGGACCGCATAAAGCAGACTATGCTTGAGTACGGATTGTCCGGGGAATTGAAGAAACAGTTGTCTACGGGTTTCATAACCAATAAATTCACAAAGACGCAAGCAGGGTTCTGGCTATATTATTCTTTTCTTAAGAATCCAGATAATAATAGCCTGATTTTGGTCAATGATCAGATGGACCGCCTTGTAAGCGGTTATTTCCCGACAAAAGAATCTTTTCCAGTGTCGTCGAATTCCGGATTTACGTCCAGGAATGGAAAGTCCTTTTTTTACTTTCCGCTGTCGAACATAATTTATTCCTTGGATGGTGATGAGGCTGTCCCTTACATTGAGTTTGATTTCGGAGCTCAGACGCTGCCGTATTCAAGAATAAAGGATATGACTAAATCGGAATATGATGACATTATAGAAGCGGGGTCTTACCTTGGCGATCTTAGGAATGTCGTCATGTCTGATGGATATTGCTTCTTCAAATTCTCCTCCACCGTTAAGAATAAGTACATTACAGAGTATTTCGGAGTTTTGGATATGAGAACCGGAAAGGTGAAGACTTATTCTTCCGTGACGGCATCTGAATTGTTGGTGGACTTCTCTTCCATACTATGCGTGACTAAGGAAAACCAACTGGTGTATCCGATTTACCCCGGCTTAAGCAATCCGATATATTATGATGATTTAAGAAAACTGCTTCCCGATGTCACTGAAGATTCTGACCCGATACTTGCGGTTTATAAGCTAAAATAGGCGCAATGCTCTTTGCCTTGTCCTTTTTTCGTCTCTCGCTTGCTTTATGAGATGTAAAACTTCCATTCTGATTTTTATGCTCCTTTTGGCATCATCTTGCCATCAGCAGAAGTTGAGCAGGATGATGAATAATTTTAGCATGACGGAAATAAAGTTTCCAGAAATGCGCCAGATTGTAATGGGGAAGGATTCATCCTCAATTATTCTTGATACTATTCCTGTTTTATTGGTTGTGTATAGGGATCCATCATCTTGCGTCCCATGTCAGATTGATCATATACAAGACTATAGAAATCTATATGAATTGGGCAAGATTGCAGGGGACGGCTATTCTCCGATTTTTATATTCTCTCCGAATAAAAGGAGAGTAGAGTCTGTGCGTTTGAGTCTCTGTAGGGCTAGATTCAGGCATCCGATTTTTTTGGATGAGAATGGATCTTTCCCTGAAATGAATAGGCATATACCAGCAGATCCTAGGTTGCATGTTTTTCTGCTTGACCGTAATAGAAGGGTGATTTTGTCTGGAGATCCTTGCCACAATCCCTCTCTTTTGATCTTGTATAAGAAAATAATAATGAGAATGCTAGAGAATGGAGGAGAAATGCCTTAGTAAAAATGAGAGAATGAGTCGTTTTTTGACTAATTGCCAGAAAGCAATATTTTGGCTTTTCCCTTTTGCTTTATTATATGTGACAACTTTAACCATTGAGAATTATTATGGGAGTTCGGATTTGTTGTTCATAGTTATTCTTATGATAGGATGCATATTGAGGACTCTCAGTCATGCATATCGGAAAGAAGTCCTTAGTGTTTCTGTAATCGATATAATAGTGCTAAGCTGGATTCTCTATTCGTTGCTGAATGCTTTTGTTCTAGTGCCGATTCATAATAAGGATTCGTTGATTCCTTCGGCAACTACTTTTGCGTTATATGTTACCCTCCGTCTGACAATGCCTCGAACGAAAACATTAGGCAAAGTATTGGCTGGAGGGATAGCTGTCATTGGACTCTATGAATGTCTGCTGGGACTGCTTCAGTTGTATGGTATTAAACAGTCAAATCATGCGGTGTTTCAGATTACAGGGACGTTCTTTAATCCAGGACCATATTCAATTTACCTGGTTACTGCTTTTTCCATCTGTCTCGCATATTGCTTGAAAAGGTATAAGCTATATCCTTTTAGAACACTGATTGAAGAAAGCAGATTCTGTAAGATAATAGGGAGGTGTATTTTTATGCTTTGCGCTTTTGGATGTTTCGTATGTGGGATTGCAATGCCTGCGACTTTAAGCCGCACAGCATTTGCCTCGTTGGCTGTGGTGTTGATTGTTATGTTTGGTTGGCGTAGCAGAAAGATGTTAATGTTGATTGCTGTTTCGACCATTGCTCTTGGGTTTGCTCTCTATTTCCTGAAAAAAGACTCGGCAGACGGACGATTACTGATGTGGATTGTTTCTCTGAGGGCAATTTGTGGGCATCTTTGGTTTGGAAATGGAATAGGAGGATTTCACAAAGCTTTTTCCGATAGTCAAGCGTCATTTTTTGCAAAGAATCCAGACTCTTCTTTTGCGTTGGTGGCCGGATCCCCTGAATATGCCTTCAACGATTTCCTGGAAGTTGGCGTGGAACAAGGGGTGATTGGAATGCTTTTTTTCTCCCTGATTATTATTCTGTCAATCATCAGGTTGCTTAAAAAGAGAGATCCTATTGGGTTCGGTCTGATTGCTTTGAGCGTTAGCGCAATGTTCTCATATCCATTTAATCTTTTGCCTTTTAGAATAATAGGGTGCGTCTTTGTTGCTTATGCGGCTGCTTTGGACAAGCTTTCTTTATTGACAGTGAAAGGGTGGCTGAAAATAGTATTGCCAATCGTCGCCTGTACTGTTGTGCTAACTTTTCTTTTTCCCGTTCACTCTAGAATCAAAGCAAAAGTTGAAGCTGTAAAGGACTTTGAGATTGACAGGGCTCTTAGAGTGCAAACTGTGAATGATGATCATATAGAACGTGCCAAAGTATTGTCGGACTATCCGAGATATATGTTCTGGTTAGGGAAAAGACTTGCAAGGTCTGGGCGTTATTATGAAAGTCTGTATGTGTTTCTGCGAGGCTCAGAAATGAGTTGCGACAACATATTTTATGTTATGATGGGAAATGATTACAGGTTATTAAATAAAATTGATATGGCAGAACAATTTTATAAGACAGCTCATTTTATGCAGCCATGCAAACTTTATCCAATGTTTCAACTGTTGTTGATGTATGAGAGCGAAGGACGGCTTGCTGATGCGAGAGAACTTGCTTCGGCTATCATAGCTACCAAGTCAAAGGTTAGATCCTCGGCCACGGATGAAATTAAAAAATATGCCTCGGCATTTCTGACAGGAGGCTAGAAATTTCAAGAGTTATGAAAAAAAATCTAATTTATCTACTATTATCTTTTCTTATATGTTCATGCTCTCGGTACTCGCCGAGGTTGGAAGCGTCATTGTCGATGGCGGGTGCAAACAGAGGCGAGTTGGAGAAGGTTCTGGAGCATTATCGAGGGGACAGGAAGAAATACAAGGCAGCCTGTTTCTTGATCGAGAACATGGTTGGACGTTACACCTTGGTTAGCTCACGCCTGGATAGCCTCGATGCTGATTTTTTTGATGCAGTCGCAAATTTGGATGTGCGGTTTGAGGATACAGAGGTGAATGTCTATCTTGTTCAGCTCAAGGTGAATGCGGTCTGGAATAAGGTAATTTCGGAATATGGCATCCCGACTAAATTCCAATATAAGCGTTCTGAAGACTTGCGGTCTGTTAAGGCGGATTATCTGATTGACAATATTGACGAGGCTTTCGAGACACTGGATTACCCTTGGACTTCTAACTTGCCATTTGATGATTTTTGTGAATATGTCCTGCCATATCGCTATGGAAATGAACCCTTGACGGAATGGCGACATTACTTCCGTAACCGTTACAGATGGGTCGTGGACTCTTTGGCTGGTAATCCTGATCCTCTAGAGGCGTGCCGGCTAATCAACGAGGACATCGCAACTTGGTTCCTGCCGGCAGGAGGAGGGCATATTTTCAAAAACCACCCACGCTCCTTGTCTGCGGAACAACTTCGTAAATGCCGTCTCAGTTCCTGTGTTGAGCAGGCGGCAGTAGCTTTGTTCGCAATGAGGGCAATGGGGATTGCTGTGGCACATTGTACAATACCTCACTGGGGAAATCGTAGCGCTGGACATGATTTCAATGCAGTGCTGACAAAGGATAATGAATGGATAAGTTTCTCAACCGCTAAATTCAATCCTGGCGAGAATGAAATCGTCAACAAACCACCAAAAGTCTTTGTGAAGAGGTTCTCCCGAAAACTGATGTCCGAAGAGGACTTGGAGACTGTGAAACTGCTAGACTTCCCATATGCGGCTTATGAGGACATTACTTCGCATCTGGTCAAGACCTCAAACATTGATGTGGCTGTCCCTGATTCTTTGAAGGACTATGCGTCAGTTGCCTATCTTGGCGTTTTCGACAACAAAAGGTGGGTGCCTGTCACATATTCGTCTATTAAAAATGGCAAGGTCCGTTTTAAGTCTATGGGGCGTGAGATTGTTTATCTGCCGCTATATTGTAAGGACGGAAGTCTCCGTCCGCTCGGGTCTCCGATATTCCTTGAAGAGAACGGGAAATGTCATTTTGCTGTTGCAGACAGTGCTAATCTAATTCCTAGGATGGTCCTGACCCGGAAATATGGTCGCTCCAAGTACCAGCTTGGATATGCTGCCGAAATGGTCGGCGCTAAATTCCAGGGAGCTGACAAACCTGATTTTGAGGATGCGTCCACTTTCTTCACTATCGATTCCGTACCTGACTCTAAAATGGACACTTTTGCTGTCAATCATGTTCGTTGCAGGTATGTTCGGTATTTGTTTCCGGACATCTTTGCAAGGGGTAATGCCGGCAACGTTTCTGAAATAGCTTTTGTGGGCGATGACGGGAGACCCCTCAGCGGAAAATACATAGGCATCATGGAGGCTACTATGGGTAATATCCGCACAGTTTTTGACGGTAACACAAAAAATTATCTGAGAGTCTATCTATCGACGGATTCCACTGTCGTGTTCCCGAGCAATGTGATAGCGCTCGCATCGCCGCAGCCAGTTTGGATCGGGCTTGACCTAGGTGAGGAACGTGATGTTAGAGGGGTCGCTTATTGCCCGAGGAATGACTCAAACAACATTTATTCGCATTGTACTTATGAACTGTTCTTCTGGAAAGACGGTTGGCATTCGTTAGGGAAGCGGTCAGGGCAAAAAGACTCCCTTGTTTACGAAAATGTTCCCAGTGGCGGCATTTTCATTTTGCGCAATCATACAGAGGGTAAGGAGGAGAGGCCGTTTGTTTATGAGGATAATAGTCAGGTATGGTGGTAAAATTGGGGGCATGGAGGGAGGACGGCACTTACTGCTCAGGTTTCTGTTTATTGTCTCTGCTGCGCTGATGGCATTCGTGTTTGCAGTAATATTTGTTCTTGATAGCTTCCTGATAAAAGGGAACTCAATGGAGCCGACGCTACGCAGTGGGCAGCGAGTTTATGTCTGCAAGTTGCTGATGGGTGCAAGAATTTACAAGAACTATGATTTTTCGAGCTCGAAGTTGTCTTCTTTCAGGATGCCAGGACTCCGGAAACCGAAGATTGGCGATGTGTTGGTGTTCAACTATCCGTATGCTAGAAGTAAGGATACAATAGGATTCAGAATCAATTATGTATATGCTAAGAGGTGTCTTGGCACCCCTGGGGATTCAGTTAGCATCGTAGATGGGTTTTATCGTGGAAAGAATGGAAGATTACTTGGTGAAATTGTGCCTCAGAAGCGGTTGCATGCATTACAGGATAGTCTGCTTATGAAGATGAATGGGTGTTATTTCACGATTGACGGGCGTAACATAAAGAATTTCGGTCCGGTATATGTTCCTGGAAAGGGTGATAAAGTCACTCTCGGGAAGTCTGAGTTTAGTTGGTATAGGAAACTGATTCGGTTCGAGACCGGTGTTGAGCCAGAAATTAATACTATGGGACATGTTTTATTGGACGGCAGTCGTGTGACTGAATATGAGTTCAAAGGTAATTGGTATTTCCTTGGCGGGGATAATGTTCTTGACTCACGCGACAGCCGTTACTTCGGGCTCGTCCCCGAGGAGTATATTGTAGGGATTATTATTTAATGCCTTTGGTTTTAGCGAAGAATCGACTGTCCCCATCATTTTTATGCGTCCGACTCATCAAAATTGCGTTTTTATATCACATTCCGGTCGTGTTGGTGAAAGTAACTTTATTATTAAGACAGTCTCTCCCAAAAGCGACATGGCAATAAATTGCATGTTTGCATCAAAAAGAGTTCATGACCATCCAGACAGGCTTGTTGGGGAAACCTCGGTCTTTGCAGCTTCTTGGCCAAATCACAGCCAGCTGCAAGCGCGGAAGGGGAGCAGGGAATGCGGCCTGCGATTCAGCGACATAGCTACGCTCAAGTGGGCGAATATAGACTTCAATGCGAAAACGTCTTTATGGCGTCAGTAGTTGACATCATTTATCAAGGCTGTCTGTATCAAGAAGGAACTGCTTGTAGCCCATAGTTACGATGCCGTTTACATCACGTGTCAGGGGGACATTCTCTCCAACGACGATTATTTTCTTGAAACTATCATTGATCCCAAGGAGAGACTGGGATTCCTGAGCAATTTTCCCGGCATCAGGCATTCTCCATGCGGATTGTATATAGTATCGTCTGCTGCCAAGATTTGCTACAAAATCAACCTCCAATGAAATTCTACGCATTACCCCATCTGCATCACGTCTGCGCACTGAAACATTTCCGACATCAACATTGAACCCACGAATACATAGTTCATTGTATATGACATTCTCCATTATATGATTCCACTCGTTCTGGCGAAAGTCAAGTATTGCATTGCGAAGTCCGGTATCCTGGAAATAATACTTATTTGAAGCACCGATATACTGTTTACCTTTGATATCATATCTCTCTGCTTTTGAAATAAGGAAGGCATCTTCAATGTATTCAATATAAGTGGATACGGTCTTGTCCGTTATGGACTGAAGTTTCTTTACGCTTTTGAAAGTGTTGGCAAGATTGGTCGGGTTTGTGGGAGATCCGATACAAGATGCCAGAATCTTAACGAGTTCTTCGAACTCTTCTTTATTTTCTATGTCGTGCCTTTCGTATATATCATTGAGATAAACTGTCTGATATAGATTCTTAAGATATGTTACCTTCCCGCTTTCTCCCTTAAACGTAAGAGAGTGAGGCAGCCCGCCATACAGCATATACTCATACCAACCGTATTCAACGGTACCGTCAAACGCAGTCATAAACTCTGAAAACGACAACGGGAACATATGTATTTCATCACCACGGCCTCGGAATTCTGTGGCAACATCTTTTGACAAGCACTTGGAATTGCTGCCGGTAACATACACGTCCACATTGCTTTTGAGAGCAATGCTGGAAACTACATCGACGAAATCGGTCACTTTCTGAACTTCGTCAATAATCACATAATACTGATGAGTAATATCGACCACCTTTGAATTTACATAAGACAGAAGGTAATCGGGATTTTTGAATGCAGATTGCTGTTTGTCTTCCAAATCAATGATAATTATATCAGATTCAGAAATGCCCTTCTTCAAGAGATAGTCAACAAATAAGGTTTTGACCAGATATGACTTTCCACAACGTCTGATTCCAGTGACCACCTTGACAGCGCCATTAGTCTCTGCTTCAATGAGTTTTTGCAGGTATTGCGGTCTTTCTATTTTCATCACTTTACGAATTTTGGGCATTTGTGCCCAAATTCCGTAACAAAGATAAAAAGATTATTCAAAATCTTTTTATCAAAGCAGGCCGTTGAATTTCGTCATCGAATCTGCCTTGACGGAATCGACAATATCGATATAGGGTTTCATTGCATTGTTGTCCTTTCTTCTTGTATGGCTCGCTGTGCAAGCCTTTCATGCGTGAACCTATCATATTCGAGAATGATGGCTCCGAGGACGAGGGCGATGGCGCTTTTCTCAGATTTAGGCACGTCGAAAGGCTGATAGGCATTATTGTCAGATACTAACGTGATTGAGTCTTTTGATGAATGTCGCTGCCTCCTTCTCCGGGGGTTATGTCGGATATTGGCGTCCTGGAGATATTTCGGACGAGAGTATTTTGGAACTCATGGAATAATATTCTTTCATATAAAGAGAAGGGAGAGACGAATGATGGAAGGGGGCAGGGAATGGTGGTGAATGGGATCTCGATGACGATGGGAAGGCATATTCCTGAAAAAAATATTTCAGTTTCCTTTGGAATTGAGTAAATTTGCAAGATTTTTTAGGAATATGCAAGATATTAGAAACATCGCGCTGATAGCGCACGTCGATCATGGCAAGACGACGCTGGTTGACCGGATGATTTACCAGGCGAACCTGGTACGTCAGCCAGAGAACCTTGACAAGCTGATTCTCGACAGCAATGACATCGAGAGGGAAAGGGGCATCACGATTCTGGCAAAAAATGTATCTGTAACCTATAAGGATGTCAAGATCAATATCATTGACACTCCGGGGCATAGCGATTTCGGAGGTGAGGTTGAAAGGGTGCTAAACATGGCCGATGGCGTTCTACTTTTGGTGGATGCATTCGAAGGTTGCATGCCTCAGACGCGTTTCGTGCTGCAGAAGGCTCTGGAACTAGGAAAGAAGCCAATCGTGGTTATAAATAAAGTAGACAAGCCGAACTGCCGTCCGGAAGAAGTCCAGGAAGAAGTTTTCGACCTTATGTTCGCTCTGAATGCTACTGAAGATCAGCTGGACTTCAAAACAGTGTTCGGAAGCGCGAAGCAAGGGTGGATGTCCGACGACTGGAAGAAACCTGCGAAAGACATTACTTTCCTGCTGGACACCATACTGTCTGAAATTCCCGCTCCGAAGAATGTGCCAGGCACTGTCCAAATGCAAATCACTTCCTTGGAATATTCCCCATACGTTGGTAGGATAGCTGTGGGCAAGGTGACTAGGGGAGAGCTAGTGTCGGGACAGAACGTAAGCCTCTGCAAGAGATACGACCAGATAGAGAAGCATAAGGTCAAGCAGTTGATGGTGTTCGATGGCTTAGGTAAAACGAATGTTGATAAGGTTCAATGTGGTGATATTTGCGCTGTGGTGGGAATAGATGGTTTCGAAATAGGTGACACTATCGCCGATTACGACAATCCGGAGGCATTGCCACCAATCGCCATTGACGAGCCTACCATGAGCATGCTGTTCACCATAAATAACTCTCCTTTCTTTGGGAAGGATGGAAAATACGTGACTTCAAGGCACATCAAGGATCGCCTGGACAGGGAGCTGGAGAAAAATCTGGCTTTGAAGGTCAAGCCAGGCATTAATGCCGATTCTTTCATTGTCTATGGCCGCGGCGTGCTGCATCTTTCAGTGCTGATCGAGGAAATGAGGCGCGAGGGCTTTGAACTGCAAGTCGGTCAGCCTAAGGTGTTGGACAAAGTGATCGGCGGCCAGCGTTGTGAGCCTATAGAGGATCTTTCGATAGAAGTCCCTGAACAGTTCGTGGGCACTGCGATAGAACTGGCGACTCGTCGCAAGGGCGCTCTCCTTCACATGGAACCGAGAGGAGACAGGACCCTCCTGACCTTTGACATCCCGACGAGAGGACTGATGGGGTTGCGTAGCAACCTTCTTACAGCGACGCAGGGAGAGGCTATCATGGCTCACCGCTTCAAGGAATACCAGCCATACAAGGGTGATATAGAAAGCCGCACCAACGGCTCGCTCGTTTCCCTTGAAACGGGTACTGCCATAGCATATTCCATGAATAAACTTTTGGACAGGGGCAAATTCTTCATAGACCCTGGCGAGGAAATATATTGCGGAGAGGTTGTGGGGGAGCATACGAGGGATAGGGACCTGAATATTAACATCTGCAAGACAAAGAAGCTCACGAACGTGCGTGCCGCCGGTTCCGACGATAAGATTGTCCTCCCGCCGGCAACCAAGATGAGCTTGGAGGAGATGCTTGAATATATTCGTGAGGATGAGCTTGTAGAAGTAACTCCGCACCACATCAGGATGCGCAAGATCATTCTTGACCCTACTGAGCGCAAGCGCACTGGTGGAAGCGCCGATGATGAAGAATAGTCTTACAAAGATTTTTTAAGAAGGAATTTTTTTTATACCTTTGCACTCCCATAATCTGTTTGGCGGAAAATGAAAGACGATTTTATAGTTCCTTTGAATGGATTGAAGCAAGGGCGGACGTCGTTCCGCAGGAGCATAGGGAAAGAGTTCTTTGAACGATTCGGAAATTC
>Ga0256404_1010263_pt1 | contig 13021 bp, 12 predicted proteins | sample RumenRJG_01DNA_FD_185990 | JGI IMG/M metagenome (GOLD analysis project Ga0256404, IMG submission 185990) | Bovine rumen microbial communities from Lethbridge, Alberta, Canada - RJG_01 | ecosystem: Host-associated > Mammals > Digestive system > Stomach > Rumen | place: Canada: Alberta | collected...
AGATCCCGCCCTGCGGCAGGGGTCGCGGTGCTTATTCTGCACCCGTTGCCGCATATAGAAGATCAGGGAAGCCTCTATGTGTGGACGGAACTCATGGAGGTTTTTTTATGCGTAAAAGAGAGAATCATACGATCTGGTGTACGTACACCTTTGTCTCTATCGGGATGCTGGCTGCTGTACAGCTTCTTCTTTCCCGCTTTCTGTCCATACCGGTAGGCGGATTCGGAAGAATCTCGCTCAGCCCGATTGCCACGATGATGGCAGGACTCTGGCTTGGACCACTGGCCGGCGGCCTGACCGGATTGATCGCGGATATTCTGGGCTGTCTGATCCAGGGTTACACCGTCAATCCCATCATTACACTGAGCGCGGTCATGTGGGGCGTTATTCCAGCCCTTTTCATTCCGGAAAGTGGAAAAAGGGGAAAAAAGATCCTGATGCTCAGTGTTTCCGTCGTTCTGACGGCTGTTGTATGTTCTCTTGGACTGACGACAGCAGGTCTTGTCCTGATCAATGGTTTCAATCTGTATTCGATTCTGCTGACGCGGCTGACTCAGTTTATTGTAACCGTTCCGGTATACTGCCTGTTAATCAACCTTCTGTATTTCAGCCCGGTCACGTCCATGGTCCGGCAGGCACTCCGTACAAGATTGCGTCATAGTCCGCAGAAGCAGTAACGGCCGGTAAGTCACGGCATAAAAATATCTGGCCTCTTTCATGAACAGAGGATCAGCAGGAGCAGGGAAGGGGAAGCAGATGGACTGGAAACCACTTGTAAAAGAAATCAGCAATCTTGATCGAACAGTCATTCCTCATTCCAGGCTTGAAGAAGATGGAATGGTGTTTTCAGCAGAAGCGCCGGAGGGAGAGCCGCTGGAACTGATCCTGTATGACAGGGATAGCGGGGAGGAAAAGGCGATCGTCCCATTTCCCGATAAACCTTGCATCGGCAATATCCGCGTTCTGAAGGTTTCCGGAATTCCGGCCGAAAAGGTATCATACAATTTCAAGTGTGGGAAGGAGATTCTGCAGGATCCCTGGGCGCAGCGCATCTACGGCGCGGAGGTGTATGGGGAGAAACGCAGCGGCAAGATCCGCTGTGGCTTTCTGACAGATTCATTTGAATGGGGAGAGGCCATTCCGCGGGAGGGAATCCCGTTCAGGGACTCCGTCTTTTACGAAATGAATGTCCGGGGGTTTACGAAGGGCAGAAGAAGCGGTGTCCGCCAGAAGGGAACATTTGAGGGCATCATCGAAAAAATACCATATCTGAAGTCACTGGGGATTACAGCAATTGTCCTGATGCCGTGCTATGAGTTTGATGAGACGGAAGCCTTTCGAAGAGTTCGAGTCGGGGCACCTGAAGGTTCTCAGGATGAGCAGCGGGTAATTGTCCCGGAAACGATCCAGCAGCCGCTAAAGTCGGAAAGTGTGAACCTCTGGGGATTTGGTCCTGGATTCCTGCTGACACCGAAGGCGTCGTATTCGGCTTCGGGGGATCCGTACCAGTCTTTCTGTGAAATGGTCCGGGCACTCCATCATGCAGGGCTGGAAGTCCTCATGGAGATGGATTTTTCCGGCAGTGTGACAGCGGAGATGATGCTGTCAGCACTGGTCTGGTGGAGAAGCGTATACCATGTGGACGGCTTCTTCCTGTTTGGTGATCAAAAGTGCCTCGATGCCGTGTGCAGAAATCCTGCCCTGACAGGCTGCAAACTCATCTCGGAGTATTTTTCTGCGCCGGACATGTACCCGGATGGAAGAAAGACGGCCTTCCGGAATCTGGCAGAATGCAACAGAGGGTTTCAGAATGACGCGCGCAGGTTCCTGAAGGGAGATGAAGGCTCTCTTCAGCCATTTCTGGGCAGAGCCCGCTATAATCCAAAGGATACGGCGGTGGTCAATGAGATCACAACGCATGATGGATTCACACTTATGGATCTGGTTTCATACAATGACCAGCACAATGGGGCCAGGGAAGGACAAGGCGCTTCTCAGTATTCCTGGAACTGTGGCGCAGAGGGGCCTACTAGGAGGAAGGAAGTTCTGAAGCTCCGCCTCCAGCAAATCCGTAATGCGCTGGCAATGCTGTTCCTGTCTCAGGGGACGCCTATGATTCTGGCTGGGGATGAGATGGGCAATACACAGAAGGGAAACAGCAATGCCTGGTGCTTTGACTCGGAGCTGTCCTGGGTAGACTGGTCTTCCTCATCCATGTCAAATGCAATCCTGGAATACATGCAGACACTGGTCCGGTTTCGGAAAAGTCATTCACTGCTTCATCAGGAGCGGGAGCTGAGCAACTGTGCGATGGGAGATTATTTCCCTCAGTATTCATGTCATGGAGAGAATGCCTGGTTTGCGCCTCAGACAGCTCAGGACAGAAGCGTGGGACTGATGTACAGTATGAAGGGCGAAGCCTGCCTGTATGTTGCGTATAATTTCCACTGGGAGGAAAAAAAGCTGGCACTTCCGGATCTCCCCGGAAAGAGAGCGTGGAAGGTTGTCCTGAGCACATCCGATCAAAAAAATAAAGTGGGGCGGACCATTTCGGTTCCGGCGCGCAGCGTTGTTGTGCTGGAGGGTTGACGGCAGACAGATCTGGATAGAAGGAGACGGCAGTGACTAGAAAAGCAGACTGGTATCAGGAAGGCTGGGAAAAATGCCCCGGGCAGGGAACTGGTTCGCTGAAGGAGAGACCGAATGCAGCAGGCTCTGTCCCCGGACGATATGCTGGCCTTCCTTCGGATGGGAAGATTACGCTGGATAAACTGTTTGGTCATTTGAAGACGGTTACCATGCATCGAATGCTGGTGGCGCAGGGCTGCTTTCAGGTCGGACTCTACTGGCAGGGACTGACGCACGACCTGTCAAAGTTCAGCCCGGTTGAATTCTGGAACAGCGTCCGGTATTACCAGTATGGAAAGCAGAGCCCGAACAATGGAGAGCGGGTGGCAAAGGGATTCTCGGAGTCCTGGATACACCACAAGGGTCACAATATGCATCATTATGAGCATTGGACGGATTACAATGTCGAGGCAGCGAAGAGAGGCGAGTTCCCGATCCGGCCGGTACAGATGCCGAGACGGTATGTGGCGGAGATGCTGATGGACCGCATTGCGGCATCCAAGACCTATATGAAGGAGCATTATACGCAGCATGAACCGCTGAAATACTATATTCGCGGCAAGGCAGGCGATCTGATGCATCCTCAGACGGCGAAAGAGCTGGAGGGGATGCTGCGGATCCTCGATGTGAGAGGAGAGGCGGCCTGCTTCCGCTATGTGAAGAACTATTATTTGAAGGGGTATCCGGTTGTCAGAAGAGTCACATTGTCTCCTGAGGCTGCTCCGATGCGGAGAAGCTCGCCCACATAATGGCGGGCCAGCTCCGTCAGCTCTGTCCGTGACTTCTGAAGGTATCCGATGGTCATGCGGTTTTCGCCCGTCAGCGGGACAGCAACATAATCGCTTCCGTTGAGATCCTCCGTGATGATGCCGGAGCAGAGTGTGTAGGCATTCAGACCGACCATAAGGTTTAACAGCGTTGCCCGGTCATCAGCCTTGATGATCTTGGGGTACTCGCAGGTGCTGAGCACCTCCTCTGCAAAATAGAAGGAATTATAATCTCCCTGTTCGAAGGACAGCACCGGATAGGGCTGAAGCTGCTCGATCGAGATTTCCTTCTGATGGGCGAGCGGATGATTTTTCCACAGATACACGGAGACATCACAATCAAAGAGCGGATGGAACTCCAGGTCGTATTCATGGAACAGTTTCGTCAGGGCATCCCGGTTGAAGTCATTCAGATACAGTACGCCGATCTCGCTTTTCATATTCCGCACGTGTGTCATGACATCGTGTGTCTTTGTCTCGTGGATGGCAAATTCGTAGTGATCGAGACCGTACACATGGACCGTCTCGATGAAAGCTTTCACAGCGAAAGAATAGTGCTGTGCAGAGACGCTGAACTTGGTTTTCCGCTGTGAGTGGTCGAGAAAACGATCCTCAAGGAGGCTGTACTGCTCCATCAGCTGACGGGCATAGCCCAGAAATTCTTCCCCCTCCTGCGTGATGGAAATTCCACGATTGGAGCGGATAAAGAGGGTCAGTCCCAGCTCTTTTTCCAGGTCTTTGATGGTGCTTGAGAGTGATGGCTGGGTAATGAACAGCCGGTGCGCCGCTTCATTCATGCTCCCACTGTCTGCGATGGTGACGGCGTAGCGAAGCTGCTGAAGTGTCATGCCAGATGCTCCTTTCCATGAAAATCCCCATTTCCTGTATCAGCCCAGAGTGTAGCACAGATTACAGAGAATTGCTATAAGCCAGGCCTATAACCGGTTCAAGAAAAATGAGAAGGCTGGTCGTGCAGGCAGAGGCATTTTCGAGGCGTCTGCCGAATGTTTTTATGATACAATCGAAAAGCTGACTGCAAATGACTCGCCGGATGGCGCGGTATAAGCGGCTTGTCTGCGTTTGTAGCCAAGTTTCAGATCGGGAAGAGGGGACTGTATGAGTGAGATCGAAGTTAGGCATCTGTCGAAAACCTTCGCACAGAAGGATTTAAAGGTCGATGCCCTGAGCGATATCAACCTGACCGTAGAGAAGGGGGATATCTATGGAATTATCGGAATGTCAGGGGCAGGAAAAAGCACACTGGTGCGCTGCCTGAACTTCCTGGAGAAGCCAACAGAGGGACAGGTGTTCATCGAGGGCCGGGAACTGGGGACCATGGATGAGAAGCAGCTGCGGAAGCAGCGGATGAAGATCGCGATGATCTTCCAGAATTTCAACCTGCTTGGACAGAAGAATTCCATTGAGAATATCTGTTTTCCGCTGACCATCCAGGGCAAACCGAAAAAGGAAGCCAGGAAAAGGGCGCAGGAGCTGCTCGAGACTGTCGGCCTGGCAGAGAAGGCGAAGAGTTATCCGAGCCAGCTGTCAGGAGGTCAGAAGCAGAGGGTGGCCATCGCCAGAGCGCTGGCCTGTGACCCCAGCATTCTGCTCTGCGACGAGGCAACCTCTGCGCTTGACCCTCAGACAACGGAGTCCATTCTGGGCCTTCTGAAGGAGATCAACGAGAAGCTTGGAATAACAATTGTGATCATTACCCATCAGATGGCCGTGATCCAGAAGATCTGCAACCGTGTCGCCATCATTGAAAATGGACATCTGGTAGAAAACGGGCTTGTCACGGATATCTTTGCGCACCCGAAATCTCATGCCGCAAGGGAGCTGATTCTCAGGGATGCCAGGGGAGAGGTTTCTTCTGCTGCGGCTCAGGTTGATGAGATTACGGAAGGACAGAAGATCAGGATTGTGTTCAGCGAGAATTCGGCATTTGAGCCGGTGATCGCCAACATGATTCTGCAGTTCGGCCATCCGGTCAATATCCTGCTGGCAAATACCAGGAATGTTGGAGGAGTTGCGAAGGGAGAGATGGTCCTGCAGCTGCCGGATGACCGGGATCTTCGTTTCAAGATGGAAAATTACCTGAAGGACAGAGGGCTTGAACTCGAGGAGGTGGATGACTGATGAATCAGATGAATGCTCAGCTCTGGAACCTGCTTGCCACAGATACCGGGGCGACAATTTATATGACCCTGGTATCCACCCTGTTTGGATACCTGATCGGGCTGCCGCTCGGAATTATCCTGACGGTTACAGACAAGGACGGTATTTCCCCACACTCGGTGATCTACAGGATCATCGACGTGGTCACGAATATTATGAGAAGTATTCCGTTCATCATCCTTCTGATGATTCTGATCCCGTTTACAAGATGGCTGATCGGAAAGAGTTATGGCCCGACCGCGACGATTATTCCGCTTGTCATCTCAGCGGCACCGTACATTTCCAGGATGGTTGAATCTTCTCTTGATGAGGTCGACAAGGGAGTTGTGGAGGCTGCCCGCTCAATGGGGGCCAATAACTGGACGATTATCTTTCGTGTCCTGCTTCCGGAAGCCAAGACCTCGCTGATCGTTGGAGCAACGATCACGCTTGGAACAGTGCTTGGATATACGGCGATGGCTGGCACGATCGGCGGCGGAGGACTCGGTGCAGACGCGAAGATGTACGGATACCAGAGAGGGAACATGGTATTCCTCGGGTGGACAATTGTCATCCTTGTTGTGCTGTTCCAGATCTTCCAGATGATTGGGATGAAGGTGGCACAGAAGACGGATCACCGTAAGTAAAAACATGATGGATATAGAAGATTCCTATATCTGATAATAGCTATCAGGTATTAACACTTTCGGACATGCTGTGGTATGATCACACCATCACCGAAACAAAACAAAGAATTCCTATAAGATATGTCAACATTTCAAGACAGCATATTTTCGAATCGGGAATTCATCACAGGAAAGAAAAGAGGAGGAGAGAATTATGAAAAAATCCGTTATCGCAGCTGTTCTGGCAGGCGCCCTTGCGCTGGGAGCACTTCCGTTTGCAGCATTTGCAGGGGAGACAGAGGTTTCAACAGAGGCTGCATCCGGAGAGCTTGAGAAGATTACCGTTGCAGCGTCCTCCACGCCGCATGCAGAGATCCTGGAGTTTGCAAAGCCGCTGCTGAAGGCGAAGGGATACGATCTTGAGTACACAGTATTCGATGATTATATTCAGCCGAACAATGTGGTGGAGAGCGGAGAGTTTGATGCAAACTACTTCCAGCACATCAATTATCTGAATGCTTTTAACAAAGAGCACGGAACCCACCTGGTCGATGCAGGCGACATCCACTACGAGCCGTTCGGCATCTATCCGGGAACAAAGTCAAGCCTTGACGATGTGGCGGACGGAGATGTGATTGCAGTCCCGAACGATACAACAAATGAGGCAAGAGCTCTGCTCCTCCTGGAGGCGAATGGCCTGATCAAGCTGAAGGACGGTGTCACCATCAATGCGACAAAGCTTGACATTGAAGAGAATCCGCACAACCTCGACATCGAGGAGTTCGATGCGGAGTCTGTCTCCGAGCACACTGGAGATGCAGCGTTTGTTGTTCTGAACGGCAACTATGCGCTCCAGGCAGGACTGAATGCAGGCAGTGATGCACTTGCTGTCGAGGCAGCAGATTCCGCAGCCATCCAGCAGTATGTCAACATCATCGCGGTGAAGGAAGGCAGCGAGAACGAACCGAAGATCAAGGCACTGGTCGATGTCCTGAAGGGCGATGAGGTGAAGAAGTATATCGAGGATACCTACAAGGGAGCGGTTGTCCCGTTTGAGGGATCTGTTGAGGCTTCGACAGAGGCGGAGACAGAGGCAGCTACAGAGGCAGAGTAATAAGTGACAGAAGGCAGAGTCTTCCAATAAACACAGTCAGAAAGGAGCTGCAGGCGAAAAGCCTGCAGCTCCTTTTCGTGGCGGCGACCGTTTATCATCGGGTGTGGAGCATGAGATGATGACGGAAAATGTGCAATGCACACCAGCCATATGAACCCTGAAGTCAGCAATCAGAGATGAAGAGCCCTGTTGACAGGACGTGATCCAGCATTGCCGAAGCATGCTCGTGAACGGCTTGGGACGGAAGCCCGCTCTTCAGATCCTCGCGGATCATGCTGCCAAGTCCGCCGGCCAGAAAGCTCGCGGTTTCGGTCAGCGTCAGGGGACTTGCAATCTGGCCGGAATGCTCTTTCATCAGTTCTGTTACCTTCTGCATGACAATTGTATTGAAGCGGGAATAGAGAAACTGGTCTTCCCTTCCGGAGTCGATGAACAGGTGAGAGGCGAATTCATGATACTCGCTTGCCAGATAGAAAATCGTCTCCAGAAGCGCATGGCAATCTGTTTTGACGGAGCTGAGGGAAGAATCATTCCTGAACTGGGAGAAATAGTGCATGCCCTCGTTCACAATATCCTGGAAGCAGTCATTCAGAAGCGTGTCTTTTCCATCATACCACAGATAAAAGGTAACACGTGACAGCTTCGCCTCCCTGCAGATCTCTGCGACAGAGATCTTTGAGAATGCTTCTTTTGAAAGCAGGCCTCTGAAGGCCTGTTTGATTCTGATACGGGCTGGTTCCATATCCTTCTCGCCCTCCCTGAATGTGACGTTTTCTGCTTCCCCTATGATACGTTTACAGTGTCAAAAGTCCGCCACCACGCATGAGTGCATGCGAGTGGTGGCTGGGACCGATTGACACTCATATCATTATACAACTTTACAGGCGTACCACAACGGTCATTCACAACTGTAAAGAAAAAGATGAGCAAAGGCTGCGCATGTCCTCAGGAATCGGACATTCAAAATGAAGCTTCTGTCTGGTGATCGGATGGCGGAATTCCAGAACTCTCGAGTGAAGCGCCTGCCTTTCGATCAGACCGTCTGCTGTGCCGTACATCCCGTCGCCGGCGACCGGATGACCGATCGCTGCCATATGAACGCGGATCTGATGAGTCCTGCCTGTTTCCAGGCGGATTCGGAGCGCGGTGGTATCAGTCTCTGCATCATACAGGACAGCCTTGAAATGGGTCACCGCGCGTTTTCCGCCTGTGAAACTGACCATCCGCATGATCGTCGAGCCGGGGATCCTCGCGATTGGAAGATCGATGATACCTGGAAACGCCGGCCAGGCGGAAGGCGCGATCTGATCATTGTCTGCAGGGTTGGGCGGGATTACACAGGTGCTGTCGGGCAGACGGCCATGAACGATGGAGAAGTATTCCCTGTGAATCTCCCTGTGCTTCATGGCATCGTAGAGGATGGCAGCGCTTGCCATGTTTTTCGCGATCAGCACCAGTCCGCTGGTGTTTTTGTCAAGCCGGTTGATACAGCGGTAGACAAATGAAAACCCCTGCTCCTCATAGTAGGCGGTTACACCATTCCCGAGGGTCCACTCACGATGTCCGAGGGAGGGCTGTACGGGGAGATAGGGCGGTTTGTTGATGACAAGGATATCCTCATCCTCGTGGACGATGTCAAGCTTCATATGGTTTGGGACAATGTGCAGTCCGGATTCTGAAACATCATCATCTGAAAAGAGGACGCGCAGCTCGTCTCCTGCCTTCAGGGGATGGTTTGTGAATGCATCCGTTTTATTGACATACAGTGTATGGGGGTGATGTCGGAGATAGGTCATCAGGTGCCGGGAGTAACCAAGACTTCTGAGATACTCCGACGCCGTTGCAGGCCGCCCAAGGGTGAGTGGCTGACTGGTGATATGATAGATGATTTCTCGTCTCATCGGACATCCTTTCTGAAAACAGCCTGCAGCTCAGCGGACCAGAGAATATGGCCTGATCCGCTGCGGATATCAACAGGAAGAAGGGCAGGCAGCACAGGCACTGGTGCGGCGGACAGGAAGAAAGCCGGACAATTCTGTCCGGCTTTCCGAGAAGGATAAGGGGCTGACCGAAGCTCAGCTTGATTTGACCTTCTCCCAGTATTTGTTGTAAAGTGCATCTCCGTCTTCCCCAAGGTAGGTGTAGACCTCGGAATTCTTCAGCATTTCAGCCGTCGGGAAGGCAACGGTAGAATTCCGGATATCTTCATCCTGAATCAGGTCTCTTGCCGCTTTGTTCGGAGTCGAGTAGGTGATGTATTCAAAGTTCTTTTCAGCAACATCCCCCCTGCAGAGGTAGTTGAGAAACTTTTCAGCATTCTCGACATTCTTGGCATTCTTCGGAATTACCCAGGAGTCGATCCAGACATTGGTACCCTCCTTCGGAATGACATATTCAAGATCCGGATTTTCACGTTTTGTGTAGATCGCTTCGCCGGAATAGATGACGCCGAGCGCTGCCTCGCCGCCGATCATCTTGTCCCGAACCTGGTCAATGACATAGGCCTGTACGAGCGGCTTCTGTTTGATCAGCAGGTCTGCCGCCTTGGAGACTTCATCTTCCTTTGTCGTGTTCATGTCATATCCGAGAATCTTCTCCGCGACCATGAACGCATCGCGGACAGAGTCCTGCATCAGAATATTGTCCTTGTATTTTTCATCCCAGAGAATATTCCAGGAATCCACTTTTTCCTTGACCATGGATGTGTTGTAGAGAATACCGACGGTACCCCAGCAGTAGGGGATGGAATATTTGTTGCCAGGATCAAAACCCTGGGACTGCTTCATATAGGTTTCATCAATGTTCTTGACATTCGGGACATGGTCAAAGTTAATCGGCTGCAGAAGATCGTTCTCGATCATCTTGGAGATCATGTAGTCGGAGGGGCAGATCAAATCATAGGTGGCGGCACCGGCAGCTACTTTCGGATACATGATCTCATTTGTCTCAAACTCGTCATAGACAACCTTGATACCGGTTTCCTTCTCAAAATCCTTCGGGACCTCCGGGTCCATGTACTCACCCCAGTTATAGACATAGACAACACCGGACCCGGTCTGCGTGGGAGCATCTGCATCGGAGGCACTCTCTGTGCCGGATGTGGAAGATTCCGTCCCGGAACCGGCTTCCGAAGAAGCCGTATTTTCAGAATGGGCGGAGGAAGCAGCGGTCTCAGCAGCCGGAGCGGCTTTCTGAGCACTTTCGGTGTCATCCACCTTCTGAAGGCAGCCGGTTGTCAGGCCGCAGGCGAGTACGCCGATCAGGATGGGGGCAAGCACTTTGTTTCTTGGCTTCATGGCAAAAATCTCCTTCAAAAAATCAGTATGCAGGTTTGCGGTTTTTATTGCGTGCTCCCTTTCCTTTTTCAACAACGATCAGCAGCAGAAGGACACCCAGAAAAAGAAGGGTGGAGAGCGCATACATTTCCGGCTTGATTCCTTTTCGAACCTCTGTGTAGATCTTCGTCGAGAGGGTGTCAAAGCCGGGACCTTTCACAAAGTGAGTGATCACGAAGTCATCGAGCGACAGCGTGAAGGCGAGCAGGAACCCGGAAAGGATACCGGGCAGGATGTCCGGAAAGACAACCTTCCGGAATGCCTGGGACGGACTTGCCCCGAGGTCCAGCGCGGCCTCATAGGTGCTCGGATTGATCGCCGAAACTCTTGGCAGAATCGACATGACCGTGTACGGAATGTTGAACGTAATATGACCGACCAGGACGGTTCCGAAACCAAAGACGATGGTGTAGCCGTAATGAGTGAGGAACTGCCCGAACGCAATGAAGATCAGCATCAGTGAGATGCCGGTCACGATGTCGGCGTTCAGCATCGGAATATTGAGGACGCTGAGCATAACGGTCCGGTTTCGTCTCTTCATCCTGTTCAGGGACAGGGAAGCCATCAGACCAAGGATGGTTGCGATGGTTGCAGACAGAAGCGCAAGAATCAGTGTATTGCGCAGCGCCCCCATGATCTCGGCATCCTGGAACATCTGAAGGTACCATTTGAAGGTAAAACCGCCCCATTTGGCCCGTGTTCTGGAATTGTTGAAGCTGAAGGCAATCAGGACAGCGATCGGCGCGTACAATAGGATGAAGACAAATATCACATAGATGCGGGAAATCGTTTTCTTCATAGGATGCTTCCTGCTGCCTCCTCGTCGGTATCGAAATGCTGCATAACGGCCATCGAAACCAGGATAAAGACCATCAGGACAAGGGAAAGCCCGGAGCCTGCATTCCAGTTTCCAACCTGGGTAAACTGCTGGTCGATGATATTTCCGATCAGAAGAACCTTTGAACCGCCTAAGAAATCGCTGATGACGAACGTTGTCAGAGCCGGAACGAATACCATGGTGATGCCGGATACGATGCCGGGCATTGTCAGCGGTACAATCACGCGGAAGAAGGTCTGTCTGCCATTCGCCCCCAGGTCATAGGCTGCATTGACAACATTCCAGTCCAGCTTCGTCAGAGAATTGTAGATCGGAAGAAGCATGAATGGAAGGTAGTCATAAATCATGCCGAGCGCGATGGCCGCCGGGGTGTTGATCAGGTGCTGAGGCGGCAGATGAAGGAAGGCGAGCAGCTGATTGATGACACCGTTCCGTTCCAGGAGCGTCTGCCAGGCGAAGATGCGAAGCAGGGAATTCATCCACATCGGGATGATGAAGATGGTCGTGATGATCGCTGAGGCACCGCTCTTCATCCGCGACAGGATCATCGCCAGCGGATAGGCCATGATAAGGCAGACTGCCGTTGCAAGTGCCGAGAGCAGGAGGGAGAGCAGGAGCGCCTTCAGCGTCACCGGATCAGTGATCCGGCTGAGATTATCCAGCGTGAATCTGTGGTTTTCATCCGTGAATCCGTAATAGACAATCAGGATCAGGGGGATGACAATAAATGCAACAGTCCATATCAGATACGGGCCAGTCAGAAGCGCATTGTTTTTTTTCTTCATATTGTTCACCTGCTGCAAACAAGAAGCCTTCTGTGTAGGAATAGATTCGGAATCGGGCTGAGCTTACAGATCGGCCGAACTGACCGCCTGTTCGTCCTCAGACTCCGGCTTGTTCATGATCTGGATATTGAACGGGTCCAGATTCATCAGAACCCTGCTGCCGACCGGGAAGAGCTTTGTGGAATGTACCAGCCAGGTAAAGCCGTTCGCCTCGACATCCATCTCGTAATGGACCCCCTTGAAGATCAGGTCGGTCACGGTTCCCTCAAGAAAGCCGGGGTTCAGCTCCCGAGCCTTGTCAGCCACTTTCTCATATTCCGGAGAGCCTGCCGTGACACCATCGGGAAGCGCGTACAGCTCCAGATCCTCCGGCCGGATGACAACGTCAACGGGCTTGTTGCTGCCGAAGCCTGTGTCGACACAGGCAAAACGGGTGCCGAAGATCTCCACCAGCTTATCCTTCACCATTGTGGCATCGACAATGTTGGAATCTCCGATAAAGTCCGCGACAAACGCATTCGTCGGCTCGTTGTAGATATCCTCTGGTGTTCCGATCTGCTGGATATAGCCCTGATTCATGACGACGATCGTGTCAGACATGGTCAGCGCTTCTTCCTGGTCATGGGTGACATAGACGAAGGTAATCCCAAGCTCATTCTTAAGGCGGATCAGTTCATACTGCATATCCTTTCGGAGCTTGAGATCGAGTGCCCCGAGCGGTTCGTCAAGCAGAAGCACCTTCGGCTCATTCACGATGGCGCGCGCAATTGC
>Ga0256404_1010264_pt1 | contig 13021 bp, 9 predicted proteins | sample RumenRJG_01DNA_FD_185990 | JGI IMG/M metagenome (GOLD analysis project Ga0256404, IMG submission 185990) | Bovine rumen microbial communities from Lethbridge, Alberta, Canada - RJG_01 | ecosystem: Host-associated > Mammals > Digestive system > Stomach > Rumen | place: Canada: Alberta | collected...
TTCATTGAGTATGAGGATCTGGCAGATTTCCACGCTGAAAAGGTTGAAGCTCACAGCACTAACTTCCATGGCATTGACGTTTATGTGTGCCCGCCGAACAGTCAGGGATGGACGCTGCTTGAAGCGTTGAATCTGCTTGAACCGCTTGATCTCAAATCCATGGGGTACAACAGCGCTGCATATGTCGATGCGCTGACGCAGGCGCTGAACCTGGCACTCCAGGACCGCAACCACAACATGGCCGATGAGCGGTTCCACAAGAACCCTGTGTCAATGATTCAGAAGAAATACGCTGCTGACCGCGCCAAGGACATGCATCTCGGCAAGGCCATGACCGGCGATCTGAGCACAGGCAAACCGGATGATCCCGAAAAATACGGCGACGTGTATTACGGACGTCAGGGCGACACAACATTCATGGCCGTGGCCGATGCAGAGGGCAACATTGTAGCCTGCACCACCAGCCAGTGCGGTGCCTTCGGTTCCTGCCTGATGGTTCCCGGCCGCGGATTTATTCTGAACAACCGCATGCCTTACTTCTTCCTTGACGACAGCCTGGCGAACTTCCTTGAGCCCCGCAAGCGCACAATCCAGACCATTACACCGTCAATCGCACTGAAGGACGGCAAGCCCTACCTGGCGTTCGGTACGCCCGGCGCCGATGTGCAGGAACAGGCCAAACTTCAGGTTTTCCTGAATGTCGCCCTGTGGGGCATGAATCCCCAGGAAGCCGTTGAGGCGCCCCGCTTCCAGAGCCGCCATCCCATGGGCATCAAGAGCCATGCTTCGTACCCGGCTACGATTCAGGTGGAAGGCCGCGTGCCGCAGGCAGTCCGCGATGAGCTGAAGGATAAATACGGCTATACCGTTCAGTCCAAGTTTGACTGGGAGTATATCGGCCTTGTAGGCGCCATTGCCTTTGACAACGAAAACGGACGGAAGTCTGCCGGCTCTGATCCGCGCGCCGATGCAATTGCGTACGGCTGGTAAAAGCAAAGCTTTCTGTGCCGGAGGATTTTAAACATCCTGCGGCACATTTTTTTCGGAAAAACAGTACAAATGACTTTTGTGCCGTGTGACAAAAAGGGATTGTTTTACATTTTTCCTTTTGCCGCGGTAAAACAGTGACTGTAAACTAATAAGCGGATTAAAAGGAGATGCGTTGCATGAAAAAACTCAGTCTGGCAGTTCTGCTGTGTGCGGCCGTGTTCGGCCTCAGCGGCGCGGCGTCAGCGGAAAATCCCGCATTGATGAAAGTCGGCGAACCGATATTGATTACGGCGTATGGACAGAGTCAGGACGCGAACTTTGTCAACCTGCTGGCCAAGCGCAAAAAGGTACAGACCAAGTACGACCTGCACGTGTTCAACAAGGACGTGGACTGGAGCCAGTACAAGGCGATGTTCATAGTGCTGGGAGGCAGCGGCAAGGGACTCGGAGCGGCAGGGCTTGACATTCCCGGTGAAGTGCAGCGGTGCGATGAACTGCTGCAGGGAGCGCGCAGTGCAGGCGTAAAGGTAGTGGCGCTGCATGTGGGCGGAGAAGACCGCCGCGGTCCGAACAGCGAGCCTTTTCTGCACTATGCAGGAGAGGCGGACTATGCGATAGTGCGCAGCGACGGGAACGCGGACGGATATTTCACGAAACTGTGTGAAGAGAAGAAAGTGCCGCTGTATCTGATACAGAAGACCAACGAGCTGAGCACCATCATCCCGGAAATGGCAAAGTGATCCGAACAGCATACGCAGTATATGTATGAAAGAACACAGAAAACGGGACGCCAGAGCAAAACATGGCGTCCCGTTTTCTGTATGAATGGCTTTTTGCGGCATGCGCAGCCGCGCTGCATGCTTTGCGCGTTTGCTCCTGACCGGCAGCTGTAATTTGTTTCGGGAACTGCAGTTCTGCAGTTCAGAGCCGCGACGGCGGAGCAGAAAAACCGCCTGACAGTTCCTGCCGCATAATCTGCAGCATTTTCCGCACGGGCCATGTGACAGGGCGTTTTTTGCTGGTAGCTGCGATCATCCGGCAATGGGCTTCAGGTATGCCGAGCGGCACCATGACTACAGGGCACCGGGCTGTGTCCGGGGACAGCCGGCTGAAGAACTGCTGCATGCTTTTAAACAGAAATGTTGCCCCGAGTTCGGTCAGCGGCATGGTGAAAATAGTTTCTGTGTTATACAGTTCAAGAAGAATTCTCGGTCTGCTGACATACTGTCTGAGAAAAGCCATGGCTATTCTCCGCGTCTGGGGGCCGCTGAGTATGTACGGAATTCTGCTGAGCATGCCAGATTCGATGATCTGCCGCCGCAGTTCGGCCGAATTGGCGCCGTCAGTCACGGTCAGATGCGGCGCGTACTTTTTAAAAAAATTTCTGGGGACTGCGAGACAGAGTTCATCGTCAAGAATCTCAGTCTGCTGAATATCTGCACTCAGGTCTGCCTGCTGAAGGCAGATAATCAGGTCGAGGTCGGAGTTCAGAAGTTTTTTGGCAAGCACGGAAACGGGTTTGATTTCGAGCTTCAGTCTGACTCCCGGATTTTCTTTTATATAACGGGGCAGAATGCGCGGCAGGCACATCTGTGACCGCGAGGGGGTAATGCCGAATGAAAGTGTTCCATAATGCTGGCTGCCGATGGAAGCCAGCTCGGAAACCATTTCTGATTCCTCTGCAATGACGCGGCGTGCATAGTTAAGGAAACACTCGCCGGCGTAGGTGAGCCTGAGTTTGGGAATACGCTCAAAAAACTGAGCTCCGTATGCGGTTTCCAGTCTCGCTATTTTACTGCTCAGTGCCTGCTGTGTCAGGTGCAGCCGTTCGGCGGCATGTGTGATATTCAGTTCCTCTGCGGCGGTACAGAAGCATCTGAGGTCAAATGTATTCATGTTTCCACCTCGAAATTGAATCTTTTTAAAAACTTCCCGCAGCTCTTTTATACTACGTTTTTTCTCTGACGGGAACATACAACTGTTTTTTGTCAGGAAATACAAAAATCGGTTGTTTGAGGTCCGCGGGAATTTTTTGTATAAACGGAATATCCAGAGATTTTCCTGTATTCATTTTAAGAAAGGTGGTCGTTTACAAACATGTTGGGCAGAAAGTTGTTTGCAGCGGCAGCGGCAGTGATGATGCTGGGCGCGTCGGCAGTTTTCGGTGCGGATCCTGCCGGCACCGACGGTCTTTTCTCATGGACGCCGACTCACGGCAAAATTTTTGTGCGCTCGCCTTTTACCACGAGATATCCCGCGAAGGGGCGTTTTGTCGCGATCGGAGACAATCAGTATTCTGCAGCTGCTGGGTTTAAGATTCTCAATCAGGGCGGCAACGCCTTTGATGCGGCGGTGGCCATGGCGGCGACAATGACTTTCACAAATCCCTCGGCCAATGATTTCTTTGGCGGGGATGCGATGATCATTGTCTATTCGGCGAAAGACAAAAAGGTCATCACCTACAACGGAAGCGGATGGTCTCCGAAAAAGGCGGATATTGACACCTATATTGATAAGGGCGGCATTCCGCTTCACGGGATTCTTTCAGTGGAGATTCCTGGCGCTTTTTCAGGCTGGATGACTGTGCTGAAGGATTACGGCACGATGAAACTGAGCGACATTTTTGCACCGGCCATTGATCTTGCCGAGAACGGACATGCACTTTCACCTTCTATTGCGTCAATGGGGGCAAAAGCCTATGCCGACTTCAACGACGCCGCAAAGGCTGTATACGGCCGGGACGGAAAACTGGCGCCGGATGGAACTAAAATCAAGGATCCTGATTACGCAAAGACGCTGCGCGAGCTGGGCGGGCTGAGCTATCAGGAAGCGGAGGACTATTTCTACCGCGGCCCGATCGCGAAGGAAATTGCGGCATTTTCCAAAAAACTGGACGGCCTGATTGAATACGAGGACCTGGCCGAATATCACGCAGAAAAAGTCGATCCGCACAGCACAAATTTCCATGGCATTGACGTCTATGCCTGCCCGCCCAACAGTCAGGGCTGGGTGCTGCTTGAAGCGCTGAATCTGCTTGAGCCCTACGATCTGAAAAAAATGGGGCACAACAGTGCGGCCTACATTGACGTTGTCGTTCAGGCGCTGAATCTTGCGCTTCAGGACCGCAACCACTTTATTGCGGATCCGAGATTCCATGCCAATCCCATGGCGCTCATTTCGAAGAAATATGCTGACGAACGCCGCAAGGACATGCATCCCGGCAAGGCCATGGAAGGCGAGCTGAGCGTCGGCTCCCCGACGGATACGGATAAGTTCGGCGACATCACTTATGGCAGGGGCGGAGACACAACCTTCATGGCCGTGGCCGACGATCAGGGCAATATCGTTGCCTGCACAACCAGCCTCTGCACAGCGTTCGGCAGCTGCCTCATGGTTCCCGGCCGCGGATTTTTCCTGAACAACCGCATGACCTACTTCTTCCTCGACACGGATCTGGCCAATTATCTTGAGCCGAGAAAACGCACCGTGCAGACGATCACGCCGTCAATCGCCCTGAAGGACGGCAAGCCCTACCTCGCATTCGGCACCCCCGGCGCCGACGTGCAGGAACAGGCGAAGATTCAGGTGTTCCTCAACTACGCCCTTTTCGGCATGGATCCCCAGCAGGCGGTTGAATCCCCGAGATTCCAGAGCCGTCATCCCATGGGCATCATGGGGCACGCGACGTATCCGAAGACCATTCAGGTTGAAGGGCGTGTTTCCGAAGATGTGCGCAGGGAGCTGGCCGAGAAATACGGCTACACCGTGCAGACACAGGGGCAGTGGGAATATGTCGGCATCATGGACGCCATCGGCTTCGACTATGAAAACGGCTTCATTGTCGGCGGAGCTGATCCCCGAGCCGATCCTGTTGCACTTGCATGGTAGACTGACATCTGCAGCAAATAGAGCGGAACCGCACATTCTGCGGTTCCGCTCTATTTTTCATCAGCCATTTTCCGCGCTGCTGCACCGGCTGCGGCTTATCCTGAAACAGGGCAGGCGGAGAAGCGGCCGGCGATGGCTGCAAGGGCCGCGGAGCGGGCTATTCTGCCTGGCGCTTTTTTTCCGGCAGAGTTTCTTTCCAGAACGCACTGTCCCAGTTTTCCTTTATAAGCTTCTGGGCAAGCGGCAGGTCGCGCTTTTCAAGAGCATCTATGAATGCCTTGTGCTGACTGTAGCTGACAGTGCGGCGGCTGTATGACTTAAAAAACAGCGTTTCCCCGCGGAAAGCCTGCATCATCAGCGTGTCGGTAAAGCTGATCAGATAACTGCTGCCGCTCAGCACCGCGACGGCGTGATGCAGCTGAGTATGAATGCGGTTTGTTTCGTTGACGTTGTCCTCTCTGGCTGCCTGAAGAAACGCTGCATTGTAAGCCCGCAGCTGCGCAATATCAGCGTCAGTGATGCGTTCAAAACCCATTTCCAGCGCCAGCGCCTGAAACGCCCCCATCAGGCAGTAGACCTCGACCATGTCCTTGCGGTCAATGGGCGCCACGAACGTGCCGCTGGAGGGCAGTACAGTGATGAATTTCTGTTCGGCAAGCATCTGCAAAGCCTCGCGGACCGGCGTGCGGGAGACAGAGAAATGTTCTGCGATTTCCTTGTCGTTCAGCCGTTCGTCCGGCTGAAGCGTCCCGTCAATGATCCACTGGCGGAGGGAGTTGTAAACACGTTCTCTGGTGCTGATTCTGACTATTTTATCTTCTTTTGCAGGTATGGGCATGAGTGATTCCTCTTTTTCTGTACATGATATATCAGTATATCAGATACATAAAAATAAATCTAACAGCCATTGCTGCTTTCGCTCTGAAAAACGACATAAAGGCGTGAGCGGCTGAATAAAAGACGTGTGCTGAAATAAAAGTGGATAAAACCGGGCAGAAGACGCGCGGATTCATGGTCTGACTGACGCAGTCAGCTGAAACCGGCAGGACGGAAAGAGCTTTTTAAATTTTTCTCTTGCAATCTGACAGGGGCATGATATAATTCAGTCAACTGATATATTGGATTCTAATTTTTACTTTTGACGTGTGTTTTTTTGGCAGCTCAGTTGCAGCAAGAAACTATATAACATTAGTTTATCCTTTTTTTTGCACATTATCGTTCAATATATTACATATCGGGGATGTTTTCATGAAAGAAAACGCGTATGGTCCGCTTTGCTGTATTTTCAATGACAGCAGGTCAGACGGGGAAGTCCCGTTTTTTCTGAAGACGGAAACAGTAAAAAACGCTCAGCGCATTCACAGGGCTTATAAAAATTACGCAGAAACGCCGCTTGTGGATCTTGCCGGCCTGGCTCGCCGCCTGGGTGTGAAGGCCGTGTTTGTCAAAGACGAATCAAAGCGTTTCGGCCTCAACGCCTTCAAGGGCCTCGGAGGGATGTACGCCCTGTTCTGCCTCATCTGCAGGGAACTCGGGCTGAATGCGCAGACCGCTGTGTTTGAAGACCTCCAGAAGCCGGAATATCGTCAAAAAATACAGTCGCTGGATGTGATCACCACAACTGACGGAAACCACGGCCGGGGACTGGCCTGGGCGGCCTTGCAGCTGGGGTGCCGCGCGCACGTGTATATGCCGGCCGGCTCATCGCCGGCACGGGCGCAGGCCATCCGTTCGTATGGCGCAGAGTGTTGCATCATGAAAACCGGCTATGACGATACTGTGAGAATGACCGCAAAAATGGCACGTGAACGCGGCTGGCACCTTGTTCAGGATACAAGCTGGGGTGGCTATGAAGAGATTCCGTCATGGATCATTCAGGGATATACAACCATCGGGGCCGAGGCGGCACAGCAGCTGGAGAAAAACGGCTTTCAGGCGCCGACCCACGTGTTCCTTCAGGCGGGCGTCGGGGCCATGGCCGGCGGCCTGACCGGATATCTGGCTGACCGCTATAGCGAGTGCCGTCCAGAATTCTGCATTGTGGAACCGGAGAATATGGCGTGCATTTACCGTTCCGCCCAGGTCAATGATGGCAAGCCGCACGCCGCCGTTGATACGGGAACGACGATCATGGCCGGGCTTAACTGCGGAGAGCCGTGCACCGTCACGTGGCCGGTGCTGCGCGATTTTGCGGACTGGTACATCAAATGTCCCGACTACATCGCAGCGTACGGCATGAGACTTCTCGGCGCGCCGACAGACGGCGATCCACAGGTCATCTCAGGCGAGAGCGGAGCTGTGACGGCCGGAGCGCTTGCATTCCTGTCACTGGAGCCAGAATGCCGGAAACTGAAAGAACAGATGAAACTTGATGAAAATTCTGTGATTCTGCTGATCAGCACAGAAGGTGACACAGATCCGGGAAACTATGACCGCATCGTTCACAAAGGCGCTTTTCCTGTGCCTGAACAGGAGAAATAAGCAGTTTATCCGGTTTTGCAAAGCAGCGGATTCTTTTTTTTGCAACGGCTGCGCTGACAGCAGCAGTTTTCGAGGCGGAAAATTCAGCTGAGTTAAAATCAGAAAGGGGCATTGTTTCATGCAGGAGAAAAAGGTTCCCAGTTTAGGTTATGCGGTGTTTACGGCGGTTATTTCATTCGGCGTTATCATGCTTCCGGCGGTGCTGCTCGGCGCCAGGACACAGCCTCTCTTCCTGATCTCCTGGCTTTTGACGATACCGTTGTGCAGACGTCTGGGATATTCTTATAAAGAGCTGCAGACGGGCATGTTTCAGTTCATGGCAAAGTGTCTTACGCCCATGACGATTGTTCTCTGCGTCGGAGCGATGATCGGCCTCTGGAATGCGGCCGGCACTGTCCCCATGGTGACAAAAATCTGCCTGTCATCGATTAACCCGAAATATTTTATGGTGATGGCTTTCCTGATCTGCCTGGTGTTCTCCCTGTTTACGGGAACCTCTTTCGGTACCTGTGGTACTGCCGGTGTGGCGCTGATGGGCGTTGGCCTCAGTATGGGGCTTGATCCTCTGATCGTAGCAACACCCATCATCAGCGGCGCGTTTTTCGGAGATGCGTTCAGCCCTCTTTCTGACAGCACGAATGTTGCCGCCGGCTCTGTTGGCGTTGACCTGTTCAAGGCAATCCGCTATCAGGCCACAGTCACAGTGCCTTCAATCATCATTGCCTGCGCTGTCTATTATGTATGGGGCGCACGCCTTAACAGCGGCACGGCGGATTTCAGCTCTATCACGGCGGTAATCGGCGGCATTGAAAAGGCGTATCATCTGAGTTATGTGACGCTGATCCCCCTGCTGGTCGTGCTCGTCATGCTGCTCATGAAAGTTGCTTCAATCCCTTCGATCCTTACCGGCGCCGCAGCCGGTTTCCTGGTGTCGTGGCTGTATCAGGGCTGGTCGTTCAGGCAGACTGTTCAGTATATGTGGAGCGGTTTTGTCCTGAAATCAGACAGCGCGTTCATATCAAAGATTTTCAGCCGCGGCGGCATTACGAGCATGACAGGCACAGCATTCATGTTTATTTTTGCGTTCGGGCTTTTTGGCCTTCTGAGCACTGCGGGGATTATAGATAGGGTTATGGAGCCCCTGACGAAGAAGATGAAGAGCCGCTTCTCGGCGATGATCTGCACAGTGCTGCTTGGTTTTATTTCAAATGTAACGTCGGCTTCAGGAAACTTCTCATTTGTCTTTGTCGGCAACCTTCTGCGTCCAGTTTATGAGAAAAACAGGCTGAACAAATGGGATCTGACCCGTTCAATGACTGTCGGCTGTCTGCTCAGCGGTCTTCTGGTGCCGTGGAATTCAAACCCGCTGACGGTCTGCGGTTTCCTCGATGTAAATCCTGTGGACATGGTGCCTTATATGTTTACTACGTATATTGCCTTTGCAGTTCTTGTGTTTGTGACTGCCACTAACGTTGACAAGCTGTTCTCAAAAATGGCCCGCGGCGAAGTCCCGGCAGAATCGGAGGAATAAAATATGAATAAATACCGTGATCAGATCTGCGCTTTTATTGACGCCCACCGTGATGAGATGATCGGCAAATGGCGGGATTTTGTTAATCTCGAAGGTCGGTATGACGAGAAGGAAAACGTGGAAAAGGCTCAGGCGTGGTTCAGAAAAGAACTTGTAGCAGCAGGGTTCCGCACCTGGACGGTTCCTTCACGACCTGACCGGTGCGTGTCCTGCTTGGTGTTCTCGGCGAAGACCGCGGCACGGCCCCGATTATGTTCGGCGGGCATCTTGACACTGTCCACCCGAAAGGAGCGTTCGGCAGAGAAAATCCGTTCCGAATTGAAGACGGCAAAGCCTACGGGCCGGGCGTCCTCGACATGAAAGGCGGCCTGATTCTCGGCCTCTATGTTGTAAAGGCGCTGGAATCGGTGGGTTACAAAGATCATCCGGTCAAATTCGTGGTTGCCGGCGATGAAGAAGGCGACCATGTCGGAACCGATGTGGATAAACTTTATACTGAAGAAAGCCGTGGTGCCCTTTGCGCCTTCAACATGGAAACAGGGCACATCACCAACAGTCTGTGCGTCGGGCGTAAAGGGCAGTACACGTTCTACGCAACAGTTCACGGCAAAGGCGGGCATGCCGGCAACGAGTTCACAAAAGGTCACAACGCCCTGACCGAGGCTGTGCTGAAAATTGCCGACATGATCAAAGTGACTGACCTTGATACAGGCACGACAGTCACTCCGTCAGTGATGCACTGCGGCAAAAACACCACGTCAATTCCCGATCTCTGTGAATTTGCAGTGGATGTGCGCATTATGAATGATGCAGAAGGGGCGAGGGTTAAAAATGAGTTTGACCGTATTATGAAAAATTCCTACCTGGGCGGAACAACAACAGAGTACCGCCTTGAAACAGCGAAACTTTACCCCTTTGAACCGAACGAAAAGATTCTCGGACTGCTCGACAAAGTGAATCAGGCTGCCATTGACAACGGTTTTAAGCCCTTTGGAAAAATTGTCCTCGGCGGCGCTTCGGACACCGGAGCCATTTCACGTGCGGGCGTTCCCTGTCTTTGCTCCTGCGGCGTGATCGGAGAGTTCAACCACAATCTGAAGGAGTATGCCGTTGTGGATTCCATGTTCGAGCGCGCGAAGATCTTTGCGCTGACCATTTTGTCGATGTAAAGACAAGCTCTTCTTTGTTTGTCTGAAAATTACCCTGCCATACACAGACGGATACGAAATGGAAACATCCCTGTACTGCCCGTTTTTTGTCTGCTTTTCCGAGGCGGGAAGACGGCACAGCGGAAAAACATCCTGCATCGCGCCTGACTGCCTCTGTGCCGCGGTCATCAACAGCCGCTGCAGGTCAGCATGGCGGAGCTTTTAACAGTTTCAAAAAGTGGTGGTAATTTTATATGCTTGATGAAAATTTTATTTTGTTGTATATTAAAACTAACAAAAATCCGTTTTTTATCATTGATAAGAGCACAGCACTCTATTGACCGGGATATACGGCTGCAGCTGTAAAGGGGGGATTGTCTCAGTGAGTTCGGAAAACTGCAGCGCTGAGGTCAGTCTGAGGCAGAGTATTTCTGAGAGTGCAGAAGGCGCTGACAGCGGGCGGCTGCCGACATGTCCGAACGGAAGAAATCCGCACGGCGGCCGGAAACGGAACGGGAGAATTGTGGGTCAAAAGGCGCAGATTTTTAATTAAGAATGGAGTGGATCAGATGATGAAGCGTTTCAGACGGTACTGTATTGCAGCGGCGCTGGTTTCGGCAATGACAGTTATTGCATCGGGGCCGGCCTGGTCAGTTAAAGTGGCGCCTGTGCTGACGTCCGAGAAAGGCATGGTCGCTGCCGGGCATCCGCTGGCGGCGGCTGCCGGCGCTGAAATTCTTGAAAAAGGCGGCAACGCCATAGACGCGGCCATTGCGGTATCCTTTGCACTCGGCTCTGCAGAGCCCTTTGCCTCGGGTATCGGCGGCGAGGGATATCTGGTTGCGCGCATGGCAGACGGCACGATTTACTGCATAGACTTCCGCAGCGCGGCTCCTGCCATGGCGACGTATGATAACCTCCATGCGCTGAAGAAAACCATCAGGGAAATTGCGTCGATGCCGCAGGGCGCCTGTGTTCCCGGCGTTGTCGCCGGTGCCGAGGCGCTTTATGCCAAAGGCGGCACACTGCCGCTGAAGGATCTTCTCGCTCCGGCAATCCGCATTGCGGAAAACGGTCTGGAAGTCAACAAGCCGTTTTCTGACAGCTGCAAGGATGCCTATGACAAACTGCAGGCCAATGCTCCCGACCGGCTGAACGAAGGTATGCCGTGGGAAATCGGCGAGGTTTACAAAAACCAGCCGCTGGCCGACACGCTGAAGCTTATTGCGGAGAAAGGGTTCCGTGAGTTTTATGAGGGAAAGATCGCAAAAGATGTGGACGCCTATATGCGCGAGCACGGCGGCTGGATCCGCGCTGAGGATCTGGCGGCCTACAAGGCGATAGAGCGCAAGCCCCTTGTGGGCACCTACCGCGGCTATGAAATCACGGTGGCCGGGCTTCCCGTGGGCGGCCCGCGCATTCTGGAGAATCTCAACATGCTTGAGAATTTCAACCTTGCCAATATGGGCTGGGACGATCCCCTGAGAATCCACATCATGCAGGAAATTTTCCTTCAGACGGGCAACGACCTGCACGAATATGGTTCTGACCCGGCATTTCACTACAGCCCTGTTGCCGGCATGGTCAGCAAGGACTATGCCAAGACTCGCCTGATGAAGATCAAGATGAGCGGCGCGACAACGGGCGAGGAATGGAAGGCCGGAAAAAACAGAGCGGGCGATGCCGGCGCCTTTGAAGACGGCAAAATGACATTCACCCAGTATCTGATTGACAGCGCGGAAAAGAAAGTGCCCGACGGAATAAAGAAGGACGTTAAAGAAGCGGCCTCGACAACTCACTTTTCTGTGGTTGACGGAAAAGGCAACGCCGTTTCGTGGACGCAGACAGTCTCCGGTTATTTCGGAACGGGAGTCTGCATTGACGGTTTCTTCCTGAACAACGAAATGGGCAATTTCACCGATCATCCTTCGCCTGACGGCAGGGGTTCGAGCGACATGATTCCGGGCAAGCGCGTGAGCACATCGATCGCGCCGATGATCATCATGCGTGATGGCAAGGTGCGCTGGGTGCTCGGCGCCCCCGGCGGCGGACGCATTGTTCCCACCCTGACTGAAATGATTGTTGACCTGATTGATTTTGAAATGCCTCTTGAGAAGGCGTTCAGAACCCCGAAGTTCTGCAGTGTTTTTACTAATGGACATTCTGTCATTCAGATGGAGAAGGGCTTCAGCAAAGATACCATGGACGCGCTCACCAACGGTTACGGCTATACGCTGGATGTCCGCAAGGAACTGGACCGCTTCTTCGGCGCGCCGAACGCAGTGGAGTTCAGGGACGACGGTACGTTCCTCGGCGTCGGCTCGGTGCGCCGTGCCGGCGCGGCGGCGGCACCCGAAAAGTAGTTTTGCGCAGGCAGGGCGGCTGCAGGCATTGCGCAGCTGCGAAGCAGAACAGAAAACTGCGGCAGGCGGCACCCGGATTTATCCGGATGCCTGCCTGCCGCAGTCTTTATGCTTTTCACGCGGAATCTTAAAGCAGCTGCTGTCTGTACACTTCAGAAGCTCTTGTCATAGGCAATCTTCACGCTGTTGTCAAACCAGATGGTGCCGCGGTAAGTAAAGCCGTTTTTACTCAGAATATGCTTCATCCTTTTGTTGTCCTCGTCAGTGTCCACGCGGAACGAATGAACCCCCCGCGCCCGGCTCATCTCTTCGACGATGGGAAACACGGCGTCGGTCAGCCCTTTGCCCCGGGCGGCCGGCGCGAAGGCCATTCTGTGTACGACAACGTAAGGTTCCGGCGTGCCCCAGCTGCCTTTGAGATGTTCATAGGCCGGTTCGCCGTCATAATCAACGCAGAGGTATCCCAGTTTTTCGCCGTTTTTCTCAATAAAATAGCCCTTGCCGGCACGGATGTCCTGAAGAATGCACGCCTCATCGGGGTATCCGTTCTGCCACTGGTCGACGCCGGAATCGCGGAGCAGTTTCTTGGCGCTGTTGATAATGTCCATTGCTGCACCGAG
>Ga0256404_1010266_pt1 | contig 13020 bp, 10 predicted proteins | sample RumenRJG_01DNA_FD_185990 | JGI IMG/M metagenome (GOLD analysis project Ga0256404, IMG submission 185990) | Bovine rumen microbial communities from Lethbridge, Alberta, Canada - RJG_01 | ecosystem: Host-associated > Mammals > Digestive system > Stomach > Rumen | place: Canada: Alberta | collected...
GGCAGAGCCGGAAGTGCTGCCGGAGGACGTGGAGATTCCGGTGCAGGAAAATCCTGAAGCGGCGCCGGAGGCAGAGCCGGAAGTGCTGCCGGAGGACGTGGAGATTCCGGTGCAGGAAAATCCTGAAGCGGCGTCTGAGGCAGAGCCGGAAGTGCTGCCGGAGGACGTGGAGATTCCGGTGCAGGAAAATCCTGAAGCGGCGCCGGAGGCAGAGCCGGAAGTGCTGCCGGAGGACGTAGAGATCCCGGTACAGGATAATCCTGAAGCGGCGCCGGAGGAAGAGCCGGAAGTGCTGCCGGAGGACGTGGAGATTCCGGTGCAGGAAAATCCTGAGATGGCGCCGGAGGAAGAGCCGGAAGTGCTGCCGGAGGACGTGGAGATTCCGGTGCAGGAAAATCCTGAGATGGCGCCGGAGGAAGAGCCGGAAGTGCTGCCGGAGGACGTTGAAACTCCGGCAGAGGAAACGCCGGAACAGACGCCGGAAGAGCTGTCGCCACAGGAAAACCCGGAGGGGGATACGCCCCCGGAGTCTGTGGAAGAAGTGAGTGAGCGCCCTGCAATGGATGCGATGATGCAGTATATGCAGGAGCACAACTACGGAATTGAAGACGCAGAAGTATATCGCCAGGATCCGGAGTGGCAGCGCCTTAATAACGAGTGCCTGGTTGAAGCAGGCCTGGATCCCGTTGATTATGGCGGAAATCCGGAGCAGACAGAATCCGGCGTGGAAGTCATCGACGGCATTTCGCAGGAGCTTGAGGTGGGTGACTTCGAGACTATGGTGATGATGGAGGATCCCGATTTCTATACGACCGGCGAATTCCTCGAGCAGGGAATCAACCAGTATGGTTTTAACGGTACATGCGGTGAAACGACGCAGGCCAATTCCCTCAACAAGCTGTTCGAGACAAACCGGTTCACAGAGGATAAGGTACTGGATGTAGCAGTGAGCAACGGGTTATGCGAAGTGTCGTCTAATCCTGACGCCTCCGGAGGTACAACGACGGAACAGTTCTGCCAATTGTACGAGAAGATGGACGAAGAACTCGGCGGCGGGAAGATCGAGGTGGAGTGCTATGAGTTCGGCAACGCTCTTTCGCCTGAGGAGGTGGCGCAGCAGCTTGAAAGCGGCAAGGTCGTCAATGTCGCGGTTGACGCGGGACGCCTCTGGGACCAGCCGCAGGATTACGTGGATATGCTCGGTAACCCTGTCTCGGAGATTGCTTCCGATCACTGGATCGAAGTGTCCGGCGTGAACAGAGACGCAAGCGGCAACATTGTATCTTTTGACATTGTTGACAGCGGAGGGGGCGAGACGAACGTATCTTTGGAAAAGTATGTGGAGATGTGCTTCGGAAGCAGTCATCACACTGTTTCGGATCCGACCGTAGTCGTCGTATCCAGAAAAGATACGCCGTCTGCGAGTGTTTGATAACAGCAGATATTGACAGGAAAAATGCGGCGCGAGTGTCCGGGATGCGTGTATAGCGTCCGCAGGCGTATGTCGTGTCAGGGAGGACAAAATGATTTCAATCACCGAGATTAACAGAAAAGCCGGGAGCTTTGCCCTTGGCGGCGCTAAGACGCCGCACAGCGTATCATGGCCGGTCCTTCGCAAGAAGGGCAGCAGACTGGTGATCGCGTATTACACTACCGTTTACAATAGAGAGATGCTGGATTCCAATTTGCTTCCAAGGCCTACGGAGTGGATGGAACTGGATATTCAGGACGGGAAGCTGATAGGGAGATATGACTGCAGGGCGCAGGATTTCTCCAAACAGCCTTTTGACAAGATGTATGATATTTCTCAGAAGAGCGGAGCCGGGATGAGTGCGGCCGCGTTGGAATCGAGCTATCGGATGTTTGATTCTGTCCGGAAAGCATACATAGAGCAGAAGATGCTGGATCTGCTGATGTACAGGAAGTATCTGGATACAGTGTGTGCGGTCATCCCGGAGTCCTATCGGGGATTTTTGAAGGAGCTCAGTATTTAACGCAGGCGGGGGATACTATGACACAGGAAGAATATAATGCCGAGATGGCCGAGCGGCAGCGGCTGATCGACGAGATCAACAACCTGATCGCTCAGATTAATTACGAAAGCGCAAGACAGGCGGAACTGCAGGCGGAGCTGGACACTCTTGTGTATAACATGGAGATCCTTGCAGGAAATATTGCCGCAGCAGGAAACGCCGCTACAGAAAGGCTGAAGCAGGGAGTCAGCTATACAGGCGGCGTGGGTCAGGAGACGCAAGATCTGTATTATGCGATCGACACTGTCTCTACGTCCTATTTTCTGTTCAAAGAGATGTCCACCGCCTCCAAGAACGTGTCAGAGGCGACGGATGAATACCATACAAAATTCCGGGACTTTAACAACCTGCGCCGCATTGTTCTGGGCTATGTGATCGGTCTTGACCAGAGTTTTGCTTCCAGGGAGAACATGCGCAAGGCAGTGGAAAAGATCTACTTGCAGAACACGGACTACTGGCTCGCCTACGCGGCGGCGGCTGTAATGCTGTGGGCCAGCAACGAGGAGGAAGCGGCCAAGAGAGCGGTGAACAAAGCGGTGTTTATGGATTATAGCGCCGCTTCGGTCTTCTTTTTGCTCATTAACCTTCGGTTTACGAGGACGGAGACAGCCAAGAGATGGTACCTGAGTTATCTGGACCGCGTCGACATGGACCATCTGGGACCGGAGTGGCAACAGCTTCTGGAGGCGTATCTGTCAGGCGTTTTCGGAGTTGATCCGACCTTTTCCGAGATGGTACAGAACCATTTTGCCGGCATGTTTGCCCAGCTCGAGAGCGCTCATCCCACATACGGAAAGGAGCTGGCGGATAAAACAGTTGCGTTTGCGGATCATTACCTTCATGTTACAAACAGCGAGTTCGAAAATCTCAGAAGATACTGTCCCGAATATAAAGAAATGAAATACCTGCTGAGTACGGCTGAAAAAAACGCCGTCCTGACAGAAGAATTCCGCGGCTTCTGGGATGAGGGCGAAACTCCGGAGGAGAGCCTCTTCGAGAGAGTGGAGAATATTCTCTATGACCTCATAAATACTCCCGGGGATAAAGAAGATGAGGTGCTCAGGAAAATTGACTTCAACAAGAAGATACTGCAGGCAAAGGGAGATGTCAGCGAAGCACAGAGAGCTTTTAACCATGAACACGCCGAGCAGGAAACGACGACTCTTGCAGACCTTCTGTTCAGCTGGGGATTCGCGGACGGAAATAAGAACGTGGATGTCAAGGTCCGGCAGTTTTCACTCAGGTACCTGAAAAAGTTTATCGCCAGAGGGTTCCGGAAATTTGCCGAGGACTACAGGGTTCAGGAAAAAAAGTCCTATGTGGTTGAACTGGACGGCTGGAGCGAGGCATGCGATGAAAATTCCTATGACAGAGCTGAAGAAAGCCTTACCAGGCATCATACCAGAAATCGCGTCAAAGACCTGTTCGCCGATAAATATGTGATGATCTTTGCAGCGATGCTTGTCGCTTCCGTCACAGCGCTCGCGCTCTGTGCTTTCAATTTTAACAAGATCGTTCTTACAGCGGGAATACTGCTGGGCGTTGCAGGAGGATTCCTTCTTTGGAGAAGGATCGTGGACTTAAACGAATTGTTGAATGCAAAACTGGAAAAGTCTCTCCAAACGCTTAAACAATGCATTCAGGAAATCGGGCAATGGAGAGAACTGTACAAAAAGGCAGACGGACAGAATGAAGATCTCGTCACTCTGTTTGAAAACATCGATGTCCTGTAAACGGTCATTCTTCGTAACTGATTGGAGGAATTAAAATGTCTTACACCAGTGTAGATGCTGCTAACAAACTGAACACGATTACCGGAAATATCGAGAATATAATCAGCGGCCAGGTAAAAAAAGTAGAAACGACCACGGATGATATCAGAAATACCCAGCAGAAGATCAGAGATCTGATCCTCAAGTTTTATGAGAGCATGAAAGCTGGCGAAGAAAAGCAGCTTGCCCATGAGAACAGCATCCGTGTGGAACAGGAACTGAAAGAGCAATTCGGTAACTACGATACGATCCGTAAAACGGTGATGGGAGTTGTCAGAGACTTTGATATCAATCTTGTACGCGGAAGTACGATCCAGGAAATGAGTGAAGAACTGTGGATCACGAGTTCGAGATACTGGCTTTCGTACGCTCTTCTCGCTATTACCGCGTGGGTCAATGATTATAGAGAGGTCGCGGACAGCGCGGTGAAAGAATGCGTTCGAAGAAATCCGCAGAAAGCATCTCTTTTCTTCTGCCTCATGAACCTCCGCTTCGGGAGAAATGATACAGCAAGGCGATGGTTCAAGGAGTACCTCAAAGTTCTGGACCCCGAGCAGATGAGCCAGTTGGACTCTATTTTGCTTCAGGCCTATCTCAGCGGGCTGTTCGGAACAGACCGGGAACTGGAGACGCAGGCAAACAGCGTCGTCCAGAAGTGGATCCGTGTGCTGAACGGCAATCAGGAGACACAGGACAGACTGGTCACCATGTACTACAATTACATCGCGAATATGGCGCCTGCAGCAGACTGCGACTACAGGGCCCTTGAGGAACATTCGGAGTCTTACCCGCAGATCCGCGCTTCTTACCGGAACGTCTCCAAATACAGGACAATGGTTGAAAACGTGGAGGGAACAAATGTCGAACTGGAAGAGCAGACGGATGAGAACTACAAGGCCAGAGTTGATAAGGTCCTGAGTGACCTGATCTCCACTTTCGACACAGAAGAGCAGAAGCTGATCGAAGAGAAAAAGTATTATGAAACGATCATGCTCCATAACGGCGATGTGGAAGCCGCAAAGGTCGACTACGAGGAGCAGCAGAGCGTCAACGCCAACTTCAATATCGGCGCGCAGATGATCCGATGGGCCGTGTACAGCAGCTCAGAGGAGATCAACGTCCATGTCAGGAAATTTGCCTTGCAGAATACGAAAGAGTGGTATCTGAAAGCAGTTGAAAGATGGAATACGGAACTTCAGGAGAACCAGCCGCTGGATTACCCTCTTGCCATCGATGTCTGGAAAGGCGTATCCAACGGAAAAGACGGAGAGGCACAGGAAACGGATATGCGCAATTATTATGCGCAGAACAAGATGAACCTCTGCTATTTGAATACGCCGAATATTGCCGCGCTCATTGTTGCGATTGTCGCTATCGCGCTTGCCTTTGTGACATTGTATTCGCTGATCGCAGCGGCGGGCTGCATTGCTTTTCTGGCTTTCCGAATCATCAAGGCGAATTCCGACTTCCCTAAGAGGATTGAGGAATCCGTTAATATACTGAGGACATGCATGGTTCAGCTCAAGGATTTCAGAGACTATTTTGACGCAGAGATTGAGACTAAGGACCGCCTGGTCAATGATCTGAACATGCTGTAAGTTGTTTTGCCAAAAATCAGATAGGAGGTAGTGATGGGAACAGATATGAATGAAGAGATGGATTTCGATAAAATGTTTGGCGATATGTTCAGACAGGGGGGCGTTCAGCCTCAGCAGCAGCAGAGCGCCGGCGGGAAAGGCTATGATGTCTCCGATGAGCGCCTGAGAGAGATGAACAAAAGACTGCCGGCATGGAATCTTGAGCCCCCTTTCAGCTCCCTTAAATAAAAATGCGTTTCCTGAAGTGGCTTATAGGGCTGTTCTCCCGTATACTCCGGCTCTTTACGAAGAAAAAGGAGGAGGAAAAAAGAGAGATCACATTCGATGAGTGGATCGTTCTTTTGCGGGAGACCAGTCTGGAAGGATTCGAAAGCAAAGCGTATTTCAGACTGAAGGAAGGGTTTCCGGATGGCGCAAGGCATATATCTGAGGCTGACGGGAATCGTCTCCTTGCGAAGGAGATGTCTGAATACGCCTCCGTCAGACTGTCCGGGATCTTGGAACGATTTCAGAACGATGTGATGGAATCCCTGACGCAGAATGACGAGACGCGGCTTGAAAGGGCGTTTCGCATTCTGAGGCGCGATCTGGGCGAGCTTCTGTTTTTCGGAGAGCTCGAGGGCTTTCCGGAAGATCTTGCCGCTCAGCTGTCGAACAATATTGAAGAGACTGTTTCGGAATGGCAGACGCGATACGGCGCCATGCTCAGGATGAACTTTGAAACGATACCGGCAGGAACCTTGGGTGAGGAACTGCTGTGGCTGTTTGAAATCAGCCCGCCCGCCGGTATGTTGAGACCATAGAAGAGAGATAAGATCATTATGCCTAATGCAGCAGCTGTCAAGCAGGAATTGTCAAACTATATTTTCGCGCGAACTCCTTTAGTGATCATCAACACAAATGAGAGAGAACGCGTCGAACGTATGCTGAGAGAGATCTCGTCCGAGACGATGAGCGAGATATGGTATTACACGGATGCCCGGCAGATCCGGGTCTTCGGAAGGAGCGGATCGGATAAGACGACGGACGCCAAAGGGGACCCTCTCACATTCTTTCTTGACAAAGTGAAAAAAAGCAGGAATGTGACCGCGGTGCTCGGAGATGTGAGAAGAATCTCGGAGGAGAATCTCTACGCGCACCAGCTGATGAATCTGCTGTATACAGCGAGAGAGACAGGAGGCACGATCGTACTGGTGACTGGAGATCCTGTATGGGCCAGGATCGCCATGTTCGGCATGATGATCACGCTGGACCTTCCGGATACAGAAGAGAGGATCGCGCAGATTGAGAAGTTCATCGGCTCATACAAGGGACGCTATGAGATCGAATGGGAAACCAATGACATAGCGAGGGCGGCAGCAGTCCTCAGAGGTTTTTCGGAAGTACAGATCGATAACATCCTCTCTGCCGAGATCGCCGCGATCAAAGCCCTGAGATCGGACAGGATTCCGAAGCTCGCAGAGAAGAAGCAGAAATTATACGGCGTGCTGGGATCTGTCCAGTATATCAAGCCCTCGGAGGGAATCGAGACAGCAGGGATGGAAAACCTCAAGGAGTGGCTGGAAGACAGGAAAAATGTATTTTTTGCCCCCGAAGAGCTCCTGAAGGAATATGATCTGAAGGCGCCCAAAGGGATCCTCCTCGTAGGCGTGCCGGGGTGCGGGAAATCTCTTACGGCCAAGCTGGTCGCAGATAAATGGGGACTTCCTCTGTTCCGGTTTGATATTGGTTCTGTCTATGACAAATGGGTGGGAGAAAGTGAAAAAAAGATGCGCGAAGCGCTTCAGTTCATCGATAATGTCTCCCCTTGTATCCTGTGGATCGATGAGATTGAGAAAGTCCTTGCGACAACGGACAGCGGAAATGAGACGGGGAAGAGAGTACTCGGCGAGTTTTTGTTCTGGATCCAGGAATCCGATTCCAAGGTATTCATGGTCGCCACCGCCAACAATGTTGAACTGCTCCCTTATGAACTGTACAGGAAAGGGCGCTTTTCGGAGGTGTTCTTTGCAGATCTTCCCGGTGAAAGTGAGCGCACGGCAGCTTTTTCGCAGTATATAAAAAGATCGCTGCATCAGACGCCTGATGAAGAACTGGTCCAAAAGCTGGTAGAGCTTTCAAAGGGGTTCTCTTATGCGGACATAGAGACTGCTGTCAAAAATGTGGCACAGGATATACTTAATGAAATCAGCAAATACGGAGCGGTGAGAGACCTCGGATCAGTGCGGAAGAAGCTGATCGAGTGCACCGGCGACATTATTCCCATTTCAACGATCAATCCGGATATGGTGGAAAAAATCCGGGAGTGGGGAAAGCAAAGAGCGAGAAATGTATCATCATCGGAGGAAGATTAAATGTCTAATTATGATCTTCAGGCAGAAATCAGCAGGCTCCGGTCGGAGCTGGCACAGATTCAGAGAGAGAACGCAAGACTTACCGGCGAGATCAATTACGGCGTAGCACAGATCAACGATTCCAATCAGCGTTTGGGGAACCTGATGGATCAGTCTGTCAGCACTCTCAACAGGAGTGCCGAAAACCTGAGGATAGCTAATTCCTATGGCGACGAGGCCGTTCATATCCAGATGGAGATTGAGAGGCTGTATCCGCTTTTCAAGAACATGGAGGATGCCAACAAGAATATTCGTGAACTGAAAAACAAGGTTTATTATGAATTTGCCACCTACCGGGTCGTTCGTAAGATCATGCAGGGCTTTATGGACAATCTGGACTTGTCGATCGTAAATGACGAGCTGATTTACAAAGCTGTTGAAAAGAATCATCTGCAGGCCTCCGATTACTGGCTGACCAGCGCAATGCTTGCAATCATGGCGTGGAAGAACAATCAAAAAGAAATGGCTGACAGAGCCATTATGGAGGCTTATGATCTGGACAAGAAGAACACGATCATGTTCTTTATGATCTTTAACCTTCGGATGGGGCGGGATGAGACAGCGCTGCGCTGGTTTATGGAATATGAGAAATGCGAGATGACGGGAGAAGACAACGAGAATTTCCTGATGATGTTCTCGCTGATCTCGAAAACGGTCATGGAAAATATCACCCCGGAATTCAATGCAAAGATCACCGCTTTTGTTAACAGGATCATTCAGGAAAGCAGGGAGTCAGCCGGTTATTCGGAGGATGTACTGGCGAACAGGATTGCTTCCCGGCTTCTGACAATGCGGAAGAGCGGTACGTATAATGCCCCCAACCTCGCAAGCAGCATGAATGGATTTAAAGACTATACAGATACCCTCGACATGGCGGCCAACAATTCCAATATACTCGGAAAGATCGCTTCGATCCTCAATGTCTCTGTTTCTGAACGCAATGTGTTCCTGAAGGAATATATGGACCGTCTGCTGGCCAGGCCGAACGATACGGAAAAGGGCACATATGAGGAGATTGAACGCAATGAGGCGGTGATCCGAAATCGCGGTGAAATGGCAGCCGCGGAAGAAGAATCCAGGCTGCGCAGAGAAGAAGCCGCATCGCAGATCAACCTTGTCTCGAATATGGTCAACTGGATCGGAGACGAAGCAAACGAATCTATAAACGGCCAGATGCGTCTCAATATGTTCTCCCTGATCTCAGATTGTGAACATAAGGGGACGCAGCGATATGCGGAAAATTACAGGGCAAGATACAAAGAAGTATGGCCGATCACGATCGACGAGTATTCCACTACCTGTAATTTCCAGGATGAAGAGACAGAAAAACAGAAAATCGGGATTTTCTATAATAACTGGCTTGAAGAGCAGCTCAGCCAGATCAGTGACAAGGCCTCCTATGTGATGTTTGCTCTGGCAGTGGTAATCATTGGCGCAGGGATTTATTTAAAAGCGTATGTTCCCGCTGTCACAGGAGGGCTGTTCTGTGCGGCGCTCGGCGGATTTTTGATCTATCTGAATAAAAAGAAGAGGGAGAACCTGAGAGCCGAGGCAGCCCAAAAGACGGAAAACGCAATACGAAAGCTGGATATCCTGTTCAAGGAATTCGACTTCCTGCGGCAAAAATATAAGGAGTTCGATGCAGTACAGGAAGAGATTGATGACCTGTTTACGCAGGTATAACCCGAGGCAGACAGCTCCCGCAGCATCCGGCGGCGGGATGAGAAAGACCGACGACAGTGTCATGTGAGGGACCATTATGAAGTGCAAGATATGTGGCGCAGAGAATCCGGAATTCAGCAGAGAATGCTCGTTTTGCGGAGCGGAATTACAGACGGAAGCAGAACTGCAAAAAAAGAAAAAGATGCTCTCTAAAGGAGACCCGCATACTCAGTCAGGTCCGGGGTTCCACCAGGAGGAGAAGCCGCAGACGCAGTCCGGCGCGCAGTCCGGTCCTGAGACGGCGCCGACTCACCCCGATCCGCCGACGAGTCCGGAGGAGACACAGAGTCAGTCCGGTCAAAATACTGTCCCCGATGACCCGCCTCATGAGCAGGAAGCCTACATAAAGTCTTCACAGAAAAATAAGCCCGGAGTATTTACCGTGAAGGGAGGAACCGGCAAAGAAAAAAAGAATGACGCCGGAGAGGATGAAAACAAAAAGAAGAGGATGTTCATCCTGATCTGTGCGGCGGCGGTGCTGCTCGCAGTTATTGTATTGATCTCGAATCTGATCAGAAAGCAGAGATCGGAACCGGCAGCAGCTTCTGATTCATACAGTGACGACAGTATGTATGAAGACACGCCTGCGGATGAAGAAGCATCCGCTTATGACGAAGGCGGGGAGGAATATGAAGGAGACCGGGAGGATCCGTATGGACAGGAGGCGGAACAGCAAGGGGAGCAAAGCACCACAGGAGTTCTGCTTGGAAAAGTAACTGACAGGGAGACCGGAAATCCGATCAGCGACGCGAGGGTGATCTTCTATGACGACGTACAGAATGAGTTTCCCCTTGACGGTATATTGACTACAGGGAGCGACGGATCTTTTTCCATAGAGCTGCCTGAAGGAACGTATTCTGTTCAAGTGATCAAAAACGGATATCCGGATCACACTACTGAAAAGATCTACAGAGTGGACAGAGGAGAGACCACGGTCATTTCGAGTATCGAGATCTCTGCTGAAAAGACAGCGGAACAGCCTCAGAAGAAGGAAAACAGTAATGACAGCGAGTATCTTCTTCCGTTCAGCAACGAACGCTACCTGACAGACGCGGACCTTGATCCGCTCAGCGAATGGGAGCTCAAGCTGGCGAGAAATGAGATCTATGCGCGCCACGGAAGGAGATTTAAAGATCCCGACCTGCAGTCCTATTTTGACTCGAAAAGCTGGTACAGGGGAAGATATGACCCTGATGACTTTGATAAGAACCACAGCTCGGACCTCAGTACACTTGAAAAGAAAAACGCCGAGTATATTTTAAAATACGAAAAAGATCATAACTACTTCACTTAAACAGGGATCTGACTATGGAAAAATTGCTGAGTTTTACACAGGAGCCGGCTTTTAAAGTGGTTCTGGTGGTGCTTTTATTGCTTGGGGGCGGACTGAGCTTGATGAAAAAGATTGAGTTCTTATTCACCGGGCCAAATTCCATTGCGTATAATGTAACTTATTTGTTGCTGGCGTTGGTCTTTTTCTTTTTGTGGTATTTCGTCTGGGTTGTTCTGCATGCAGTTTAACTCAGAAAGCGAGTCATGAGTTCGGGAGGGGAAAATGAGCGGTTTTGGAGAAAAAAAATCGGATGAAACAAATGTAAATGAGGGGAATAATAACGGATTTGTCTTTGTTAACAGTGTAGAAGTAAAACAAGACGAAAAGAACGATAAGAAAAAGAACGACAAGAAAAAGAACGACAATAAAGGCGACCAGTCGGAGAAGGAAAAAATACCGGCAAAATACTTTATGTTTGCCGGAGGCGCCCTGCTGCTGGTCGGAGTTATATTATTGATCCTTATGCTTTTAGGCGGAAAAAAGGATGATACCGGGACCGGTGGCGGATCCGGCTCGTCTCAGGCGCAGACAGAAGCTGAATCGCAGGCAGCCGAAGAACAGGCTGCAGAGGAAGCCGCGAAGAAGGCCGAAGAGGAAGCCGCGAAGCAGGCTGAAGAGCAGCAGGCAGCGGAGGAAGCCGCGAAGCAGGCCGAAGAGGAAGCCGCAAAGCAGGCTGAAGAGCAGGCCGCGATGGAAGCAGAGGGGGTGTCGGAACAGGAGTCAGATGACGGGTACATTGTGAAATTCCGCGATCCGGCTCTGGAAAAAGCTGTGTGTGAGTATCTCGGGATCGAAAACCGCGAGATAACCGTAAGCGAGGCCAAAGACGTCACCGAACTGGATCTGTCGGGAACAGAAACTGCCCCCGGAAAGATCAGAGATCTCACGGGCCTTTCCGCTTTTGTATGGCTTGAAAAAATTAACCTGGCCTATAACCAGGTGACAGATCTGAGTGAGCTCGAGGGATTAAGCCGGCTCAAGGAGCTTCACTTGGAGAAAAACCGGATCAGTGATCTCAGTCCGCTCTCAGGACTGACCAGGCTTCAATTTCTCGATCTTGAGAACAATGATATTGACGACATCTCAGAACTGGAAGGACTCACAGGACTGACGATCCTCGATATTCGAACGAACAATATCAGCGACATCAGTGCGCTCCGCGGCATGACGAGATTGGAGAGCCTCTATATCAGAAAGAACATGATCAGAGATATTTCCCCGCTTGCAGAGCTCCGCAATATTACCTATCTCAGCATGGGAGAGAATGAGATCGAAGATATCAGCGTGTTGAGAAACCTCACCAAAATCGATCATCTGATCATCTGTGACAATAATATATCGGATATAAGCGCCCTTGAAGATCTGCCGAATCTGGTCTATCTGGAAGTTTACGGAAATCCGATCCGCAACTCTTCTCCTCTTGATCATCTTCCCGATGACTGTGAAGTGCAGTAAAGACTGCGACAAGAGTACGGATTCAAAAACGATTCAAAAACGACTCTGAATTTATTACTCTGAATGACAACTCAGAATTTCGGATTCACACATGGATTATCTTCCCGTCCTGCGTAAATAAAGATGAGCCGACCGGAAAGCGAAAAAAAAGTCGGCGCGGCGGTCCATGGCAGGGCCGCGAGCAGTACAAAGGACTATAAGAAAACGGCGCGAGAGGGCGCCGGGGAGGAAATAACTATGTATGAAACAGCAGCAGCAATGGGACTTCTCGGTCTCGTAATGAGTTTTATGATGGCGTGGGTGGCCTGGTACTTCCTGACACTCGTCGCAAGATGGAAAGTTTTCGACAAAGCAGGCATTGAGGGCTGGAAATCTCTGATCCCGCTCTACAGCGATTACTGCACCTACAGGATCTCCTGGCAGACTAAGTTTTACTGGATCCTGATGGCGGCCACGATCGTCTCCGGAATCGTCAGCAGCCGGATCTCCGGTTACGCGGAGAACGGCGACACGGTCCCTGCGTTCCTGAACGCACTGTCCACGGTTCTGGGACTTGCGGTCATGGTCATCAACCTGCTCATGAACATCAAACTGTCGGAGAAATTCGGCCACGGCATTCTGTTCGGCCTTGGTCTCACCTTCCTGACACCTGTCTTTACGATGATCCTCGGATTCGGTTCGAGCGACTATCTCGGAAATCCTGAGGAAGGCCTT
>Ga0256404_1010267_pt1 | contig 13019 bp, 11 predicted proteins | sample RumenRJG_01DNA_FD_185990 | JGI IMG/M metagenome (GOLD analysis project Ga0256404, IMG submission 185990) | Bovine rumen microbial communities from Lethbridge, Alberta, Canada - RJG_01 | ecosystem: Host-associated > Mammals > Digestive system > Stomach > Rumen | place: Canada: Alberta | collected...
AATGGATATGTTTTTGCATGTACTGGTTCAGGAAAAACTTTAACAAGTTTTAAATTAGCACAATTATTAAGAGATGAACCTAAGGTTGATAAAGTTATATTTCTAATAGACAGAAAAGATTTAGATGACCAAACGATAGATGAATATAATAGTTTTGAAAAAGATTGTGTAGATAATTCAGATAGTACTTATGTGTTGGTTAAACAATTGCAGGAATCAAATAGAAAATTGATAGTTACAACAATCCAAAAAATGGCTAATGCCGTAAATTCAAATCGCTATGCAAGTTTAATGGATTCATATCGTGATAAAAAAGTTGTTTTTATTATTGATGAATGCCATAGAAGTCAATTTGGTAAAATGCATGGTGATATAGAAAAGCATTTCTGCAATGCAAATTATATTGGATTTACAGGAACACCAATCTTTGAAGAGAATAAAGGTGCTGCGAAAAGGACTACTGCTGACATATTTAATGCTGGAGAAAAAATGGATTCTTGTTTACACAAATATATGATTAAAGATGCCATTGCAGATGGAAATGTCTTGAGATTTTCAGTGGAGTATCAAAGAACAATTTTCGCTCAAAATATTGCAATTAATGGAATTGATGTTGAACAGTTGGATGATCCAGAATACTGTAATAGACATAATATTGATTTAGATAATTTATATCATGATAATGAAAGAATCCGAAAAATAGCTAAACATATTATTGACCATCATGAACAACATGTTCATCCGCAGGGAAAAGATATTTATACATCTTTATTTGCTGTCGATAGCATAAAAACGCTTGGTAAATATTATGACGCATTTAAAGAAATAAACAATCAAATTCCTGCTGATAAAAGGATAAAAGTTGCGGCAATATTTAGCTATGGTGCTAATGAAGACCTAGATGAAATTGGAGATGAACATTCTGTTGAATTATTAAGTAGATGTATCTCTGATTATAATGAAATGTATGGAACAACGTTTAGTCTAGAAACTTTTGATAGCTATAGAAAAGATATAACTAGAAGAATGAAACAAAAAGACTTGCCTCAAGTAGATATTTTACTTGTAGTAAATATGATGCTTACAGGCTTTGATGCAAAACCATTGAACACTTTATACTTAGATAAAAATCTAATATGGCATACTCTAGTTCAGGCATATAGTAGAACAAATAGAGTTGATAAAGTAACTAAACAGTTTGGGCAAATAGTTTCATATAGAAATATAAAGAAATGGCAAGATGATGCTCTAAGACTTTTTTCAGGTGATGGTAATCCAAATGAATATTTATTACAAAGCTATGAGTATTATATTCAAAAATGGATAAATAGCGTACCACAGGTAAGAAAAATTGCATCAACAGTTGATGATGCAGGCTTGTTGCAAAATGAAGACGATATCAGAACTTTTATTCTAGCTTTTAGAACGATGGTTGGAATACTTGCAACTCTAAAAACATTTAGTAAGTTTGAATGGGCTGATTTAGCAGTAGCAATGGATGAAGATGAATACGAAGGCTATAAAAGCTGGTATCTATATTTTAAAGACCAAGGGGACAATCCAAACTCAAAAGTTCCAGTACCAGTTGATGTGGATTTTGATATAGAACTTGTTAGAACAGATAGAATTAATGTTGTATATATTTTGAACTTGCTAAAAACAGCTAATAGAGGTAATAAATCAGATGCTGAAAGGGAGAACGATTTGGACTTAATTTTAAGAGAAATAGAAAGGTCTGATAATGAGTCTTTAAGAGCTAAGAAAGATGTAATGAAAGAATTTATAAAAACAAGATTTTATTCATTACCTGAAGATGCTGATATTGTTCAAGCATTTCAAGAGTTTGAAAGAGAATCTGAACGTGCAGAATTAGAAGAATTTTCAATTAATAATGGTATAGATTATGAAGTGTTAAATGAGATAATGAGCGAATACATTTTTACAAGAAACATATCAGATGAATTGATTAGACAAAAATTGCTTCGCTATCATTTAGGTTTACTAAAAACAACTAAATTAACAGTCGATATTAAGCAATTTATAATTTATACATATAAGAAATATCAAGTTGAAGGAGAGTAAATATGAATTTAGATACAAAAAAAATACAAGATCAAGCATCTGAGTTGTCAACTGCTTTATGGAATATATCCAATACTTTAAGAGGTGGCATGGATTCTAGCGAGTTTAAAAACTACATTTTGGGAACTATTTTTTACAGATACTTATCAGAACGAACTGAAAATTATATGGCAAAACTTTTAGAGGAGGATAACATATCATATCAACAAGCCTTTGAAAATGATGAGTATAAAGAAGTAGTTGAAAAATGGAGTTTGGAACATTTGGGATATATAATAAAGCCACAATATCTTTTTAAAGAATTAAATAGAAAGATTATTAAACCTAAAAACGATAAAGATAAGTTTTCAATAGAAGATTATGAACAAGCGATATCTGAGCTTACAGGTTCAACTCTAGGTCAAAAAAGTGAAGAGGCTTTTACTGGTTTATTTGATGATATGAGATTACAAGATACCAGGCTAGGAGATACAGTTTCGGAGAGAAGCGATAAAATTGGTAGAGTTATTTCAAAAATAGCTGAAATAAAGATGGATTTAAATAGTCAGTCATTTGATGTTTTGGGAACAGCATATATGATTCTAATTGGATTATTTCAATCTGACGCTGGAAAAAAAGGTGGAGAGTTCTTTACTCCTGTTGGACCATCAACTTTATGTGCCACACTTGCAACGATAGGTCTTGATGAGGCAAAAACAGTAGGAGATTGTACTTGTGGATCAGCTTCAATGCTCTTAGATGTAAAAAAACATTTAACGTCTGGACGTGTAGGTCATTTTTATGGACAAGAAAACAATCCTACCACATTTAACTTAGCTAGAATGAATATGTTAATGCATGGCGTTGATTACCAAAATTTTACTATAAGAAAAGGCGATACATTAACAAATGATACATACGATGAAGAAAAAATGACTGTTCAAGTATGTAATCCACCATATTCTTTAAAGTGGGATTCTCCAAAGTCATTATTAGATGATCCAAGATATAGTGGTGTTGGAAAACTTGCACCAAAATCTGCTGCAGATTTAGCTTTTGTGGAGCATATGATTTATCATATGGATGAAACAGATGGACGTGTTGCAGTATTACTTCCTTTAGGTGTTTTGTTTAGGGGGGGAGCAGAAGAAGATATCAGAAAATATATAATTAGTGATTTAAATAGATTAGATGCTGTTATTGGATTGCCTGCAAATCTATTTCATGGAGCGTCTATACCAGTATGTGTTTTAGTATTAAAATCAAAACGTAATGGAAATAGTGATAACGTTCTATTTATAGATGCAAGTAAGGAGTTTAAAGCAGGAAGAAATCAAAATGAGCTAACAAATGAGAATATAGATAAAATAGTTCGTACTTATATTGAAAGAGTTGACGTAGAAAAATATGCTCATGTTGCAAAGATAGATGAGATTATAGAAAATAATTATAATTTAAATATTCCACGATATGTTAATTCGATAGAGGATGAGGAAATAATAGATGTTGTTGAAACAAAAAAAGAATTAGATAGAATTGCAGAAGAAAAGAAAATAGCTATTGAAAAAGTTAATGATATGCTTAAAATTCTTGGAATATAGGAGGTAACTATGCTTGAGCCTAAAATACGATTTAAAAAAGACGATGGTTCTCAATATCCGTGTTTGCAGCACAAAACAATTGAGGACGTTATGATAGAACGTCATGAATTAAGTACACTATCTGATGATTTACAACAATTGTCTTTTACAATAGAAGAAGGAGTAATTTATCCTGAAAATAAAAAAACTAATAAAAGAGATTTTTTGATTAAAGACAAATCAACAAAAAAATATGCAGTAACTGAACTTAATGATATAATTTATAATCCTGCTAATATAAAATTTGGAGCAATCCATAGAAATAAATTAGGGAGAGGTGGAGTATCTCCGATATATGCTATATTTGAGCCAAAAGAAAACCCTGAGTATTTGGAATTATACGTTCAAAGACAACCATTTATAAAAAAATCTATGCGTTTTCTTGAAGGTAGTGTAGAAAAGTTAAAGTCACTTAAGCCAAATGACTTTCTAAAGTTGGATATTAATCTTCCTTGCAAAGAAGAACAAGAAAAAATAGTTACTTTTTTTGAATATGTAAACGAAGTAATTAATATTAGTGAAGAGGAAGTTAAACATCTTGAAAATTTAAAAAAGGGAATAATTCAAAAGATTTTTTCTCATGAAGTAAGATTTAAAGATGAAAATGGAAATGAATATGAAGAGTGGAAAATGAAAAAACTAGGTGATTGTTTAAAATATGAACAACCTGGTAAATATTTGGTAAAGAGCGAGGACTATAATGGGTGTACAAAATATCCTGTCTTAACTGCAAATAAAGGATTTCTATTAGGGTATACAGACGAGGAAACAGGAGTATATAATAAAGGAAAAGTAATTATATTTGATGATTTTACATGTGACTCTAAATTTGTTAATTTTGATTTTAAAGTTAAATCATCAGCGATTAAAATGTTAACACCTGTTAGTGAAGAAGATTCTATAGAATGCTTATATGCAATATTAGTTAATGTTAATTTTCAACCCGAATCACATCAACGTCATTGGATTTCAATTATGTCTAATAAAGAAGTATTAGTTCCAGGAAGTGAAGAGCAAAGAAAAATATCTGCATTTATTAATACAATGGATGGAGCTATTGATATGGCGAAAAAGGAATTAGAAATATATAAAAAATTAAAAAAAGGATTACTTCAACAGATGTTTGTATAAAAAAAGCTGCATTAATTTGCAGCTTTTTTTGTTTCATCATTTTTCACGGTTTCGATTATATCCTCAAGGTTACATTCTAATGCCTCGCATATTTTTAAAAGAACATCAGTTGTTACATTTGCGCCTTTTCCAAGTTTAGCAATGGATGCAGGGCTTATATTTGCAATTTTTCCTAGGTCTTGCTTATTCATTCCTTTATCAATTAATAATTTCCATAATTTATTATAACTAATATGCATAAATTTTTCCTCCTTATTTATTATCAATATAGTTTCTTAAAATTTCAACATCCTTACTGATGTCCCTAGGCTTAATTCTATTTATAACTTTTTCTTCTACTTCTGGTGTCCAGTAGATTTTTAGCTTTTCTCTTGCTCTTGTTATAGCAGTATAGAAAACGTTATGCGTTACTAATTCCTCAACTTCATCAGTTACTACTATTTTGACGGAATCAAACTCTAATCCTTGTGCTTTATGGATTGAAACTGCATAAGCAACCTGAAATGGGACTATAGTTCTAAAATCGTCTCCTTCCTCATCAGCACTTTTTAGTTTATATACGTAAAATCTAATAAGAGATGTTTCTTCTTCTTCATTATTTTCAAGAAGGTCAAGACCTGTACCATACGTATCTCTTTCAAATACTAATTTAGGAATTTCAATATCAAATCTAATGCGTTCATTAGGCGTATCTACATCCATGATTTTCACACCTCGTATTGTTCCTTTCAAATTGTTGTATATGACGGGTCTGAATCTATCTGAATCAAGAAATAGTATAGGATCGCCAACTTTATATTGTTGAACATCCCAAGTAACTGCTGGGTTTGGATTACTTTCTTGCAAGAACCTATTAATATTATTTATACCGTATAGTCCATCATAATTAAGGCATAGAATTGCCTCGCCAGGTTCAAGTGAAGAAAGCAATGTCTCATCAACTTTTAGAGAATAACTTTCTCTTTCAATTACTTCCTTAGCTGTATCATCCATGCATCTAACTTTATCCCAAAGCTCTAGCAATTGTTTATTTTTAGTTCTATGAGGTTTTTTTAGTTCAAAAACAGCAGTTTCTGGTAAGAACGCCCTTAATACTGAGAACCAGTTTCCAAACTGTATTGCATCAATTTGATATGTATCTCCGACTAATAAAAGCATTTCAAAATTTGCTTTTTGTAGTATTTCAACCATATCTTTATTACTGACAGTACTACATTCATCAATGACTAATAATTTATAATCAATTGAAGAAGTTTGATGTTTAAAGCTTTCGATTGTAGAAAATGTAGTATTTTCTGCATCAATTTTTCTAATCAAATTTTCTTTTGCTGGATTTGTTTGAGTTAAATATAGTTTAGGCTCGTCGTTTAGAAAGTGTGAAACATGGTTTATTAATGTTGATTTTCCTACACCAGCAGACCCGTATATTACACCAACTCTTGAATCAGAAAATATCTGCCTAATAATATCCTTCTTTTCATCACAATCGATTTCATAATCATCAAAGAGTAGCCATGCGTCCACATTAGTGCTGTAGTTTTCTATACCTGACTCAGCTAATTCTTGTAATTTTTCAATTATGGTACAAGTATCAAGTTTATAATCATTTATAAATACTTGATTGTGCTCTAGCATTAAATCACCAGCAGGTCTGTGCCCAGGGTAAAGATTTTCATTATATGTTTTTATAAGTTCTGGATAATCAGGATAATTACTTAATTCACTAATATCAGTGAATAATTGTCCTTTGCCTTCTGTATTATTTTCTATAAATCTTGCAAATAATTCATGACGATTACCATTACAAGGAATGCACTCAAATATTGCAGATAGTTTTGGATTATGTCCAAGAGGAGAGCGATTAAATGGTAAATCATCAAATTGCTTACTACCAATAGCTAAATATAAATTAGATAGGTGGCTGTTTGGAGCTTTAATCCATTCTTCATAAAAGCTACTATAGTATCCTGATGAATATTGACTTCTTATTATTACGTTGTTCATATTATAAAGTAGGTATCTTAATATATTTTTTCCGCTCTTGCCACTTAATATTAAACTTCTACAATAATCTAATATTGGAATAAAGATAGGATTTTTAAGGCTGCTTTTCCATTTAAGAGTAATATCATTATATGCAGAATCAGGAAAGTCTATTAGATTATTTAAGGTGTATTTTGTTTTAGTAAGAAATTCACAAATTAATCGTTGCTCTGGATAACCTACTTTTATTTTATCTCCATTTATTATTGATATGAAATTTTGAAATTCACAATCTCTAATAGAAACTTCCCAACCATCTATAATGATGATAGGCATTGTTTTGCCTAATATTTCGATAGTTTCATTTATAAGATGAAACTTAGATGCGTAGTTACTTTTGACAGGAAGTTTAGTAAAAGCAATAACTCTGTTTGTTTTAGATTTATTTTTCCTGTCATCTATTGGAGTAAATGTAACTTCACGATATATTTTTCCATTTACAAATAGAGGTTTGATTTTTTGAATATAATATTTATCTTTACTATCTGAGTGTAATGCTACAGGATGACGTTCAATTTTTTCTGCGATTTTTTTATAGTATTCCTGTAAGGTATCATCTAAATGTAATGGGAATTTATCTAAATTATGCAGTACGTCAATACCAAAATAATCTCTAAGAAGATTTTTGGTTTCTAGTAAGTACTGATAATACTTTAACATTAATCGTTCTGATCCATCTTCGTCTAAAGTGTATTGTGTAGTGACAACTTGTAGATAGTTACGAAATTTATATAGGGTGTATAGGTCACTATTTACTTGGCAATACTCGATTGCTTTAGTTAAGTTTTCGTCGTTAATGTCGATTTCTTTGCCGTTGGCATAAAATTTGAGCATTACATGATTAATGAATTTTATTAGTTGTTCTAATATATCTTGTGAAATCGCACCACGAGAAGAGTCTTCGATTTCATCTAAGTGTCTACATATAACGCTATCTATTCTTTTTATAGAATTATCAATTGTTGGCATATATTATCATCCTTTCTAAAAATCACTATCATTCCAATCATCTAACAAAACATCATATGGGATGTTTTTGTCATATTTTTCTGGATGAAGTTTAACGTATAAATTTCTTACCTTTATTCTTTGGTTTTTGATTAGACTTGTATCTGAAGTACAGGAAATGAAATTTGTACTTAATTCATCAAGAACTCCTAAAATTCCAAATATATCTGATTTTAGTGTTGGATTTTCAAAATCATTAGATTTTTCTTTCCATTTTTCTTGGTATAGCTTTTTAATTTGGTTAGGAATACTCATATCTACTAAATAGGTTGCATAGTCTCCACCAATTAAAGTAAGCATGATTTCCTCATAGTCTGAATTAAATTCAGTAAGTAATTTATTATCATTTTCTGTATAGGAAAAACTGGTAGTAGTCTGCTCAACAGGAATATTAAGCTGCTCATCTTTATTAGATGGGCTTTTTCTTTGAGTTGCTGCTGCTTTTTTTATGATTTCATCAAAGCATCTAGCTATTTCATAATTAACATTTTGTAAGTCTATTCCATCGATGTATCCAGAAAAGGTGTTACAAAGTTTCTCTGAAACAGAATCTCCAAAGTTATCAAGGAAAGATACAAAGTTTTCTAAGTCAGCAACAGGAGATATCTCTCTTGCTATACCATTTATTGTTGATTTTCCATTGTAATAAGCTTTAAAACTACTACCACCTTTTTCTTCAATCATTGGAAAGTTATCTTCTCCAATTATGGCTGTAAATAGTTTTATTGTAAATTCTACTGTGTTGTCTTTTCCGCCAATGATTGGCTTCAATAGATGAGCAAAATTTGAAAACGTCATAAATTATCCCCTCATTTCTCGTATTACCGATACATACCGAAGGCTATCCATGACTACCCGCTATTTTGTAGCAAAGCTGTTAAAATCTTAAGTGTAAAAAGCAGAAGTAATAACTTCATAGATAGCACGATATGATTTTTAAATTGGTAGGAAATATTATATCAGAAAGTTATGAAGAAATCCATGCTTTTGCATAAAAAAAATATGCAAACGTGAAAAAAATATACAAAGACGAATAACTTTTTGCTTTTTATAAATTTAATGTTTTGATGCCTGAGTTTGCAATAGGGCAGAAGGATACGAATAAAAGCTATTTAATACCCATAAAGGTAAAAATGCTTATTTTTAGTACCCTCTCTTTATTGCACCCTAAAATTAGGCTGTAGGAGTCCGTGTACTAAAAAGGCAAGGACTCTTTTTTCCTTTCCTTCTGCACTGAAGCAACAGGCAAAAGGAAGGGAGGACTTTTAAATGAAAAGTCATAAAACAAAACAAGAAAACAGGGGTACTTATACTTACATCTTTGACGATGGAACTAAAATCACAATCAAGCCAGGAGAGGAAGGAGTAACAGAGGAGTTCATCAAGAAATTACATTCTTTAGATGATTCAGAGGTTTATTACAACCATAAGAACTGGCATAGACCTATATCTGAAAAAGAAAAACAAGATATTAAAGAATGGGAAGAGAAACATCCAGGAGAAAAATATCAAGAAATATGGAACTTATCTATCGACTCAATCTTTGATGAGGAAGGAAATCAGGATAAGTGTATCTATCTTGCGGATAATACGACTGTTGTTGAAGATACATCTGATGAAGTAGATAGGTTAAGAGAAGTTGTTTCAATGATGACTGAAAAACAACAAAGAGTATACGAACTTCATTTCCTAGAAGGTTATTCACTTACTGAAATAGCTGCAATTATTGGAACTTCTATACCAAGTGTTCATAAGCACAAAGAAAAAATTTTGAAGTTTATAAAAGAAAATTTCAAGAGAGGTTAAAAAAGATAAAAAATTCTTTGCCTAGTACTTGTAAGGCAATGGACTTACAAAAACGAAGGGAGGCTCAAGAGGATGGCTATAAAGCATAAGGTCATAATCAACGTAACTGATGAGAATGGTAACAATGTGAAAATACTGCGAGGTGGTCAATTAACTTTGCCGCAGAAAATCATCAAATTTCTATTTGGAGATTATAGACAAGTATTTTTATTAGACCCTGGTCAGTCAGTACAATCCGTTGATGTCAAAGAAATAAAGGAAGGAGGAAGTACCGATGGCAAAGATGAATAATTTATCTTTAGAACTAGAAGAACTAAGAAAAAGTACAAATAAGTTAAGTGAAATACTATCTACAGTAAGCGATATTATAACATCAATTAATGACATAGTAGGAAGTATTGAATCAGCTTTTTCAAGTTCTCCAGAAAAACCTAAAGAAAATAAAAAGTCTGTAACTTTAGAAGAAGTAAGAGCAGTTCTAGCAGAAAAATCTAGAACAGGTAAAACAGCAGAAGTAAAAGGACTACTTACGAAATTTGGAGTTAATAAGTTATCTGAATTAGACGCATCAAAATATGATGAGTTATTGAAAGAAACGGAGGGAATTTAATATGGGCAGTCATGCAATATTATCAGCGTCTAGTAGTAAAAGATGGCTCAATTGTCCTCCTTCTGCAAAGTTATGTGCTGAAGTAGAAGATACAACATCTGAATATGCTAAAGAAGGAACAGATGCACACACACTTTGTGAGTATAAAGTTAAGTCAATGCTAGGAATTGAAATGCAAGATCCAACTGATAGTTTATCTTACTATAATGAAGAGATGGAAAGATGTGCTAATGATTATGCAAGTTACATCATGGAAGTTATAGAAGAGGCAAAGAACTATTGTAATGATCCACTTGTTTTAATAGAACAAAGGCTAGACTTTTCAAGGTTTGTTCCAGAGGGATTTGGAACAGGAGATTGCTTAATTATAGCAGACAAGAAACTTTATATAATCGACTTTAAATATGGTAAAGGTGTAGAAGTTGAGAGCGAAGATAATTCACAAATGATGTGCTATGCAATTGGAGCTCTAGAACTATTTAACAGCTTATATGACATTGAAGAAGTATGCATGGTGATTTATCAGCCAAGGATAGAAAACATCAGTGTTTCAAACATGAGTGTTACAGAGTTATATAGTTGGGCAGAAAATACACTAAAACCAATAGCAGAACTTGCCTATGAAGGAAAAGGTGAGTTCAAAGCAGGAGACCATTGTCAGTTTTGCAAGATAAAAGCAACTTGTAGAAAAAGGGCTGAATACAACATGGAACTTGCAAAGTATGATTTTGAAGAACCTGCTGAATTAACAGATGAAGAGATATCATCAATACTTATTAAATCAAGTGACTTGGTTTCTTGGGTATCTGATGTAAAAGATTATGCTTTAAATCAAGCCTTGCTCGGAAAGAATTATCCTAATTTGAAACTGGTGGAAGGACGTTCTAATCGAAAATATTTAAATGAAGAAGAAGTAGCAACAGCAGTTAAAAATGCAGGATATGATCCTTACGAAAAGAAAGTTCTAGGAATTACAGCAATGACAAATCTACTAGGTAGAACAAGATTTAATGAGGTTTTAGGAAATCTAATTTATAAACCTCAAGGTAAACCGACGCTCGTACTGGAGAGCGATAAAAGACCAGCCATGTCAATCGAAGAATTTAAAAATGAAAGAGAGGAAAATAATTATGAATAACAGTTATAATTCGACAAAAGTGATAACAGGAGTAAATACAAGATGGAGCTACTGCAATGTGTGGGAGCCTAAATCAATCAATGGAGGAACACCAAAATATAGTGTGTCATTAATAATTCCAAAAACTGACACAGTAACAGTTGAGAAGATTAAAAAGGCGATTGAAGTAGCATATAAAGAAGGAGAAAGTAAATTAAAAGGAACAGGAAAAAGCGTACCAGCATTACAAGCAATTAAGACACCACTTCGTGATGGAGATTTAGAAAGACCAGATGACGAGGCATATAAAGGATGTTACTTTATAAATGCAAATTCTCCAAAAGCACCAGGTATCGTAGATGCAGCTCTTCAACCTATATTAGAACGCTCTGAAGTTTATAGTGGGGTATATGGACGAGCAAGTATTAACTTATATGCATTTAATTCAAATGGTAATAAAGGTATTGCCTGTGGATTAAATAACTTACAAAAAATAAAAGACGGAGAAAGTCTTGGTGGAAAATCAAGGGCTGAAGACGACTTCGCAACTAGCGATGAAGACGACTTTTTAGAATAGGAGGATAAGAAGATGATGAACGTTTTATCAGCAATATTCTGTATAGTTGTAGGTATTGAGGTTATTACTTTATTGTTCCTTTTTATTCTAGGTTCAATGTATTCAATAACATCTGATGTTAATGCAGAAAAAAGAAGAGCTAAACAAGAAAAAAGAGATGAAGAATACCACAAAGCAAGAATGAAAGAATTTATGAAATAAGATAAGGCGGTAGTAAAGCTACCGCTTTAATCATAATAGGAGGTAAAGAAATGAAAGAAATTAAAACTATTTCTATTGATATAGAAACATTTTCTGACATCGACCTATCAAAGTGTGGTGTCTACAAATACTCTGAATCAGAGAAATTTGAAATTCTACTATTTGCATATTCTATAAACCATGAAGAGGTACAAGTTGTTGATTTAGCTTTAGGAGAAAAGATACCAGAAGAAGTTATAAAGTCACTTGTTGATGATAAAGTAACCAAGTGGGCTTATAATGCTAACTTTGAAAGAGTGTGTTTATCTCGCTATATATCAAGATATTATCCAGAATACTTTATATCTTACAGCATTGATGAAGACACAGTTAATGAGTTTTTAGACCCTAGTTCTTGGAGATGCTCTATGATATGGTCTGCTTATTTAGGACTTCCTTTATCACTTGCAGGAGTTGGTGCTGTGCTTGGATTAGAAGAACAAAAACTAAAAGAAGGTAAAGACTTAATTAAGTACTTTTGTGTTCCTTGTAATCCAACAAAAACAAATGGTGGTAGAACAAGAAATCTACCAGAACATGATATGACAAAATGGGAGCTTTTCAAAAAGTATAATAAGCGAGATGTTGAAGTTGAAGTATCTATCCAGGAAAGACTACAAAGATATCCTGTGCCAGAGTTCTTATGGGATGAGTATCATTTGGATCAAGAAATAAATGATAGAGGAATTGCTCTTGATATGGAACTTGTAGAAAATGCTATAAAGTTTGATGAGATAGCAAAGCAAAAAGCATCAGAGAAACTACAAAGCCTAACTAATATAGAAA